>Ga0308158_10002975_pt1 | contig 15355 bp, 12 predicted proteins | sample PhyBR2_FD_201038 | JGI IMG/M metagenome (GOLD analysis project Ga0308158, IMG submission 201038) | Phyllosphere microbial communities from UC Gill Tract Community Farm, Albany, California, United States - DLSLB.R2 | ecosystem: Host-associated > Plants > Phyllosphere > Unclassified | place: USA... | reverse complement strand
CCTGGGCTGGCGAATAGTTGGTTTGCCCCAGGCACAGGCTCAGCACGATCATGGCCAGCACCAGCAGGCTGAGCACTGCAATGATGATTCGCCGCTGCTTTGAGCGCTGGTTGCGCGCCCCGCGCAACCGCTGGATCAGGGCTTCGCGCTCCTGTCGCACGATGGTCGCTGCCTGGACACCGGGCTGGGTTGCGGTGCCGGAAATGGAAGTGTTCACAGTTCTCGCACCTTAGAACGGCGCACGATGATGATGAATACCGGGGCGCCAATCAGTGCGGTCAGGATGCCGACATCCAGTTCTCCGGGCCGGGCGACAACCCGCCCGATGATATCTGAGAGCACCAGCAGCCCGGCTCCGGCCAGGGCCGAAAAAGGCAGGAGCCAGCGCTGGTCAACGCCGACCAGCAGGCGGCACATGTGCGGGACAACCAGCCCGACAAAACCGATGGGGCCCGCCATGGCGGTGGCAGCGCCGCATAAGATCACGGCCGCCAAGGCTGAAACGGCTCGAACGGCCATGACCTTCTCGCCGAGGCCGGCAGCCAGTTCGTCGCCCAGGGCCAGCGAATTCAGCGAATTGGCGCTGCCAATGGCAATTGCCAGCCCCACGGCCAGGAAGGGCAGCATGGGCGCAACGTTGGCGAAGGTGGCTCCTCCAACGCCTCCTATTTGCCACGAGCGGATGATGTCGGCCAGGTCTGCGCGCGGCAGCGAGATCGCGGTGACAAATGATGCCAGCGCGGCAGATGTTGCTGCCCCTGCCAGCGCCAATTTCAAAGGCGTGGCTCCCCCGCGTCCCATGGAGCCGACCACGTAGACGAATACCGCGGCAATGGCGGCTCCCAGGATGGCGGCCCAGATATACCCGTGCGCGGTGCTGATGCCAAACCAGGTGATGCCCATAACCACTGCGAGCGAGGCCCCCATGTTGACGCCGAGGATGCTCGGATCAGCCAGGGGATTTCTGGTGACTGCTTGCATGATCGCCCCGGAGAGTCCCAGCGCTGCTCCGATGACCAGTGCCAGCACTGTTCGCGGCACACGTTTGACGACGGCCGCTTGCGGCACGTTGCCGCTGTGTCCTAGAAATCCTGCCCAAATGTCTGATGGAGCCACGTGCCTGGCGCCGATGGAAACTGATCCAACGGCCAGTACGAGCACTATCAGGATGGCCATAACCAGCCAGAACAGACGCCGACGGCGTGGCTGACGAAGGGGTGCGCCAGCCACGCCGCGACGGGTAGCAACTGCATTCATAGTGAGGTAATTCCCCGACCTTCAACTTTCGGTGCGTGCGTCGAAGCCAATTGGCGGCTACTTGCCTGCTTTGGATGCTGCTTCATCTAGCAGGTCAAGGTAGTCATCGAGCACCCATGAAATTGCCAGCGGGGTGGGGTTTGCCGCGGTGCCCAGCGGACCGCTTCCATCAAGGGCCACGATTGCTTCGTTCTTGACTGCCGGCATCTGCGACAGCAGCGGATCTGCTTCGAGCGTGTCAATGAGCGTGTCGTCGCCATAGGTGACAATCACATCGACGTCCGAGAGCTCGTCAACGTTTTCAGCTGAGATTTCACCGGAGAATTTCACTTCACCGCTGGAGGCTTCTGCCACTGCCTTGGGAGTGGTCATCCCCAGGTCGTCAAAGAATGCGGTGCGGGTGTCGTGCGTGGTGTAGTAGTTGACCGTGGACAGGTCCGCTGGGTCTACGTGAGTCACGAACATCACCGATTTTCCGGTGATATTGGGGTGCTTTTCGAGACCTTCAGCAATGTCCTGTTCAATGCCCGCGATCATTTCCTTACCTTCGGCTTCTTGGCCCATGGCTTCGGAGCTGAGTTCAATATTCTCGCGCCAGCTGGTGGACCATGCTGCTTGAGGGTAGGCCACCACAGGGGCGATTTGGCTCAGGGTGTCGTAGTCTTCCTCGGTGAGTCCCGAGTATCCAGCCAAGATCAGGTCTGGGTTGGAATCTGCTACGGCTTCAAAGTCCACGCCATCGGTTTCGTCGAAAAGCACCGGGGTGTCTCCACCGAGCTCGGTGAGCTTTTCCTCGACCCATGGCAGGATTCCGTCGCCGTCATCATCACCAAAGTTCGCTGCGGCCATTCCCACTGGGACGACGCCTAGCGCGAGTGGAACTTCCTGGTTGGACCAGTTCACGGTGGCAATGCGTTCGGGCTTCTTGGAGATCTCTGCCGTGCCCAGGGCGTGTTTGATGCTCTTTGGGAAGCCTTGATTTTCTCCGGATGCGGCGGTGGCCTGTTCATCAGAACCCGTTGCGGCTGATGAACATCCTGTCAGCGCTAATGCTCCTGCGGCGATGAGGGCGGCAGGTTTCCAGAAGTTGCGGCGTGATGCGAGCATGGGTGATTCTCCACGAGGTGTCAGCGAGTGTGCCCAACAGGGAGGGTGCTTAATTAGTCAGAGAACCATTGCCCGTAATAGGTGCAAGTCTCGTTTAGCAATCCACTTAGGTGAGCCTTTCCTCTCTATCGTATTGATCGCATGGAATGTTCGCAATCACGCGAAATTGACAATATTCGCGCAAAACTGACACGGCTATTTTGAATCGCGAAAAGTTGAGAGCGTAAATCCCGTATTCCGGCGAAATGCTGCACCCAGTGAGCTCTGGGAGCTGAAGCCAAGCAGTTGGGCAATATCCTGGAGGTCATCGCCTCGAGCCACCATTTCCATGGCTTGCTGTGCATGCAATGAGGCAACCCACCGTGAATAGCCGCTGCCCGTTTCAGCTTGAAACGCCCTTGAGATCGTTCGCCCGCTGACCCCCAACCGATCAGACCATTGCTGAAGGCCTAGCGCGGGCTGGGGCTCATCAACCATGCCACTGACTATTGGCTGCAGCAGATCCGCCTGTGGCATGTGAATGGATAGATGGCCTGGTGCGGGTTCCAAATTATCCATCGCGGCAGCTTCTGTGATGGCACGCGACGTTGGATTCAAGCCCGGATCCGCCAGGCGCTCCAAGAGCAGCCTCAACAGAGGTGTTATGACGACCGGAACAGGCTCCAGGGCAATTGGCTCAACACTGTCGATCCCGAAATGGCTCATGTTGCACACGCTGCCGGCGCAAGCCCGGCCTTCATGCAAGGCCCCGGCTGGCAGCCAGACACCTAGCACTGGCGTAATGGTCCACATTCGCGGGCCGACGCTCACTGTGGAAGAGCCACGCTGATTCCATAGCAGCTCGTGCGTTGGGTGGGAATGCGACGGCCAGCAAGTGTCGACGTCAACGCGCTCTTGAAAAAACCCGATAACGAACGGAACGTCGATAGCACCTGCAGCGTAGGCCGGAAGCTTCCGTTGTTCAATCATGACCGCACCTCAGTTGCCTAACGCTCCACGTCCACCCGATAGATTCACGACTTCTTCTGGCCCAATTCTTAGATGGATGACCTACGCTAAAACTATAGAGCGTTCGTGTCTGTTGACATCGCCCCAACCTGCAGAGGTGATTTAGGATTTCCACTCCAAACCCAGAAGACAACGGCGGCGTTATCCCGCTGCCTTCTACGGCAAACCTGAGTTCAGGCGAACTACAAGAAATAACCCAGGCATTCCGGCTACAGTTCCAGCGATTCATGATGGAATACCAGTTTGCCGTCGACGAAGTTCTGACCAAAGTCTCGATTCTTCGTGAAGAGTTCCTCTACCTGCACAAGTACAATCCCATCGAGCACATTACTTCCCGGGTAAAAACTCCGGAAAGCATCATGCGCAAGGTGAGCCAGAGGAATATCCATCCTTCCCTCTCAGCCATCAGGGAGAACATCAGCGACATTGCCGGTGTCCGCATCACCTGCAGCTTCGTGAAGGACATCTACAAGGTGCTCAATACCTTGACCGCGCAAAATGACATTCGAGTCATCCAGATCAAGGATTACATCAAGAATCCAAAGCCAAGCGGTTACAAGAGCGTGCATGCCATCGTTGAAATCCCGGTCTTCCTCTCGGACGGACCGGTGAATGTCATTGTTGAGCTGCAGATCCGCACTATTGCCCAAGACTTCTGGGCCAGCCTGGAACACAAGATCTTTTACAAGTACGAAGGCGAAGTCCCTGCCTATCTGGCTTCAGAACTTGCCGAAGCCGCAGCCGTAGCCACCAAGCTTGATATGCAGATGCAGCGACTGCATACCGAGGTTCATGGCCACGATGCCAACGACGAAAACGCTAACGGGCAAGAAGTAGACGCGGAAGTAATACAAGGACTGCTCATGCTTGCCAAGGAAGCTTCAACGGGCATGGAGCACCGCGACAAGGGCGCTACCCAGTAGCGCTAGTCCAAAAATAGAGCAAGGCCTCCGAGCGAAAGATTGTTGCGCTCGGAGGCCTTGCTCGCTACCGATATTTTCAGAAACGAAAAAGCCCCGAAATCCGGGGATTTCGGGGCAAAATCTGTAGCGGCGCCGGGACTCGATCCCGGGACCTCACGATTATGAGTCGTGCGCTCTAACCAGCTGAGCTACGCCGCCACAAGTGAGAAGCAATCCAGTAGAAGCCAAGAAAGCTTCTCACTCAGAGCCCCCTGCCGGAATCGATCCGGCGACCTCGTTCTTACCAAGAACGCGCTCTACCACTGAGCTAAGGGGGCAACGAGTAAATACTCTACACGGATTCGCGCACAAACAAAAATCGGCACTCAACCCTCTAATTCGACACCATTCAGGTGAATAACTACTAGTCAAAATTGGTTATTGGCAATTTTGGCACTTGCGCGGCACAACCAGTGGCACAAAAGTGCTTTGGTGACGATGCTCACTGAGGGGAATTTGGTGATCAGCCTGCAGTTATCCGCGCCCTTGCTTCACTTCTAATTTTCATGGCAAGCAAGCCCAGCACCCGACGAACGCAGCAGGAATGCCGCAATGGCTCCGGGGTGAATAGGCAAGCCCGAAGAACTCCCCTACGTGCGGCCAGAAGAACCAGATTTCATCGATGCTCCATATGGCGCCAATAGACTATTTCCCTGATCAGATACTGGCGCCTGGAAAACTTCCGCAGGCAGTGACCTGCCGTCCACATTCCGGGCTTGAGTAGTACGCTTGTGACCTCAGCTACAAATTCATTCAGGATTTTGCAAACGTCAGAAACCTGTGTAGAGTATTTACTCGTTGCCCCCTTAGCTCAGTGGTAGAGCGCGTTCTTGGTAAGAACGAGGTCGCCGGATCGATTCCGGCAGGGGGCTCGAAATAAGAGAGACAATCTGATTGCAGATTGTCTCTCTTTTCGTTTACCCAGAACTTTTATTCTGGACCGAATATGGCCAGAATTCCATCCTCGCTTCGCACAAAACATTTCGCTGGCCGATCGTCACCGTGTGGCCTATTTGCCTCCGATAGAAATTTTCGTGCTAGTGTCATCTGCGACCACACGGGAGCCCCATGGCAAGGGCTGAGATCGGACTGCAGCTGTCCGCGACCGTTGAACCTGTCCGGGTAATGCCGGCGAAGGAAGTGAGTTTCTCAATGGAACAATTTGAACAGCATTCCGCCCACTCTCTCGCGTTCCGCGAAGCCGATGGGATTTCAGTTCCGGTTACGCAGATCCAGCTTGCGGACTCCCCCAATGGCCAGCCCAACGAGCCGGTGGTTGTGTATCGCACCAGCGGGCCGGGAAGCGAACCAACGCAGGGACTGAAACCGTTTCGGGAATCCTGGATTCTTGAGCGTGGAGACGTGCAGCAATATGCGGGACGAGAGCGGAACCTGCATGACGATGGGCGTTCAGCGGTCCGCCGCGGTACTGCCAGCGATGAGTGGGCTGGACGTTCCGCTCCGCCGCTCAAAGCCGTAGACGGGGCAGCAGTGACTCAAATGCACTACGCTCGTGCTGGAGTCATCACCCCGGAAATGCGCTATGTAGCATTGCGCGAAGAATGCGATGTAGAGCTGGTGCGCAGCGAGCTTGCCGCCGGACGAGCGATCATCCCCTCGAATATCAACCATCCTGAATCCGAACCGATGATCATCGGCAAAGCGTTTCTCGTAAAGATCAATGCGAATATCGGCAATTCGGCAGTGACCAGCTCTATCGCTGAAGAAGTCTCCAAATTGCAGTGGGCCACCAAATGGGGCGCAGACACGGTCATGGACCTGTCGACCGGCGATGACATCCACACCACCCGTGAATGGATCATTCGAAATTCGCCGGTCCCCATCGGCACCGTGCCGATCTACCAGGCACTGGAAAAGGTCAATGGCGAAGCGAACGCACTGACCTGGGAGATTTTCCGGGACACCGTCATTGAGCAATGCGAGCAGGGCGTGGACTATATGACCATCCATGCCGGCGTGCTCTTGCGCTATGTCCCGCTGACAGCCAACCGCGTCACCGGGATCGTTTCGCGCGGCGGATCCATCATGGCCGGATGGTGCTTGGCTCATCACCAGGAGAATTTCCTCTACACGCACTTTGACGAGTTGTGCGAAATCTTTGCTCAGTACGACGTGGCCTTCTCATTGGGCGACGGGCTGCGCCCGGGATCCATTGCCGACGCCAATGATGCGGCCCAATTCGCTGAACTTGATACCCTTGCCGAATTGACCAAGCGTGCGTGGAAGTACGATGTACAGGTAATGGTGGAAGGACCGGGGCACATCCCGTTCCACATGGTCCGCGAGAACGTGGAACGCCAACAGGAACTGTGCGACGGCGCGCCCTTCTATACGCTAGGCCCGTTGGTCACCGATGTCGCACCCGGCTACGATCACATCACCAGCGCTATTGGCGCCACTGAAATCGCCCGTTATGGCACCGCCATGCTCTGCTATGTCACACCCAAAGAACATCTGGGATTGCCTAATCGCGATGACGTGAAAACCGGTGTGATTACCTACAAGATTGCAGCGCATGCCGCAGATCTGGCCAAGGGGCATCCTGGGGCCACCGCCCGCGATGATGCACTGAGCAAGGCGCGCTTCGAGTTCCGCTGGAACGACCAGTTCTCCCTGAGCTTGGATCCGGTCACGGCGCAGGAATTCCATGATGAGACGTTGCCTGCGGAACCTGCCAAGACAGCCCACTTCTGCTCGATGTGCGGCCCGAAGTTCTGCTCCATGCGCATCTCCCAGGACATTCGCGACGAGTACGGCTCAGCGGAAGCGCAAGCTGCGTTGGCGGGCATGGCGCAGAAGAGCCGGGAGTTCGTAGAAAGCGGCGGAAAAGTCTATCTCGGCGATGAGATTCCGGTAGGCAGTACCGCCCCGTAGAGCTGGTGCTGCGGCCCCTATTGTTCTGGAAACGATAATGCCCCTGGATCAAGCCTTTCGGCTTGATCCAGGGGCATTATGCTGTGCTAGCTAATAAGCTGCAGCGAGTGCTGGCTTAGTAGTCGCGACGTCCACCGCTGCGACCCGAATCGCTGAAGCGATCCTTGCCGCCACGGCCACCGAAGCGCTTTTCGCCGCCACCACGACGGTCATTGAAGCCGCCGCCGCGTCCACCGCGGAATCCACCACGGTCGCCACCGCCGCGTCCACCACGGAATCCACCGCGGTCGCCTTCGTCATCGCCACGTGGCTTGCGGCCGGAATCCAGCTCCATGCTGATCAGCTCGCCGCCAATGCGGGTCTTGGACAGTGCACGCCACTGGTCCTTGCTCAGCTCTGCTGGCAACTCAACCAAGGTGTGGTCCGAACGGATCTCAATGCCACCGATTTCGGAGGAGTTGAAGCCGCCTTCGTTAGCCAAAGCGCCAACAATCGAGCCTGGCTGCACGCGGTTGCGGCGGCCGATGGCCAAACGGTACATGGCGTTGCCTTCGGCAGCGGTCTTGCGGGCACGTGGGCCGCGCTCTCCGCGATCGCCACGGTCACCGCGGTCGCCACGCTCTGGGCGATCGCGATCCATGCGGGCCTTCTTCGAAGCAGGAATCACTGGTTCGGTCATCAACAGCGGGCGTCCACCCTGGGCCATCAAGGCCAGAGCGGCAGCGATTTCCAGCTGATCGAGATCTTCGTGATCAGCAGCGAACTTCTCGACGATTTCGCGGAAGGTGGTCAGATCCTGGCCGCTGATGGTCTTGTCGATGCGATCGGTGAACTTCTGGATGCGGCGGTCGTTGACCGAGTCCAGGGAAGGCAGCTGCATCTGGGTCACCGGCTGGCGGGTAGCCTTTTCGATGGCACGCAGCAAGTACTTCTCGCGCGGGGTCATGAACAGGATCGCGTCGCCTGAGCGGCCGGCACGGCCGGTACGGCCAATGCGGTGCACGTAGGACTCGGTGTCATGCGGGATGTCGAAGTTGATGACGTGGGAGATGCGCTCCACGTCCAAACCACGAGCTGCAACGTCGGTAGCAACCAGGATGTCGATCTTGCCCGAGCGCAGGTTCTCAACGGTGCGCTCACGCTGCTGCTGAGGGATGTCGCCGTTGATGGCTGCAGCGGTGAAGCCGCGGGCCTTCAGCTTGTCAGCCAAGTCCTCGGTAGCCATCTTGGTGCGAACGAAGGTGATGACACCGTCGAATTCCTCGGATTCGAGGATGCGGGTCATGGCGTCCAGCTTGTGGGCACCCATGACCTGCAGGTAACGCTGGGTGATGTTGGTGCCGGTGGACTGCTTGGACTTCACGGCAACTTCCTGCGGGTTGCGCAGGTATTCCGAAGCGATACGGCGGATGGTGCGTGGCATGGTTGCCGAGAACAGGGCAACCTGCTTGTCCTCAGGGGTGGCTTCCAAGATCTTGTCGACCTCTTCGGCGAAGCCCATGCGCAGCATTTCGTCGGCCTCATCCAGTACGACGTACTGCAGGTTCGACAGGTCCAGGGAACCCTTGTTGATGTGGTCGATAACGCGACCCGGGGTACCGACGACTACCTGTGCTCCTCGGCGCAGGCCGTTGAGCTGCGGGCCGTATGGCGAGCCACCGTACACTGGCAGAACGGTGAAGTTCGGCAGGTACTTGGCGTAGGAAGTGAAGGCTTCGGCGACCTGGAGGGCCAGCTCGCGGGTTGGAGCCAGAACCAGGATCTGCGGGGTCTTGGCTGGACCATTGGTGTCAGCCAGTTCTGCCATGCGGGACAGGGCAGGAAGTGCGAAAGCAGCGGTCTTACCGGTACCGGTCTGAGCCAGGCCGACAACGTCGCGGCCTTCGAGAAGCAGTGGAATGGTTGCTGCCTGAATTGGCGATGGCTTTTCGTAGCCAAGGTCGGCAAGCGAGGCAAGCACGCGGGCATCCAGACCAAGTTCGGAGAAGAGCACGGTTGGCTCTTCTGGGGTCTGGTTGTCGTCAGTGTTTACGGGCATGTCAGAAGACACGAAGAATTACCTCATTCGTTGGGGATGGGCCTTGGCCGTCCCCAAAGAAACGACGTATAGGCTGCACAGTCAGATACAAGTCACGCTCACCAAGCGCTCCCCTATGACATAAAGACCCGCACACACTTTGCGGAAAATACAACACGAGAAGGCTCCGGCCTCAAAAATTGGGCTGGATGCGAGAGGGATACCCTGATGTTCGCGAACACTTAACACTAACGTGTAACCCCTGTAATTGTCAGTGCTCAGCCCGTGTGAGATCGGGCACCGCGACAAAGCACGTAGTGTTATAGGTGTGAAAAATCCTCTATTGGCGCGACGCCCGGACGAGCCCGTCCCCGGTGGCCTGCTCATCGCCCAGGTGCTCTGGTTCCTTGCCGGAGTGCTGTTCCTTGGCTTTGGAGGCTTCTTGATTTATGAGCACAGCGACACGGCATCGCTGAACTTTGGCGCCGTTGCCTTGGCCTTGTTTTTTGCCGTGGCAGGCTGTGCCTGCGCAGTGCTCGGATACCGGCTATTCATCGGCGAGCGCTCTGCCCGCGCCAATTTGACCTGGCTCGGCGTGATCACAGCCCTGCCGCTGCTTCTGCGTTTCGGACGCTATTCCCTGCTCGCTGCCATCATCATGTTCAGCGTGGCCTTGATGTGGACGCCCAGCAGCAATCGCTACTTCAAGATTGTCTCGCCCAAGCCGGCAAAAACCCGCCGGTAGCGCCAGCCACCTCACCGCGGAAACGATCAAGGACGCGGGGATCAGTTCTGAACTGAACTGTTCCCCGCGTCCTTGATTTGTGCAGCCTAGAGGTTGGTGAAGGCCTTATCAAGGTCTTCGATGAGATCCGCTGGATCCTCGATGCCCACCGACAGGCGCAGCAGGTTCACTGGTACTGCCAGCTCGGTGCCCTTGACCGAAGCGTGCGTCATTTCCGACGGGTAGTTCATCAGCGACTCGATGCCGCCCAAGGACTCAGCCAGGGTGAACAACCTGGTGCTTTCGGCAATCTTGCGGGCCGCTGCTTCGCCGCCCTTGAACTGAACCGACACCATGCCGCCAAAGCCGCTCATCTGCTTCCTGGCAATCTCGTGGCCCGGGTGGTCCTCGAAGCCCGGGTACAGGACGCGCTCAACTTCGCTGCGCTCGCGCAGCCACTGGGCAACCTGTGACGCGTTCTCCGAGTGGGCGCGCATGCGCACGCCCAGGGTCTTCAGGCCGCGCGTGGTAAGGAAGGCATCCATGGGTCCGGAGACGGCGCCGACGGCGAACTGGATGAAGCCGATCTTTTCTGCCAGTGCGGCGTCCTTGACGATGACTGCACCGCCGACGACATCGGAGTGCCCGCCGATGTACTTGGTGGTTGAATGCACCACGATGTCCGCACCCAAAGTCAGCGGCTGCTGCAGGAAGGGGCTGGCGAAGGTGTTGTCAACGACCAGCAAGGCACCGGCAGCATGGGCCACTTCGGCGACCTTGGCGATGTCGGTGATGGTCATCATCGGGTTCGATGGGGTCTCTACCCACACCAGCTTGGCCTTGTTCTTGTCAATGGCAGCAGCCAAAGCCGCTTCATCGGCCATATTCACCGGCGTATTGCCGATGCCCCAGTCACCGAGCACGCGGTCGATGAGACGGAAGGTTCCGCCGTAGGCGTCATTGCCAAGAACAATGTGGTCACCCGGGCGCAAGATGGCACGGATCAGCGAGTCTTCCGCGGCTAGTCCCGAGCTGAAGGAGAAGGCATGCGTGCCAAACTCGGCGCCAGCCAGCTGTGTCTGCAAGGCGTCACGGGTCGGGTTGCCGCCACGGCCGTATTCGTAGCCGCTGCGCAGGTTGCCAATGCCGTCCTGTGCGTAGGTCGAAGAGAAATGCAGTGGTGGTACGACGGCACCGGTGCGCGGCTCGAATTCCTGTCCGGCGTGGACGAAGCGAGTGTTGGAGCCCTGAATGTTTTCGGTCATCGATATCAGTCCTTTAGTGAATTCTTTAGCGGGTCGAGTAGGCCAGCAGGTCCGCTGCGGTGGCAGCGGCAATAACTTCGCCGCCCTTGGTCACCAGTACGGCCGGGTGGGCCTTGAGCAGTTCCTGGGCATTGTCGAGGGTGTCGGCCACACCGATCAGCGGCATGGGCAGGTCGCCCAGTTCCTTGATGGTGCTCGTGCCCTCGGCCCCCGAGAGCAATGCTTCGGTCAGGGTGCCAGCACCAATGACTCCGCGTACCTCGCCGATACGGGCAGGCAAGGCAGCGGCCGAGACGACCAGAGCGTCGGCGCCCTGTTCGCGCAAAGCCATGGCAGCTTCAAGCAGCGTGGCATCTTCGCTAATAGTCTCTGGGCCCTGCTTGGATAGGGCCGAGCCGATGAAGTCCAAGGCGGAGTAGTCATCGGTGGTGAAGCCCTGCTGCAGCATCCAGCTGTCGTTGAAGATCTTGGCGAGGTAGCCGCGTCCACCATCCGGTGCGATCACGACAACAACATCATCTTCGCCCAGATGACGGGCTGCGCGCAGGGCGGCAACGACTGCCATGCCCGAAGACCCGCCAAGCAGCAGCCCTTCTTCTTTCGCCAATCGACGAGTCATCTCGAAAGCTTCAGCATCGGTGACTGCCTCGACTTCGTCGGGCACCGATGGGTCGTAGTTCCCCGGCCACATGTCTTCGCCAACGCCCTCGACAAAGTAGGGGCGTCCGGTTCCGCCTGAATAGACCGAGCCGTCCGGGTCGGCTGCGATGATCTTGACTGGGCCTGAAGCGCGGTCGGCCGAAATCTGCTTCAGGTAGCGACCGGTGCCTGTAATTGTGCCGCCGGTTCCGGCGCTGATCACCGCGTGGGTGACTTTTCCATCGGTGTCATTCCAAATTTCTGGACCAGTGGTTTCAAAGTGGCTGTCTGGTGCACCGGGGTTGGAGAACTGGTCTGGCTTGTATGCGCCCTCGATTTCGGTCACCAGCCGGTCAGAGACGCCGTAGTAGGACTCTGGTGAATCTGGTGCGACGGCAGTCGGGGTGACCACAACTTGGGCTCCGTAGGCGCGCAGCACGTCGCGCTTTTCTTCGCCAACTTTGTCCGGGGTGACAAAGATTGTCTTGTAGCCCTTGAGCTGGCCCACCATGGCCAAGCCAACGCCGGTGTTGCCACTGGTTGGTTCCACAATGGTTCCGCCTGGCTTGAGCTGGCCGCGCTCTTCAGCGCGTTCAACCATCTTCAACGCAATGCGGTCTTTGATGGAACCGCCTGGGTTCAAGTATTCAAGTTTGACCAATACCGTGGCTTTGACGCCATCGGTAACGCGGTTGAGCTTCACCAGCGGGGTATTGCCGATCAGATCTAAAACTGTGGACGCATACTTCATGTCAAGAACTTTACCGGCGCCCGTCATACATGTCGTTCCGAAACGTAGCGAAACGTCATGCAGTGGACGCGATCTTTTCATCAGTGCTATCGGCCCATGGTTGTTTTCCTGTCTGGGTCACGCTATATGATGCGAAATATGCAGAAATCTTGGAGCGCCAGCTTCTCCCCCGGACGGCCAGTGTCCCTGGTCAAGTCCCTGGGAATACTGCGTCGCGGCCAAGGCGACCCAACGATCCGGATTTCTGAAACCGAAGCCTGGCTGGCATTTTCCACGCCCGAAGGCCCAGCGACTCTGCACATTTCCAAGCCACTGCGCCTGGGGCCGGCCGAGTTCCGTGCTTGGGGGCCCGGTGGCGAATGGGCAGTTCATAATGCACCAAATCTGCTCGGCGCCGGGGACGACTGGAGCGAGTTTGACGACCTGCTCCACAGGGGACTTTTTCCAGAAATTGTCGTCCGCTCGCGAGCCGAGCACCCGGATCTTGTGCTGCCCGCGACCGGCAGGATCTTCGAGCATGCCATCGGGGCCATTCTGGAACAGCGAGTCACCGGAATTGAAGCGAACTACGCTTGGCGTTGGCTTATCAGGCATCATGGGCAACCAGCGCCTGGCCCGGTCCCGGTCGGCTTGAGAATTTTTCCCTCGGCACAGGAGCTTGCTCCGCTTCGCCGCTGGGATTGGCAGGTTGCCCGTGTTGAAGGCAAGCGTGCTGAGGCCATCCGGAATTTTGTTCAGGCATCCGGTGCCCTGAATTGGTGGGCCGACAAGCCCTTGGATCAGCCAAAGCCTACGGCGAAGGCGCCGGGAACACTTGAATCGGCTCTAGGATCGGTGCCTGGAATTGGGCCGTGGACGATTGCCGAAACGCTGCAGCGTTCTCATGGCTCAACCGACCACATATCCGTGGGAGATTTCCATTTGGCCGATTTCGTGGGACAAGTCCTGACCGGACGTCGAATCGCTGATCAGCAGATGCTGGAGCTCATGGCTCCCTTTGCCCCGCACCGGCAGCGGGTCGTCCGGCTTTTGGGACTTTCCGGCGAGAGAAAACAAAGCTTCGGGCCCCGCTACGCTCCGCTGGATCACCGGCAGAGGTAGGGCCCGAAGCCGACAAACAGTCTTAAGAGTTGGCCTGGGCGGCTTCCTCGGCGATCTGCTTGTGTACTTCACTCATATCAATGCCCTTGACCGCGGTCACCAAATCTTCAAGCTGCGGCTGGTTCAACGCACCGGCCTGCGAGAAAACGAGAACCTGCTCGCGGAACGCCATGATGGTAGGAATCGAGGTCACGTTGGCTGCACGTGCCAGTCCCTGCTCGGCTTCGGTATCCACCTTGGCAAAAACAACATCGGTGAACTTTTCCGAGGTCTGATCATAAACCGGAGCGAACTGCTTGCACGGTCCACACCAATCAGCCCAGAAGTCCACGAGGACGATGTCGTTGTCTTCAATCAACTTCGCGAAGTCATCTTCGCTTACATTTCTAGTTGCCATGCCTATACGGTAGCCGAATTTCAGATGAAATACGTAGAAAGGTGATCTTCATTGAGAGCGGGAATAGATCCGGATCACAATGAAACTTTCTCGGGGAAGCAAAAAACTCCCGGATCAAGGATCCGGGAGTTATTTGTGGCAGATACTGGATTCGAACCAGTGAAGGCGTTGCCAGCTGATTTACAGTCAGCCCCCTTTGGCCACTCGGGTAATCTGCCGAGATTGCTCTTTCAAGAACATTTGTTCTTGTCGGAACGAGAAATAACTCTACAGGAGATTTTCGGCGAAGTGAAATCGAGGGGGCTATTTTCCCTGTAAGCCTGATCACAGCCCGATTTCAGGGCATAAAACCGGTAGGCTATGTAGCGAATAAGACCCGTTACAGCTAGGAGCATTCACATGGCTAGTGATTCCACATTCGACGTCGTCAGCAAGGTAGACAGCCAGGAAGTCGCTAACGCGATGAACCAGGCCCAGAAGGAAATTGCCCAGCGCTACGACTTCAAGAGCGTCGGCGCCGAGGTTGATTTCAGTGGCGAGAAGATCTTGATGAAGGCCAACTCGGAAGAGCGCGTCAATGCGGTCCTCGACGTTTTCCAGACCAAGCTGGTCAAGCGCGGCATCTCGCTGAAGTCCTTGGACGCTGGAGAGCCTTACGCATCCGGCAAGGAATACCGCATCGAGGCCAGCATCAAGGAAGGCATCGCACAGGATGTCGCCAAGAAGATCAACAAGTTGATCCGCGATGAAGCTCCCAAGGGCGTCAAGTCCACCATCCAGGGCGATGAGCTGCGCGTCTCCTCCAAGTCCCGCGATGACCTGCAGGCCACCATGGCCCTGCTGCGCGACTTCGAAGAAGCAGACTTGCAGTTCGTGAACTTCCGCTAGGAACAGCACCGGCACCCTGTGTGCCAACAACATTGGAGGCGGCTTCCCACCGAAATGGGAAGCCGCCTCCAATGTTGTTTTAAGGACTCCTAGTAGCCGCGTCCACCAGCCATGGCCTCGAGACGGGCAATGCGCTGATCCATTGGCGGGTGCGTGGAGAACATCTGCTTCAGGCGCGAACCGAAGGGATTAGCGATCATCAGGTGGGAGCTGTTAACCAGCTTCTGGTCGCCGGCAGCCAATGGCGCCTGGGAAATGCCCGATTCGAGTTTGCGCAACGCGCTGGCCAGGGCCAGCGGATCATTGGTCAGCTTGGCGCCATCCTCGTCTGCATCGTACTCACG
>Ga0308158_10002969_pt1 | contig 15371 bp, 26 predicted proteins | sample PhyBR2_FD_201038 | JGI IMG/M metagenome (GOLD analysis project Ga0308158, IMG submission 201038) | Phyllosphere microbial communities from UC Gill Tract Community Farm, Albany, California, United States - DLSLB.R2 | ecosystem: Host-associated > Plants > Phyllosphere > Unclassified | place: USA... | reverse complement strand
CGCAATCCTCGCATGGCTCGCCATCGTCGCGTGCCTCCTAGTGGTCGAGGCGACGGAAGCCGCCTGAGGAACGACCGATACCATCACCATGCGTCGCCCGCCTCGTGGCGGGTGACGCTTCCCCTGACCGCCCTTCACCGGACGATCAGGAGAAGCGCCAGCCATAGCCCCTCACGGGACATTGGGACGTTGTCTACGGAAGTCGCGGTGCATCCGGAACAGGGCGCTTGGAGAAGAGGGATGCCCGGGTCACCGACAGGATGAATAAGGTTTCCGGAAGGGAAAAGATGACCAAGGACCACAACCCGCTCGCTGCCTGCCTGTCCAACGGCACGCTGCCGACGACGGAAGCACTCCTCGCCTCGAGGTACGCGATGCCCATCGCCGCCGCAGCCGACCCGCTTCCCGCCGACTGCTCGTCCATCACCAGCGTCATGATGCACACCGGCGATCCTGCCCCATGGGATACGGAATTCGACCTCGCACCGCTGACAACGGTCGAAGACGAGGTGGACGACTCCGGGGAGATCCGAGATGCCGCAGGCCTGGATCGCCTTCTCTCGAACGATCTGGCGATGAAGGCTGCGGGCAACGGCATCTCGACCGACCAGGTCGTATCGCACCTACACCGGGCGAAGTGCTACCACGCGTTCCTGGACACCATCGTCTTCGTCAAAAAAGAGACGGAGACCGGCAATCGGGCAGTCGGTCGACTCTACCGCGACCTGCTCACGGTGCGGCGGATATCGACCACCCAGGCCTACGAGGCGGCGAGCAAGACCCGTCGCGGCACGCCAATGCTCATGATGCAGATCGGCGACGACATCAGCGCATTCGCCGGAAGCCCGGGCGCGTTCGACCATGCAGCGCTGGGCAAGCTAGCCCATCAGGCGATCGTCGCCGCGGGTGCACGTCGCGTCATCGACGTGCTGGAGTTCGACGTCCTGGCTTCGTGAAGACTGACGGCCGAGCCCCTGTCCGACACCGGTCGGACAGGGGCCTTTCCACGTGCCGTCGACATCGAAAACTTCCTGACTGCATGATGGTCGAACAATCCTTGGGAAGGGAAAATCAAGATGGCCATGCAGACTCCGCAGCAGGCAGCCCACGTCGACATGAACGTGCGCGACTACGTCTCCATCGATCTGTCGAAGGCGCGTCGCGTGTTCACCTGCGGGGATCTCCACGGCCGTCTCGACCTCCTGGTCGCCGAACTCGCCCGGGTCGGCTTCGATGCCGCCGCCGGCGACTGGCTGATCATGCTCGGCGACCTGCTTGACCGCGGCCCCGCCGTTCTCGAGATCCTCGAATTCCTCGAGGCCAACCCGCAGGTCCTGTGGATCCGCGGCAACCACGAGCAGCTCCTCCAGGGTTCGCTCTTCAAGGCGCATCGTACCGAAGACGCCTACGCGTACATCCTCCACAAGAACGGCGGCGAATGGCTGCAGGCGTTCGCACCGGCGAACATGGAATTCTCCGACTATATCTCAAGACTGTGCGCCGGCGATTCCTCGTTCATCTCGCAGGACGTGGTCGACTTCGCCGAGATGCTCGGCGAAGCTCCGGTCGCGGTACGCGTACGCACCCCCGGCGGCCGGATCATCGGCCTCGTGCACGCCGACGTGCCCGCCGACGACTGGGCCTCGATGGCCCGCACGCTCCTCTCCGACGACGTCGAGGCCCGGGGCTGGATGGCGGCCCGCTGCATGTGGTCGCGCAACCGCATCGAGGACTACCGCCGCCACGCCGACTTCGGCGCACTCGCCGACTTCGACTGCACGGTCGCCGGCGTCGACCACGTGTTCTTCGGCCACACGCGCGTCGCCGAACCGCTCACCCACTCCAACTGCTCGTGGATCGACACGGGGGCGTACAAGACCGGCGTGCTCACCCTCGTCGACATGGACGAGTGGGTGGCCACCCGCTGATCCGCTTCACCTTCGAGGACACCGCCATGTCGACCATCACCACCGACGCCCAGGCCGAAATGCGGCCCCTGCCTCCTCCCGCCGACGAATACGTTGCCGTCGTGCCGGACTGCCGCGTCTCGCGCTTGGCCGGCATGCGCGCCGCCTCGGACCGTGCGAACGCACTCGGTCGCGAGACCGGCTACGAGCACGGCTCGCGCTGGGATGGCGCGAACTCGCGCTACGTCGTCTATGCGCTTCCCTTCGTGCCCCCGGCCGAGCCATGGGACGACGAGAAAAACTATCCGGAGCAACGTCACCCGGACTGGGCGCGCACCCCGTCGAGGCGCGCGGCGCTCGACGACCTGCTGATCGCGGTCGCCGGCCTGTCGGGCCGCCAGTGGATCTCGGCCACCGACCATCCGACCGACCCCGCAGGCTTCGTGCGCAACCTCCAGGCCGCACTCGATCTCCAGTACGGCCGCGGCCACTTCTGGGCATCGCGTCACGGCCACCGGATCAGCGTCCAGTGCCGCTATCCCGTCTCGCTTCCATCATCATGACCAGCAAGGAGGACCTCGTGTCCAACACCCCCAACAGCGACCATACCGACGAAGACCGCATGATCGTCGCTCCAAGCGACCGCTCGGGACCGATCCCGTCGTCGCAGCTCGTGACGCCGATCACAAAGAGCATGTGCACCAGGGACTTCCGGGAGAAGGGCGGGCGCTACACCGAGTGGTCGCAGGCTCACGAGTCCAGCATCGCGGACGTCGTGCGCGGACGCGATCCGTCCGGCAACGAGGACTCGTTCCTGATCGAGGGCGACGCCACCCAGGCGCACGTCCTGTCGGTCACCTTCACGAGCGGCGACTCGTTCGGCGGCTCCAGCGGCCAGATCGGCGTGATCCACGTCTTCGGCAGCATGGCGCGCGCCGAGGCCGCCAAGGCGATCTACGAGGCGTCCAAGGAACAGTCGAACATCATGTTCGAGGACGACTTCGGCCGCAGCGTCCGCATGTCGGACCCCGCCGGCTCCGGCGAGGTCTACGTCATCCGCGAGAGCGTCGACATCACGTCGTACCCGCTCGCCTGATCCCGCGCTGGGCGGCTGCCGACGCCGCCCGGCACCTCCTTCAGAGGAATCCGCGCCATGAACGCCACCATGACCCGCGCCCAGAGCATCGAGATCGCCGTCGCCGCGTCGCTCGTCACGCGCGCCTTCCCCCGTCTCGACCATGACGAGATCGGCGTCTTCATCCTGCGGGCGCTCGAGGAGCTTCACCCGGAGAACCGGATCATCCTCGCGCACCCTCTCGCCGACCACGTGGCCGTGCTCGTCAGGAAGTCGTTCGGCATGACGCCCGTGCCCGCCCGTCCGCTCGTGACCGCGGACTGATGCGGCGGGCCGTCGGCTGCGATGACCAGGTGCCCTGACCGGAATGGGATCGAACCGTCCTCGGGAAGGGAAAACAAGATGACCGCCGACCAGATCGCCACCCTGCGTTCCGCCGCGTCCGCACTGCGCTCCAACGCCTCCCTGCTGCGCGCCGACAGGGAGGGAGCCGGCAACATCCGGTGGGCGGGCGAGAAGATCGCCGCCGCCGGGCTGGAGACCGTCGCCGAAGGCGCGGTCTGCATGATCCGCGCCTCGCTCAAGGCCTATGACCAGGGCAACGACCGCGTCGCCGCGTCCCACGCAGACGCCGCCGCAGGACGCCTCGATGCGCTATGCGCCGGCGCACCTGCCGCCAAGCCGACGGCCAGCCCCGGCATACGGAGCTTTGCGCGCTCCGACGCCGAGTGACCACAGTCCCGCCGGCAGCTGCGAGGTCCACGTCATCCGCGAGAGCGTCGACATGACCTCGTATCCGCTCGGCTGAGTCATCACGCTCCGCGACGTGCCCGTCCCGGAGATCATCCTCCTGAAAGAGGAGCACGAGGAGAAGCTCCTCGCGGAAGGGAAAAGACATGCAGAGACTGAGCCGTACCCAGATCACCGAGATCGCCGTCGCCGCCACGCTGGTGGTCCTCTCGCACCCCGCGCTCGACCACGACGAGGTCGGCATCTTCGTCTCGCGCGCGTTCGACCGGCTGCACCAGGCCGCCGATCTCGTGCCCGCCCGCGACATAGCGGACGAGACCAACCGCATGCTGGCGAAGACGTTCGCCAGCCATCCGGAGGCCGGCGCGCCGACCAAGATGCAACGCCTGCTGACCATGCTGACCGCATGCGGGAACCTCGCCGCCGAGATCGAGCACGAGGAGGGCCGCCCGGTCTCCGTCCTGCTGCTGACCGACGACCGCAACAACACGATCCGCGGCGTCCTCGCGCCGACCGTCACCGCCTACCAGCGCCCCTGAACCCCAAGGAGACCCCATGGACACCGTCCTCAGCAGTCCGCTGTTCAACCGCTCGAGCGAGGCGGACGCCGCGCTGATCGCGGCGTGCGGCCGCGTCTTCGCGGCCTCGCTCGAACGCGATACCACCGACACTCCCGCCCAGCGCGACAAGGTCGCTGTCGAGTCGGTCAGGTCATTCCTCGACGCGCTGTCGAAGAACTGATGCGAGACACGCCAGCCACCGGCGAGATCGTCGGCACCGCCGTCCTCGCCGCCCTCGCGGTCTCGCGCCGCAACCCGCACGTGCCGGACCAGCGCATCGCCGATCTCGCCTCGGGCCTCGCCGTCGCCATGGTCGCGCTCGAGCCCGCCTCGCCCTTCGACGCGAAGACGCTGGACACCCGCATCCAGCACGCGATCCGGAACGACGCGGTAGCCGCCGCTCCGTACGTCTCCCCCGGCGGCGCGATCGCCGACGCGTTCGTCGCCGCCACCGGGATCGCCTACGGCAACGCCCTCATGATGGCGCGCTCGGCGGTGTGCATGGCCGGCCTCATCGGCATGGACCTGCCCGACGACGTCGAGGCCTACCACTTCCGCCACGACGGCGACGGCTACCGGATCGTGCTCGACGGCGCCGTCCTCGCCCAGCTGACCTCCCCCATCGGGCGCTGAGCGGCGCCCTGCCCGAAGAAAGCATCCCGGTGCGGGATGACGAAGATTCCAAGGGAAGGGAAAACAAGATGTTCATCGGCTCCACCAACACGATCCCCGCAGGCCATGTCGGCTTCGTCCTGCCGCTCGGCGACCATCAGTTCCTGCTGACCGGCCCTGCCACGGCGATCGCCACCGTCGCCTCGCACATGGCGCGCAACCTGCTCGAACTCGGCCCGGTCGACGCCGACGATATCGAGTGTCTGAAGGGCGACGTCGAACTCGCCGTCGGCACCGGCGACGGCAAGAACATCGTGCGCGGGCACTATCTCGCCATCATCGCGCTGCGCCGCGTCATGAACTACAACATCCAGTGCGGCCGCATCGTGTCGACCGCACAGGCGTCGTCGCGAGGGCTCGCACTCAACTGATCGCCCTCAACTGATCGAAGGCCCCGCCGTCCATGGACGACGGGGCCTTCTCTTCGTCCTGCGGCATGGAAAAGCACGCCGCCGTCATCTGCGCGAAGAACGCCTGATCGGTGCACAACAGAGCAATCCTTCGGGGAAGGGAAAAGAGAATGACCACCAAGTCCAAGACGCGCACGTTCCAGTTCGAGGTGAACGTCGACGTGTTCGCGACGCTCATCACCGTCGGGATCGTGCTCGTCGTCCTGAAATACCTCGCCATCGCGCCGATCGGCTGGGGCGACGCGGTCGCTCCCTTCCTGATCGCATGGACCTGGAAGATCGTCTTCCACCTCTGGATGGCCCGCTTCAAGGCGCGCCACCCGTTCAAGCCCGTCCGCCGTTTCGCCTCCGACGTCGAGGCGATCGGCTGGTCGGTCGCGATGGGCCTGGTGCCCGGCTACGGCCACGGCAACGCCGGCATGTCGCTCGACGACCGCCGGACCTACCTCGCGACCAACTGGACGGAGATCATGTTCCGCATCCAGACGGAGACCGGATTCCTCGTCACCGCCGTGCTCTCGGAGGCCAAGGCGCTCTATCCGGGCGGGCTCGGCTGCCCGGACGGCGGCGAGCACGTCGTCATGCTCTCGGGCAGCTCGAACCCCACCAAGGTCTCGCCCGGGCAGTTCGACGACTACGTCGCCGCGGTCGAGAGGGCCGTCTACATGCTGCGCGACGTCATGGAGCAGAACAGCGTGCGCATCGAGTTCGTCCGCATCGCCCGCAGCTCCTACTTCCGCGCCGACGGCCGCTACTGAGCACGCGCTTCTCCCTCCAGACGACAGGATCACCCATCATGGGCGCCACCTCGACCATGCGCGTCACGCGCAACGACGCACTCGCCGCGATCGCAAAGATCGAGCATTCGAACCTCGACGACGGCACCGTCGCCGCGTACCTCAACGATCTCCTCGCCCAGAACGGGCACACCCTCGACGAGGTCAGCATCAGCGGCTCCGGCGACGCCTGGGACGTCGGCAATCTCGAGCGCATTTCGGATTCAATAGCGCGCTGACGAGGCGAGGAGGATCTGGCGCTCCTCGTGTTCCTCCACCCTCACGAGGGACATCACCATGGACTGGCTCACCAAGGTCGAACTGCTCGAAGAACAGCGTGCGCATCGAGTTCGTCCGCATCGCCCCCAGCTCCTACTTCCGCGCCGACGAACTCTACCAGGCCGGGCCGCTTCCGCACCTCCACATCCCCCATCAGAAAGTCCCACATCATGACCGACCTCACCGCCGAGCCCGCCTCGTCGACTACCACGGACCATCCGAAGATGGTCGTACGGCTCCTCGCCGAAGGCCTCGGCTACGTCGTGATCGCCCTGATTGCCCTGTACGGCATCTATTCGATGGGCAAGCCGCTGTTCTACGACGTGCCCTACAACCAGGGCTTCGAGGCGGGCCGCGCGTCGATGTGCCGCTATCAGGCACCCGGCGAAACCGTCCGCGGCTGCTAATACGACGAGGAAGAGCTGGCGCTCCTCCTCGTGCCCATACGCCCTCATAAGGGACATCACCATGGACTGGCTCACCAAGATCGAGACGCTCGAACGCGGCGACGTCGCCGAGCGCGCGGTCGCCAAGATCGCCCGCGACATCAGGAACCGCCGGTACACCGGCGGCCACTTCGAGGGCATGGACGACGACATCGTCTGCGACATGATGGACACCTGGGTCGCGCATGTCCGCACCGTCATGAAGGACGGGTCCCAGCAGGCTGACACCGTTCCGTCGTAGATGACGATGGGAAGGGAAAACGCATGAGCACGCAGACCGAACAGCCGTTCGTGAAGGCCTCGCAGAACGAGTCCGATCCGGTCGGACGCATCGGCGACGACTGGGGATTCTGGAACGAATACTGGACCGACTGGGTCGGCGGCTGCACCGACGAGGCGGGCGCGCGCGCCGCGCTCGCGAAGTACGTCGTGGACAACGGGCTGGACTAGGCGGGGAACCGCCCCGGGCCGTCCGACGGACGGACCCGGGGCGACCTCTCTCGATCGCATGACGACATGAATGTGACTTCGAGAGGGGAAAAACGATGTCCACGCCGCTCGCTCCCGCGACGCCCGGATGCGTCTCCATCGGCAGCTTCACGCAGGCCGCCAAGCACAAGAAGAAGTTCGACGCGATCCTGACCCTGCAGGATCCCGGGGCCCGGGTCTCGGCGCAGCTCGTCTTCATGTCGGGCCCCGTCCCGGCTCGGCTGGTCCTCGAGTTCGAGGACTTCGACCACGCCGACCGGAACGTCGTCGTCGCGACCAGGGATCAGATCGCACAGGTCATCGCCTTCGGCCGGACACACGCCGCAGGCTCGCTGCTCGTGCACTGCGTGCACGGGATCGGCCGGTCGGTCGCCTGCGCGCTCGCCATCCTCGCCGACCGGGCCGGCCCCGGCAACGAGGCCGCCGCGGTCGCCCGGGTCTTCGCGCTCAGGCCCAACGCCGCGCCCAACCTCGTGGCCGTCGCCATCGCAGACGACCTGCTCGGATCGAACGGCGCGCTGATCGCGGCGCTTCGGGAATGGGAGGCCGCCTCGCCCGGCATGGCTGTCAGACGGGCCAACCGGATGGCCTACTACGAGAAGAACGCCGCCACGTTCGCCCACCATCCGGCGTGACCCTGCGCCGCTACGGAACCGCATCCTCTCGCATCCGCCGCCGCCTGTCGCACGATGCCTGATCGTCGTGGTGGATACGATATCCATCCTGGAAGGGAAAAACAGAACATGACCGCCACCAAGGGCCAGATCTACCTCGCCGCCGTCGAGACCCTGACGCCGGACGTCATCCGCGCCAAGTCGCCCGTCCTCGCCGCCTGGCTCGACGAATGCGGCGAGATCGTATGGTGCGGCGTGCGCGCCGACCGCTCGACGATGGAGGGCGTCTGGGACGAGGAGGACGGCCTCGTCATGGTGCAGGCCGACCTCATCGTCGTCACCGCCGACACCGGCTCGCGCGGCGTCCGCATCGAGCTCGGCGGCCTCCAGACAGGCGGCATCCACCGCATCGAGATCCACGCGCCGGCACGCACGCACATGCCGTTCTTCGCCTGGCCCCTCACGGACGAGGTGCGCGCGGTGCTCGACGATCCGAGCGCCGTCGCGGCCGCCTTCGACAAGCGCGCATCCCTGATGCGTCGCCTGTCGGAAGTCGTCGAAGGCCTCCATCCGGAGTTCGCGATGATGAACTCGACCAAGCGCCTGGTCGACGGCGTGGGCGGCGTGATCGGCGGCTGGGACCGCTTCGACAGCATGCTGTTCGACGTCGACGAGAAGACCGTCGAACACAGCATCGGATGCGTCCGCGACGACGACGGCAGCTTCCACTGGCTGGTCAAGGCGACCGCGACGGTCACCTTCGAGGGCTGCGACGATCGCATGGCGCACACCGACCTCGACGTCGTCGTTAAGATCGACGACGATGACATGCTGGTCCGGCAGATCGACCTGCCACCGGAACCCGCGCCCGGCGGCTATGCCCCGGTCCCTCCGTTCGCCGTCGTACTGGGCCAGTAGGTTCGAGGAGGAGCTGGCCGCTCCTCCTCGTGCTCCTCCACGCTATTCCCCTGCCGCTCGCGCGGCGGGGTTCCACAGAAGGACCAAAGATCACCATGGGCTACGTCTCCTGGCTTACCGCCGACACGCGCGAATCGATCCCCGTCGTCGATTCCGGACACGAGCAGCGGACCGTCTACCTACTCCAGCCGAACGGCGCGCCGCCGATCGCCGACGCCGCATACGAGGGCTTCACCGTGTTCGGCGGCGTCTCGGTATTCGACTGGCTCGTCCGGCATAACGCGCCCGCCGACCGCGTCGACGAACTGCTCGCGCATCCGTGGTACGGCGTGCAGCTCTCGACCGGTATGCGCTACTTCCGCGACGTCGAGACCGGTGCCCGGTTCTGCGTCTTCCACACAGGGCCGAACGCCGTCGATCCGACCATCGTCGCGCACCGGTGTACCTACGCCGATCCGCTCCCGGGCTACGGCATCTCGGCCAACGACCTGGCCGACCAGGGCCGGATCGTGAAGGAGCACCTTCCCGTCGCGGTGCCGCTGAAGTTCTCCTTCGACGCCGCCGCGCGGTACGAGGACCTGCCCGCGTCCGAGGACTGTCCGGACCAGGGCTGCTACTACGGCAATGCCGACGATGACGACGAGGACGAGACCGTCCACTAGGCGAGGAAGAGCTGGCCGCTCCTCCTCGCGCTCCTCCACGCTTCACCCCCTGTCGCTCGCGCGACGGGGGGATTTTTCGTGGGCGCAGCGTGGAAAAGCGGCGGCTCGGGGGCCGAGCCTGCTGCCTGACCATGGACATGGTTGCGATATGCATTGCGGAAGGGAAAACAAGATGATCGACGCAGCCCAGGTCGCTCCCAGCCTCCTCGACACGGTGACCGAGGACGACGCCGAGCATCCGCTCGCCGAGCTCGTCGCCGGCATCATCGAGGGGCTCTCGGACGAGGCGTTCGCCGACGCCTGCGACGCCACGGTCGACGGCAACTTCCGCGCCCTCACCGGCTGGTCCGTGCGCGACGTGGACGCCCTGTGGATCCGCGCCTGCCGCTGCACCTTCCGCGGCTCGGCCGACGCCTGGACCATCGAGGTCCGCCTCGGCGTCGACAGCGACTGCGGCAACCGCGACCACGATCTCGTGTTCGCAGGAGCCTGCTCGCTCGGCGTCACCCGCTTCGATTCCGTCGTCCGCTTCACCGAGGAAGGCTGACCGCTCTCCTCGGGCTCCGCCCGCTCTTTCGCGACACCGAACCCGCATCCGTTCCTGAAGGGAAAACCATGAAGATCATCGCTTCCGCACTCGTCGCCAGCAACAACCAGGAACTCGTCGGCATGGCGCCGGTCGAGATCGGCACCATCCCGTTTCCCAGCGGCGGACTCGCCATCCTCGAGCCGATGACGTACTTCACCGAGATCGACGCGGAGATCGCCGCACGCCGCATCGAGGTGCCCGGTCCGGCGGTCGTCACCGCGGTCATGTCGCCCGCCGAGGACTTCGAGGGCAAGCCCCTCGCACCGCGTCCGTACGCGACGGTCCTGACCTTCTCGGACGCGGACGCCGTGACCCAGTCGGTCGTCGGCGAGATCAACATCGACGTCGCGCGCATCATGTTCGCGGACGCCGGCCTGCTCGCCGACACGTGGGCCCGCAACGAGACCGACTACGAGGCCAGCAAGGACCTCGGTCTCGCCGACGCGATCGCGCGGAAGATGCTCACGGTCGGTCCGATCTATGCCGCCGAGAAGGCGACGGGCGGCCATGTCCTGCTGTCCGGCAGCATCCTCACCAGCCGCACCGGCTGGGGCGACTGCTCCTGCCAGGTCGTCCGTCACGACGATGCCGACGGCAACCTCGTGCGCATCGTCGTCTCGTACCTCGAGGACGACTGCTGCGTGCCGATCGACTTCCTCGACTTCGGTCTGCCCGCGCCGCTCGCGCTGGCCGCCTGACTCCCGGCGAGGAGGAGCTTTCCGCTCCTCCTCCTTGATCCGCCGAAATCCCCAGGAGCGTCATGATGACCAGTATTCGTACAGCCAGCCGCGCGATGCGGACCGCGCCCGCATGGCGTCCATCCGTTCGCGATCTCGTCTTCTCAGGCGCCCTGATGCCGTGCCACTTCATCGTCGAGAAGGTCGATGGCGAGCGCATCACCGGCACCATCGTCACGCTGCGGTACGGGTCTGCGATCGCCGGTTCCACCATCACGGCCGAGGCGTCGACGCTGTGCCCCTCCAGCTGGGACGATCTGCGCGCGAGCGAGCAGGCCGAGGCCGCACGTCAGGTCTCGGACATGGTCAAGCTCGACGACCAGACCATCCCTGGCCGTATCGGCAGGCTCGCCGTACGCCACGGCATCCTAGTCGCAGCAGACGTTCCCGGCAGCATCCCCGGCCGTCTGCTCGTCGCCATCGAACGCAGGCTCGGCGCGGTCGCCTCCGGCAACCTCGGACAGCGCGTCGCATCCCTCGAAGCCGCCTGACAAGAAGGAGCCAGCCGCTCCTCCCGCTCCTCCACCCCTTCCAGTTCCGGAGACATCCGACATGACGATCACAGCCGCACGCACCGCCCCTCCCGCGCCCTCGATCGAGGCGCTCGAGCTCGCCATCGAGGCCGCCTCGCTCTCGGACATCATGCTGTGCGCAAGCGCCGGCCTCGACGCGATCGTCGTCGACTGGAGCCGCTTCGCATCGGTCCATGCCGCAGTCGAGACCGACACGTACCGGGTCGACGGACGAGTCGCCTCGATGGTCTGCGGCCTGATCTTCCGGCCCGCCTCCGGCATGCCGACGCTCGCCACCGTCGCCATCTCCACCGGCATGGTCGGCGACAAGGTCGTCCTGCTCAGCGTGGAGCCCGCGCCGCTCGGATCGCAGCGCAATCCGATCTCCGTCGAGGAGTATCTCGGCGGCGGCAGGCCCGTCGCGTCGCTCGCGACAGAGGACAGCACCGGCCTGCCCAGCTGGCCCACGCCGCTCTCGAACGTGCTCGCCCTCGGGCTCGCCGACATCCTGTCGGTCGTCGACGGCGACATCGACATCGACGAGGTCCACGTGACGCTCGAGGACATCCGCAGGATCGCCCGCAAGGCGCTCGCGTTCGACCGCGACCGCATGCGGCTGCGCTTCGACGACCAGCACGGCAACCGCTCGTTCGTGCAGTTCGTCGACGGTCGGTGGAAGGCATTCCGCAACGACGGCCACGAGGTCCTCTTCCGGTACTGCTTCGGCCCCGGTGCCGACGACGACGCGATCGAGCGCGACCTCTCGGCGGCCCGGACCGTCTACTCGATCCAGTCCGCCGCGATGAGCCACATCGGCGGGCTTCAGGACGTCCGCGTCGAGATGAACTGGGAGCGTCATCTCTGGAACGGCGAGCGCTTCGTCCACGTGCCGCGGTGACGAGGAGGAGCCTGCGCTCCTCCTCGTGCTCCTCCCCCCTTCGGTTTTCGCGAATGATTCCCTGAGGGGAAAACCTAGGAGGCTTCCATGCCCTGGAACGACGTCGACGACATGTCCCCGCCCCTCGACCGGGTGATCGAGGTCACCTCGGGGGCGGCATGGATGTACGAGGACACGCACCATCCCCGCGACCAGCGCCACCGGCCGAACACCACGTGGCGGCACTGGAAGTTCCAGGGTGGCGTCGCTCTCGTCATGTGGCACGCCGACATCGAACTCGGCGGCAGGCCGCCCCGCAAGGGCGCATGGATCGACACCATGTCCGGCGGCCTCTTCGGCGACTTTCGCTTCTGGCGCGAGTACGAGAATCCGCTCGCCGGCAGCAACGGCCTGATCACCTCGTCGGTGCCGCCGTATCCCATCAACCAGGACTTCGAGGGCGACGCGCGCCTGCGTCTCTACGACCAGATCGAGGACGCGATCGCCAAGCAGATCGCGTGGTGCGACACCGTCATCGCACGCGACGTCGCCGACGGCCGCGAGCCCAATCCCGGCGTCGTCCGCGCGCGAGCGTCGCACGAGGCGCACCTCGCTCGCACGCTCTACGAGCGCGCCGCCGCCTACGATCCGTACGACCTTCCGGTCGACGTCCGCGGCGTGGCCAAGTGATCCGTATCCCAGGGAGAAGACATCGTGTCAGATACCGATGAACCGCGCATCACGCTCGCCGAACTGGCGAGACAGATCCTCGCGCTCCCGCCGGAACAGCAGATGGCGACGGCTCTCTATCAGGTGACCGACTACGACGGCGAACCCCTCATGTTCAATGTCTACGGCATCGTCCTCGACCGGTCCGACGAACCCGTCATCCAGGGCAACGATCGCCGGACCTACGACAACCCCCAGAGGGGACCGATCTGATATCGCGTAGACGAGGAAGAGCTGCGCTCCTCCTCGTGCTCCTCCACGCCTCGGGACATGCCTGTCCCGAGCACCTCTCCTCGAAAGAGAGCACGAGAGAAAGTCTCTCGTCCGAAGGAAAAGACAATGGCTACGCTCACCATCAGCTCGGTCGGCGGCGACCTGCGCACGATCATCCGCAACTGGATCTTCGCTGACGGCCTGACGTCCGAGGAGGACAAGGGCTGGTTCCGCTCGAACTTCCGCGTACGCGGCGACGACGCCGTCATCACGCGCCTGTCCCGCCGCATCGACGCCGCGCGCAGCATCATGGTCCGCGACCAGATCGAGCGCCAGCGCCAGGCCGACTTCGTCGACCTCGCCCGTCTCGCGCGCCGTTCCTATCGCCGCGATCTGTTCCTGCTCTGGGAGCGGAACCTCGTCGGCTTCGGCGCGACGCGGGACGATCTCACCCGCGACGAATGCGAGACGATCCACGGCATGCTCGTATCGATCGAGGACGCCGAAGGGGACGAGGACGCCCTGCGCCGTCTCCTGCTCGCCACCGACGAGATCTGCGGCCTGGCCTACCGCGAGGACATCGACACCGGCGTCGTCTCGGACATGATCAAGATGCGCCTCGCCGCCATCCGCGAGGACTTCCGCAGGGGCAACCTGCGCATCGCCCGGGGGCTCGCCGTCATCGAGAAGCTCGTCGGCCGCCGCCGTCTGCCCAGCCTCTCGTAGCGAGGAGGAGCTGCCGCTCCGCCCCGTACTTCTTCGCGTCCATGACGGACGCATCCTCCTGTCGCAGGAACATCACCCATGAGCCTCTGCCACGTCACCGCAGCCTCCATCTCGCTCGACGACTTCCGCTCGCAGGCCCTCGCCTGCGGCATGACCGAGACCCATGCCACCGACGACGGATCGCCGATCCTCGTGGGCGCCGAAAGCGACCACGCGTTCTACGATATCCGTGAGGAGATGCTCGCCGACGGCGAGACGCACGTCGCGTTCGTCATGCGCGGCTACCCGTTCACCCCCACCTTCTTCGCCAAGGTCCCGTGCCATGACGAGAACCAGGACGAGTACTACCGGCTGCACTGCTTCGGGCCGCTGCCGGAGCCGTCGCGCGGCATCCTGCTCGACGCCCTCGTCACCGAGTTCGGCATCGACCGGCAGATCTTCGCCGACGCGCTCGACGGCGACGAGCAGGCCGTCCTCGTGCACGGCCTCGAGCTCGTGCCGGGCGGCTTCGCGATCACGTACCACGCCCCCAGCCAGAACCTCAACGTCTACGTCGAGGACTGCCAGTCGATCCTCCTCGAAGTGGATGCAGGGGCGCGCAGCATCCCGCCGATCGGTGCCTGCGGTATCGACGGCTGCGACTGCGAGGACGGGGAGATGCCGGACTTCCTCGACCCCGGCCCCTATTCGGATCTGGACGCCGCCGCCATCGCGAACGTCGTCGCCGACAACGACTGGATCGTCTCGGCCAGCACCGCGATCGTCCTCGGCGAGCCGACGCTGCGCATCGTCCTCGAGACCGGAGACGGCGAGATCGCCTCGTATGCGCATCCCTGCGTGGAGACGCTCGAGGAGGCGCTCGAATCGGTCCGCGAGGGGCGCGAACTGGGAGGTCGTCCTGACGCCGGCCAGGTCGACGCGGCCATCGCGCACGCCGACGCCGCCGGCGTCGACGTCGTCGCCTACGCCATCGACAGGAACGTCGTCACGATCCTCCTCCAGCACCGGACGACCTACGATCACCAGGAGGTCGCGATCGGCCGTACCGATCCGACCGGCGACGTCGACCGCGCCATCGAGGCGCTCGTCCTCCAGTCCCGCCAGGCCGCCTGAGCGAGGAAGAGCTGCGCTCCTCCTCGTGCTCCTCCACCTCAGGAAATGAGAGGGCGAGAGAAGGTCTCTCGCCCGTCCGCCTTCCCGTGGAAGGGAGATGAAGTTCCTGAGGGAAGGGAAAAACAGATGAAGACCGCACCGATCTCCGAGGCCGTCCAGAACGACGTCGCCCGCATCGTCACCTTCGCCGTCCGCAAGGCGCACCCCGGCGTCGAGGGCGACCTCGAGACGCACCTGCTCATCGCATACGCGCTGCGTGACTATTCGCGCTACGCAGCCTCCGACCGCTTCGGTCCGGACCACGAGATGACCCGCGG
>Ga0308158_10002967_pt1 | contig 15377 bp, 11 predicted proteins | sample PhyBR2_FD_201038 | JGI IMG/M metagenome (GOLD analysis project Ga0308158, IMG submission 201038) | Phyllosphere microbial communities from UC Gill Tract Community Farm, Albany, California, United States - DLSLB.R2 | ecosystem: Host-associated > Plants > Phyllosphere > Unclassified | place: USA... | reverse complement strand
AAGGGCCAGCTGGAAATCCTGGTGGCCACCGATGTCGCCGCCCGCGGCCTGCACATCGACGGCATCAAGTACGTCTACAACTACGACCTGCCGTTCGACGCCGAAGACTACGTGCACCGCATCGGCCGTACCGCGCGCCTGGGCGAAGAAGGCGATGCGATCAGCTTCGCCTGCGAGCGCTACGCGATGGGCCTGCCGGACATCGAGGCGTACATCGAACAGAAGATCCCGGTCGAGCCGGTCACCAGCGAAATCCTGACCCCGATCCCGCGCGCGCCGCGTGCACCGTCGCCGGAAGGCGAGGGTGATGCCGAGGGTGACGAGAACGAAAGCGTCGGCCAGATCTTCCGCGAAGCACGCGAAGCGCGTGCCGCCGAAGAGCAGCGTCGTGGCGGTGGCAGCAGCCGTGGCGGCAAGCCGGCCGGTGGCCGTGGCGAACGCCGCGCACCGGGCGAGCGCAGTGCCGATGGCAAACCCCGCCGTGAGCGAAAGCCGCGCGTGGAAGGCGAGCCGCCGGCCGTGGCCGCCGATGCCGCTGCCACCCCGCAGCTGGCCCCGACCGCCGCGCCGTCTGCCGAAGGCAGCCCGGCCGTGGAAGGTGAGCGTGCGCCGCGCAAGCGTCGTCGTCGTCGCCACGGCCGTCCGGTCGAAGGTGCCGAGGGCGCCGCAGCGACCGGCCCGGTGACCCCGGTGCAGGTGACCGCCAAGCCGATGCGCGGCACGCCTGCCGCCGATCCGGGCGCCTCGTTCCTGACCCGCCTGGGCCGCAAGATCCGCCGGATGCTGTCCGGTTCGTAAGACCGGACGCGCGACCCGCGATGCCTGGGGGGTATAGCCCCCTTGGTAAGGGGGCGGTCGCGAAGCGACGGGGGATCGGGTGCTGATGAGAGGGGCCCACGGTTTGCGCAGCGAACCGTGGGGCGACAGCGCGAATGCGATGGCGCTTCCCCCGACCAACGGTCGGCACCTACCGTCTGACGCCCGACCTCCACGCCGCCACCCTCGTCCTGCATAATCAGGGGATGAGCGTCCTGCGTTTTGACAATGTCAGCAAACAATATGCGGGCGGCCACCAGGCACTGGTGGACGTCAGCTTCGATGTCGCCCCCGGGGAAATGCTGTTCGTCACCGGCCATTCCGGTGCGGGCAAGAGCACCCTGCTCAAGTTGATCCATCTCGACGAGCGGCCCAGCCGCGGCGCGGTGATCTTCAATGAGCGCAACCTGCTGAAGGTGCGCGGCGGAAGTATTCCGCGGCATCGGCGCGAGGTCGGTGCGGTGTACCAGGACCATCGGCTGCTGATGGACCGCAGCATCGCCGAGAACGTTGCCCTGCCGTTGATCCTGCGCGGCACCCGCCGCAACGAGATCGGCAAGCGCGTGCGCTCGGTACTCGAACGCATGGGCCTGGGCCACCGCGAAAAAGCCCTGCCCTCGCAGCTGTCGGCCGGTGAACAGCAGCGCGTCGGTATCGCCCGTGCGATTGTCGGCGAGCCCACGCTGCTGGTCGCCGATGAGCCCACCGGCAATCTCGATCCCACGTTGGCGGCGGAAATCATGGCGTTGTTTGCCGAGTTGCCCGATCGCGGCACCAGCGTGCTGGTGGTCAGCCACGATCTGGCCCTGCTGCGACGCATGCGCAAGCGCGTGCTGATCCTGGATCACGGCCGCCTGGTCGATGACATCTCGCCGCAGGACCTGGCCGAATGAATACTCCGGTGACCAAGGAAACCGCCGCGCCCTCGCGCTTGGGCGTGTGGCTGCACCATCACGGCCACAGCGTGGTCTTCAGCCTCGGCCGTGCGTGGCGCAAGCCGTGGGCGACGCTGCTCACGGTGATGGTCATGGCGCTCGCGCTGGCCCTGCCGCTGGGCCTGTCGATCGCGCTGGACAACCTCAAGCACTTCGCCGGCAGCGTGCAGCAGTCGCGCGACATCAACCTCTTTCTGAAGACCGACGCCGGTGCCGATGCGGCCCGCCAGGTGGCCGAGGCCCTGCGCGGTCGCGCCGACGTGGCCAACGTCACCGTGCAGACCCCGGAGCAGGGCCTGGCCGAGCTGCGCGAGAGCGCCGGGCTCGGTGAGGCCATCGATGCACTGCATGACAATCCGCTGCCGACCCTGCTGATCGTGACCCCGGGCGAGGGCGCCGACGACGCGCGCCTGGCGCAGTCGCTGGAAGGCCTGCCGCAGGCCGATCTGGTCCAGCACGATGCGTTGTGGCGCAAACGCCTGGATGGCTGGCTGGGCTTTGGTACGCGCCTGGTGCAGGTGCTGTCGGTGCTGCTCGGCCTCGGTGCCGCACTGGTGGTCGGTAACACCGTACGCCTGGACATCCAGGCGCGCCGCGATGAGATCGGCGTGCTGCAGCTGCTCGGCGCCAGCGATGGCTTCATCCGCCGCCCGTTCCTGTATCTGGGCGCGTGGTACGGCCTGGGCGCCGGCGCGGTCGCCCTCGCGCTGATCGGTGCGGCCGGGCTGGCCCTGCGTCCGCCGCTGGCGGCGCTCTCGCAGAGTTATGGCAGCCCCTTCGTGCTGCATGGTCTGGACCTGCTGCATTCCTCGTTCGTGCTGCTCGGCACCGTGGTGCTGGGCTGGCTGGGCGCCTGGCTGGTGACGGGGCATTTCCTGCGCCAGACCCGTCCGACCGAAACCTGAGGCCCGCATGCGTCCGCAAGCCCTCAAGCACCTCGCCGACGACGCCCCGCGCGTGATGGTCGTCGACGGCTCCAGGCTGGTCCGCAAGTTGATTGCCGATGTGCTGCAGCGCGAACTGCCGGCCGTGGAGGTGGTGGGCTGCGCGAGCATCGCCGAGGCGCGTGCGGCGCTGGATGCCGGGCCGGTCAGTCTGGTCACCACCTCGCTCACCCTGAGCGATGGCGACGGGCTGGACCTGGCGCGCATCGTGCGCGACGCGGCGGGGCAGGCCTACGTGCCGGTCATCGTGGTCTCCGGCGACGCGCAGCAGCATCTGGAACAGCGCCGCTTCACCGAGTACGTCACCGATTATTTCGACAAGGCGCTCGGTCACGAAGCCCTGGCCACCTTCATCCGTGGCTATGTGCAGCCAGAGACCATTCCGGGCGCCACGATCCTGTATGTCGAAGACAGCCGCGTCGTCGCCGAGGCGACCAAGCGCATGCTCGAACGGCAGGGCCTGAACGTGCTGCACGTGCTCACTGCCGAAGATGCCTTCGCGCTGCTCACGGCCGAGTCGCTCGGCCGCAGCAGCCACCGCATCGATCTGGTGCTCACCGATGTCACGCTCAAGGGCGAGCTCAGTGGCCGTGATGTGGTGCAGCGCGTGCGCGTGGACTTCGGCTACGGCAAGCGCCGCCTGCCGGTGCTGGTCATGACCGGCGACGGCAACCCGCACAACCAGTCCGGCCTGCTCCAGGCCGGTGCCAACGATCTGGTCCAGAAGCCGATCGAAGAGCGCCTGCTCATCACCAAGGTGCTGTTCCAGCTGCGCCTGTCCCGCCTCAACGAAAAGCCTGTAGTGCGATGAATGACGATGTAGTGCCCAGCATCCAGCTCGAACCGAGCTGGAAGACGCGTATCGGTGATTACCTGCTGCGCCCGGACATGCGCGAACTCTCCGCGTTCCTGCGCCAGCGCAAGGCGGCCGGTGCCCAGGTGTTTCCCCCTGGCCCGCAGATCTTCGCCGCGTTCGACGCCACGCCCTTCGACCAGGTCAAGGTGGTCATCCTCGGCCAGGATCCGTATCACGGGCATGGCCAGGCCCACGGCCTGAGTTTCTCGGTCATGCCGGGCGTACCGGTGCCGCCATCGCTACTGAACATCTACAAAGAGATCGAGGCCGATCTGGGCATCCCGCGCCCGGACCACGGCTGCCTGCTGCCGTGGGCGCACCGTGGGGTGCTGCTGCTCAATGCGGTGCTGACCGTGGAGGCGGGCAACGCCGGCTCTCACCAGCGGCGTGGCTGGGAGGGCTTCACCGACCATGTGGTGGACACGCTCAACCGCGAGCGCGAGGGCCTGGTGTTCCTGTTGTGGGGCAGTTACGCCCAGCAGAAGGGCAAGGTCATCGATACCGGCCGGCACCGCGTGCTCAAGGCACCGCATCCTTCGCCGTTGTCGGCGCATCGCGGCTTCCTGGGCTGCCGTCATTTTTCGATGGCCAATGACTACCTGCAGCGCCGCGGCAACGCGCGCATCGACTGGTCGCTGCCGCCGCGTGCCGCGCTGGAGCCGGCGGCGTAATCACTGGCGGTCGTCATCTGGACGGCCAGCATCGCGATGATGGAGTGCGCCACCTGCCGCTTGCGGGTTGAACATGGCGGGCTATTACCAGGCGTCGGTGGGTTTGGGCCTGCCACGCGTAGCGGTGGCGCAGGGGTAGAGCCAGGCCATGCCTGGCTGAACTGCCGACAACCTTTCCGGGCTGAATGGGCGCATCCGGCAGCCTGTTCAGCCAGAAAACACGCGCCGGCGCCCAATTCATCCTTCTATCTTGTTGATTTCATGGAGTTTGATGGTTTGCTTCCAGCCTCTCGCCACTGTCATCATTTCGCGGTACGTTAGGGGTGTCTTCGGTGCCAGCGTCCCATGAACAGAACGCTGGAACTTCTTTCCCCTTTAGCAGTCCAATTCCGGGACTGCTAAGATGAGTGCTATGAGCCAGAACACCTCTACTGCCCTTGTGGCAAACAATCTCCCGATTCCCAGTGCGCTCGGTTCGCTGGACGCCTACATCGGTGCCGTGCACCAGATCCCGGTGCTGTCGGTCGATGACGAGCAGGATCTGGCCCGCCGCTTCCGCGACGAGCTGGATCTGGACGCCGCGCGCGAGCTGGTCCATTCCCACCTGCGCTTCGTGGTGCACGTCGCCCGTGGCTACAACGGCTATGGCCTGGCGCTGGGCGACCTGATCCAGGAAGGCAACATCGGCCTGATGAAGGCGGTGAAGCGCTTCGACCCGGACATGGGCGTTCGCCTGGTGTCGTTCGCGGTGCACTGGATCCGTGCGGAAATGCACGAGTTCATCCTCAAGAACTGGCGCATCGTCAAGGTCGCCACGACCAAGGCGCAGCGCAAGCTGTTCTTCAACCTGCGCAAGTCCAAGACCCGCCTGGGCTGGATGAACGCGGCCGAAGTCAGCGCGGTGGCCAAGGACCTGAACGTGTCCGAGCGTGAAGTGCTCGAGATGGAGTCGCGCCTGTCGGGTCGCGATATCGGTTTCGATCTCTCCAGCGATGACGATGACGATCATGCGCCGCCGTCGCCGGCTGCCTACCTGCGCGCCAACGAAGAAGATCCTTCGATGGCGTATGAGCGGATGGACAGCGAAGACAATCAGCTGCAGCTGCTGCGCGAAGGCATGGCCGAACTGGATGCGCGTTCGCGCGACATCATCCGCCGTCGCTGGTTGGACGCGGACAGCAAGGTGACGCTGCAGGAGCTGGCCGATGAGTACGGCGTGTCGGCCGAACGCATCCGCCAGGTCGAGGCGAACGCGCTGAAGAAGATGAAGGCGCTGTTTACTGCGTGATGCAGTGACTGGCGTGGTTACGCAAAAAGGCCCGGCTGATGCCGGGCCTTTTTGCTTTCTGGCGTTCCGGGCAGTGTTTCGATCGGTCGTGGCCCCGACCGTGCCAGGTCAGCCCTGCTCGCGCGCAATCGCCCGCCAGCCGATATCGCTGCGGTGGAACTCATGGGCCCAGTGGATGGCACCGACGCCGGCGTAGGCGTTGCGCTGTGCCTCGCCCACCGTGCCGCCCAGTGCAGCCACGCACAGCACACGGCCGCCGGCGCTGAGCACCTGGCCCTGCGCGTCCAGCGTGGTGCCGGCATGGAATACCTTGGCCGTCGCCGCCACAGCGTCCAGGCCGTGGATCACGTCACCGGTGATCGGGGTCTCCGGATAGGGCGAGGCCGCCATCACCACACCCAGCGACGGGCGCGGATCCCACTGCGCCTCCACGGTGTCCAGGCGCTCGTCGATGGCCGCCTGGACCAGCTCCACCAGGTCCGACTGCAGGCGCAGCATCACCGGCTGCGTTTCCGGGTCGCCGAAGCGCACGTTGAACTCGATCACCTTCGGCGCGCCGTTGGCATCGATCATCAGCCCGGCGTAGAGGAAGCCGGTGAACGGAATGCCGTCGGCGATCATGCCCTGCACGGTCGGGTTGACCACCTCGCGCATCACCCGGGCATGCACCGCGTCGGTGACCACCGGGGCCGGCGAGTAGGCGCCCATGCCGCCGGTGTTCGGGCCGGTGTCGCCGTCGCCCACGCGCTTGTGGTCCTGCGAGGTCGCCATCGGCAGCGCAGTGGTGCCGTCCACCATGGAAATGAAACTGGCCTCTTCGCCGTCGAGGAACTCCTCGATCACCACGCGCGCGCCGGCGTCGCCGAACGCGTTGCCCGACAGCATGTCGCGCACCGCGTCTTCGGCCTCGTCCAGGGTCATCGCCACGATCACGCCCTTGCCCGCGGCCAGGCCGTCGGCCTTGACCACGATCGGTGCGCCCTTCTCGCGGATGTAAGCCAGCGCCGGCTCGATCTCGGTGTGCACCGCATAGAACGCGGTAGGGATGTTGTGGCGGGCCAGGAAGTCCTTGGCGTACGCCTTGCTGCCTTCCAGCTGCGCAGCGGCGGCGGTCGGCCCGAAGATGCGGTGCCCGGCGGCGCGGAAACGGTCCACCACGCCGGCCACCAGCGGCACTTCCGGGCCGACCACGGTCAGGCCGATGCCTTCGGTGCCGACCAGCGCCAACAGACCGTCCAGATCGGTGACCTTGATGTCCACGTTGCGGCACTTGGGCTCGGTGGCGGTGCCTGCATTGCCGGGGGCCACGATGACTTCGCTGACCTGCGCGGACTGTGCCAGCTTCCAGGCCAGGGCGTGTTCACGGCCGCCGGCGCCGATGACGAGGATCTTCTGCATGGTGACGTATTCCGGATAGGGGGTCGGGGGAATCAGGAGGGACGGGGAAGCGCTTGGGCGACGTCCTTGAAGGCAGCAAGGGCGGCTTCGAGATGTTCGATGATTTCCTGTGCCAACACATCCGGCGGCGGCAGGTTGTCGAGGTCATCCAGGCTGTCGTCCTTCAGCCAGAAGATATCCAGGCTGGCTTTGTCGCGGGCAACCAGTGCCTTGTAATCGTAGTAGCGGAAACGTTCCGATTCCTTGCGCGTGTGACGATTTGCCGGATTGTAAGCGTCAACGAATTCCCGCAGATCCTCATCGCGTAGCGGCTTGGCCTTAAGGGTGAAGTGCTTGTTGGTGCGCAGGTCGTAGATCCATACGCCCTTGGTGTGGATCTTGCCATCCTTGGGCTTGGAATCGAAGAACAGCACGTTTGCCTTGACGCCTTGGGCGTAGAAGATGCCAGTCGGCAGGCGCAGCAAGGTATGGACGTCGCAGGTTTCAAGCAGCTTGCGCCGAATCTTCTCGCCGGCCCCGCCTTCGAACAGCACGTTGTCAGGCAGCACCACCGCAGCGCGGCCGGTGGTCTTGAGCATCGATACGATGTGCTGAAGGAAGTTGAGCTGTTTGTTCGACGTGGTCTGCCAGAAGTCCTGGCGCTCGTAGGTGAGCGCATCACGGTCTTCCTCGCCTTCCGCGTTGGTGATGGTCATGCTGCTCTTCTTGCCGAAGGGCGGATTAGCCAGCACATAGTCGACCTTTTTGCCTGGCTCGGAGATCAGTGCGTCGGAGCGGCTCACAGTGGGCTCGCCATCGAGGTCGCCGATGTTGTGCAGGAACAGATTCATCAAGCACAGACGGAGCGTGGAAGCGACGATCTCATTGCCGAAGAAGGTCTGGTGCCGCAGGAACTTCTGCTGCTTCTTGTCCAGGTGCATGCCTTCGCGGGTCAGCCAGTCGTAGGCACCCAGGAAGAACCCACCAGTACCACAGGCCGGATCGGCAATGGTCTTGCCAGGTTCGGGCTGCAGGCATTCAACCATTGCCTTGATGAGCGGGCGGGGGGTGAAGTACTGGCCGGCACCGCTCTTGGTGTCTTCAGCGTTCTTCTGCAGCAGGCCCTCATACATATCGCCCTTGACGTCGATCTCCAGGCTCAGCCAGTTTTCCGAGTCGATCATCTGAACCAGTCGCGACAACTTCGCAGGATCGTGGATCTTGTTCTGCGCCTTGAAGAAGATCGCGCCAAGCACGCCCGGCTTGTCGCCAAGCTTGTGCAAAACGTCAAGATAGTGCTCTTCCAACTTGGCGCCGGTCTGTTTGCGCAGACTGGCCCAGTCGTACTTTTTTGGGATGCTCAACTCGCGGTTATGCGGTGGCTGTGAATACTCGTAGGCCAGCTTCAAAAACAGCAACGAGGTGAGCTGTTCGAGGTAGTCGCCATAGCCCATGCCGTCGTCGCGCAGGGTGTGGCAGAAGTTCCAGATCTTCTGAACGAGGGTGCTGCTGTTCATGGTTACGGCGTGTCTTTCTTTGGAAGGGGGGTCAGGCGCTTGGCTTCGGCCTGCAGGAGTTTCAGGTCTTCCTCGGCCTCGTGGTCGGCGGCCAGCGTCTCGGTCGCGCGGCGGTTGGCATCGAAGGCGGCGTAGCGTTCACCCACAATGGATTCCATCTGTTCCCGTGAGATGCGGCCCGGACCGGTCAGAACTGCCCGTTCGTTGAAGTCGAGGAAGCGGTCGGTCTGGGTGATCCAGTCGGACATGCGGGTTTCGAGACGACGCAGGGCGCGGTCCTCGGCGAAGTCCAGGAACATGGTCACCAATCTATTCAGTTGATCGAGCTCCTGGGTATCCAGGTAGTTCTTCGATACTACGGTGTCCGATTTGCGCAGTCGGCTGCCACTCCAGTTGGTCAATCCCATATGCTCGGCATCCGCATCGGCACGCTCCACAATCAACTGGGCGGCCGTGCGGCCGGTGATGGCGTAGACAAGCTTGTTCTGGATGGTGGCGAAGAAGGTCTTGGCGGTCTGGGCGGTGCCGTCGTAATCGCTGCTGCTGACCTTGAACAGGTCGCGCAGCGTCTGGTAGAAGCGCTTCTCCGAACTGCGGATATCGCGGATGCGGCGCAGCAGGTCGTTGAAGTAATCGGTGCGCTCGGCATCCTTGAGCCGCAGGTCATTGAGCAGGAAGCCCTTGACCAGGTACTCGGCCAGGGAGGAGCCGGCCCAGCGGCGGAATTGGACCCCACGAGGCGAGCGGACCTTGAAGCCGACGGCCATGATCAGCTCCAGCCGGTAGGCTTTCACGGTCCGGCGGACCTCACGGCTGCCTTCCTGGCGAACCTGTAAGTAATCCTTACAAGTTGCTTCCTCATCAATCTCACCCTCCTCGTAGACTGCCCGGATATGCTGGGTGATGTTCTGCGGCGTGGTGTCGAACAGATCCGCCATCTCCGCCTGGGTCAGCCACACCGTACCGTGAGCAGCGCGGAGGTGGACATCGGTGCGCCCGTCTTCGGTACGGTAGAGGATCAGCTCCCCGTTGTTGTCGTTCATGGCGTTACCTTGGACTTTCGGCCGCGTTTGGCTGCAACCGAACCGCTGGCCTTGGTGTCACGGGCAGCACGGATGCGGGCCAGCAGTTCGCTGGCGGGCTCCTCGTTGGGATCTTGGGAGACCAGTTGGCCGGCGAAGGCTGCCTTTAGCACGTTCTTACGCTGTGCCGTAGCCTGGAGAAGTCCGCTGAAAACACTTTCATGAAGTGTGGCTATCTGAGCGCTAAAATTTTCCAACCGACGTGTGATGACGTCCAACTCATCTAGAGGTGGCAGCGGGATCGGGAACGGCTGTAGGTCGCTCATGGAGATCCGTTTGTGGCCGGCAGTAGACTTTGCTGCAGCTTCTATCCGAGTCCTCGCCATTGGGCTCCGAAGCCAATATGAAATATAGGTACCCAAGCATTCAAAACCAGGAGTCATCTTGCCGCAGAATATCCGGTCGGGATACTGAACTGCTCCGTCGGGCAAATGATCAATGGTGACACAGCAGCCAACGTACTCCACCGAACCACTAAGCCGGGTAATGAGTAGATCGTGCAGGGCGAGAACATTCTCTTCACGAGATTGTTTCTCTGTGACATAGTTAAGCGCAGAAAAATCAACGGACCCTTGACGGACGGCACTTGACTTGAGTATCGGGAATGGCGTCACTTCTCGGATTGATGTCTCTGCACTACCGCTGCGCAGTTGAATAAGGAGTTGATCGAGACTGGCCCATGCCCAATTCTCCGGAAGCGTCGGAAGTTTGTCCTGATCTGGCTGAACAGGTTCCGCATACCTGGCTCGCCAATTCTTTGGTGGAGCCTTGCGCTGTTCATTGAGCTTGGCGAGTTGCTTCTTTTCCCAGCCGGCTCGGCGCTCGGACAGGATGCGCTGCAGTAACTCCGTGCCGGTTTCCTCTGGTTCGCCGTTTGCCGCGCGCCAATCCGCAGTCAACGTGCCCTCCACCGCCGCCTTCAGTAGTGATTGGCGGTACCGATTCAGTTTGCGCCGCGCAGCCTTCAGCTCGCCCATTCCTGCGTCAAGGTCGGACAATAGTTCGTCAAGCTTCTCGACGATGCGTGTTTGTTCTGAACGAGGGGGCAGTGGGAGTTCGATTTCCCCAATCGTCTTTGACGATAAGTGTTTCACCGTGACCGACGGGGTGTGGGCATTAATTGTAGCCAGGTACGCCGGAAGAGCATAGCCCACAAAATATTTATCGCAGAAAATAGGGTTAGGTGTAATTTTGCATACGCGCTGGTTCAGTAGCGCTGTCTGTGTGCCCCAATAGCTTGTGTTGAAATCACCATCCATGCCAATCAGGAGGTCGCCCTGAGCTATGAGATATGTGTTTTCGTACTCGCCAGAGTAAAAGGTGGCGGTTCTTCCTGAGACAACATCGCGAATACGAGCTAGTGGAATGCCATCGCTGGAATTGAACATTGATGAATCAAAGGCTGCTCCGTTCAGGATCGTTGCCACTTCGATTAGTGAAACTCGCTCCCAAGAGTCGTGCTTTGCCAATAGGCCACTCTTGTCCTCGGCAATAAGCTCTGCAAGGTTTGCTGTAAATGCCATTACGCCACCAACTCCTCATTCATCTCGGCCAGCAATTCATCCAGCTGCCCGTCAAATACGGTCCAAGCCTTCTGCAGCCCGCCCTTCCCGGCCAGCTGCGCGTAATCAAAATCGTCCCGTTCGATGCGGCAGCTGCTGGCGATATGGTCCTTGACCAGTCGCAGCCATTCCATCTGCTCGGGGGTGAACGAAGTAGCGCGCTGCCGGTTGTGGCGGAAGGTCCATGCCTGGAAGCGCTTATCTACGCTGTCGGCGAACGGCCGCAGCTCTTCGTCCATGCCCAGCGCGAAGCGCACTAGTGATACGAGATCGGTCAGCTGGCGGCGAACGCTGTTGCCGTGCACCTTGTTTTCCTGCACGCGAGCATAGGCTGACCAGAGTCTCTCCGTGGTCAGCATCAGTGGCGGCCGCGACAGGGTCTCTTGAAGCTCCTCGATCATCTCGAAGGTCAGCTCGCGGCGGCGGTAGGGTTGTGCATAGAAGAAGCCCAACGCCGCAATTTCTTCACGATGCGTCTGCAGAAACTCGCGGAACTGCTCAACAGCGGCTTCGGCATTGGCCTGCGCCTGCGCGGCAAACTCACTGCGCGTCACCGTGTCGAGATTGAGGTGGTCGATCAGCTGCTCACGGTCGCGGCGCGCTGACTCGATCCTTTCCCGTAGCGCGGGGTTGTCGAAAGGCTGGCAGGCAGCATCCACGCGCTTGCAGCGTGCTGCCTCCAGTTCTTCCTGGGTCAGCGAGGCTTCGTCTCGGGTGATACCGGCGGCCTGGGCCGCGTCCAGCGCATCGGCCGTCACCCGGTCGGGGTCGAGTGCTTGTATCAGTCCGCGTGCGAGATCGTGCAGACTGATGCCGCCGCTGGCCTGTTTGATGTTGGCCAGGGCCTTGTCATCCAATCGCTTGGTCAATCGCACCAGGCGATTGCCCAGGCTGAGCACAGTGTCCTCGTCGCGGGCGCCGACCGCCACGCCCTTGAGCAGGCCATCCAGGCTGAGCGCAGGCAAGCGCTCCAGTGGCCGGCTTTCGGTCTTCAGCGTTTTCTCCACACCCACGGCATCGATCAGCACAAAGCGGGCCTTGGCCCCATCGGCGGAGTTGCTGACCTTCTTCAGCGACTCGGCATCCAGGCTGCGCACGCCTCGGCCTTTCATCTGCTCGTAGTACCCCTTGCTGCGCACGTCACGCATAAATAGCAGCACTTCCAGTGGTTTCACGTCGGTGCCGGTAGCGATCATGTCCACGGTAACGGCGATACGCGGATTGTAGTCATTGCGGAAACTGGCAAGCACGCTATCGGCGTCGTCGCCGGCTACTGCTTTGCCGGTGTCAGGGTCGGTCCCGGCCCGGTAAGTGACCTTTTTGCAGAAGGCATTGCCCTCGCCATAGATCTGGCGCACGGTACGGATGATGTCGTCTGCGTGGCTGTCGGTCTTGGCGAAGATCAGCGTCTTCGGGGTCTCTTCGCGGTTGGGGAAAATACGGTTCTCTACCGCATTCTTCATTTCCTGGATGACGTTGCGGATCTGGCTGGGATTGACGACCGACCTATCGAGGTCCTTGTTGCTGTAGGCGGTGTCCTCTTCGGTCTGCGCCCAGCGCTTGGCCCGTGTTTCCCGGTCGCGGTGGTCGATCCATTCCCTGGCCTTCACCTCGGCACCCTTGGCACTTATCTCGGTGTCGATTTCGTAGACGTCGTAGCCCACATTAACGCCGTCCACTACGGATTGCTCGTAACTGTACTCTGCGACGATGTTCTCGTTGAAGAAGCCGTAGGTGCGCCTGTCCGGGGTGGCTGTCAGGCCAATCAGGAAGGCATCGAAGTAGTCCAGAACCTGCTTCCAAAGGTTATAGATACTGCGGTGACATTCATCGATGACGATGAAGTCGAACTCTTCCACCGGCATCTGCGGGTTGTATTGCACCAAGTGCGCTTGGGCGGCGGACTGGCCCATTTCGTGCAGCGAAATGTCTTCGCTGGCCTCGGTCAGCTCAGTGCCCGACAGGATCGAGTACATGCGCTGGATGGTGCTGATACACACCTGCGCATGTGGATCTACATTGCTGGAGGTCAGCCGCTGGACGTTGTACAGCTCGGTGAACTTGCGGGCATCGTCCGGCGGGGTGTACGCCATGAACTCTTGATGTGCCTGCTTGCCAAGGTTGCGGGTATCGACCAGAAAGAGAATGCGCTTGGCACCGCCGAATTTGAGCAGGCGGTAGGCCGAGGTGATCGCGGTGAAGGTCTTTCCCGCACCGGTGGCCATATGGATCAAGGCGCGCGGCTTGTTTCTGGCCAGCGACTTCTCCAGGCCGGTGACCGCCTGGATCTGGCAGTCGCGCAGGTTCTGCTCGGCAAGTGGTGGCATCTGTGTCAGACGGTGGCGCAGGGTATCGGGCTGTGCGGCCCAGTCGGCGAGCGTCTGCGGGCGGAAAAAGTGAAACAGCTCGCGCGCGCGCGGTGATGGATCACCAGCGTCGGTAAAAAATAGGATCTGCCCCGTGGCCTCGTAGAGGAAACGCAGCGGCGTGTGGCCATTGCGCCACTTCAGCGGGGCTGTCGCGTAGCGTTCGGATTGAGTCTCGTGAACACTGAGATTTTTGCCGGCGTCATTGCGCTTGGCTTCGATAACCCCGACGGGCTCACGGTCGACGAACAGCAGGTAGTCCGCCGGGCCAGCATCGGTAGGGTACTCACGGACCGCGATTCCTGGTCCTGCACTGAGGTTGATTTCCTTCATGTCCTGCACGACCCAGCCGGCGGATTCCAGCTTCCGGTCAATGATGAGGCGCGCTTTAACTTCCGGTGTCATATCAACCCCCTGTGGTTGTTCGATAAGCATTCAATCTGCTCAGTTATCCCCATCAATATTCGACAGATACTGAAGCCGGTCAGTACGAGGCCAGGGCGTGTTCACGGCCGCCGGCGCCGATGACCAGGATCTTCAATGCAGTTCTCGCGTGTGGGGGCAGGCCCGCGATTTTACGCGGTGTCGGTCGGGCCTGCATTCGCCCCGGCTCAGGGCGTGCCGCAGCCTTCACGTTGCAGCGAGTCGGGCACCGCATACGCCCGTAGCGTCGGGTCGAAGATCAGCCGGTGATACTCCTGGAACGGGCCGGCGCAGTCCTGCCCGGTGCCGCGCACGATGAGTGGCCAAAAGCCGTCCACCGCCTCGTCGCTACCCAGCTGCGTACTGAAGTCGATGTTGTAGCGCGCGTCCTCGCACCCGGAGCGCTCCGCATCGCAGTCTTGGCGCCGGTCGTTGTCCAGGTGGTCACGGTAGCTGGCCACCTCGCGCAGGTAGTCGCCGTGCATCGCCACATAGCTGCGGGTGATCCGCGTGGCGCCGCGGCGGGCCCACGGATGGGTGATGATGAAGGCGTCGCGCTGCGGCCCCAGCCCCACGATTCCCACCGTGCCCGGCGCGCCCCACTGGCCGTACTGGGCCTGCAGGCGCTGGGCGATGATGCGGAAGGGCGCTTCCAATGCCATCAACTGTTCCAGCCCGCTGGTGTCCTTGGGCACGCGCGCATCCTCGCCCACCTGCAGCGCGTACAGGTCGATCCGGCCCGGCTCCACGCTGGCGGCATCCTCCAGCCGCTGGCAGACCGCCAGCAGGGTGCGCGCGCGGCCATCGCGATGCACCGGCTCACGTGCGCACACCTCCCGCGTGACCGGGCGCTGCGCGTCCACCTCGGTGTCTTCCCACTGGTCCTGCCAGGCGCCCTCCAGCCGTGCGCGGTCGCCGTAACGTGCCTGCAGGAAGCCCAGCAGACGTTGCTCGGTGGTGCCGCGCAGGTGGGGCATCGCCTCTATCGGCGCGCTGGTATCGAGCGCCCGTCGCGGCTTGGTGGGGTTGGCCGATGAGCTGCTGTTGGTGCAGCCGGCCAGCAGCACAAGCAGGGCGGTGGCCAGCGCGGCCCGGTGCGGGCAGGTCACTGCACGGCCCGCGCGCACCATCACTCGCACCCTTCGCGGTTCAATGCATCGGGGAAAGCGTAGGTCCAGGTCTTCGCGTCCAGGGTGAAGCGATGCTCGCGTCGCACCGGGGTGCGGCCACAGCTCATCCCGGTTTCCTCGATCACCAGCGGCCACTGCCGTGCAGCCGGGTCGCGGGTGTCGAAGGTGAGGGCGAAATCAAGGTTGAACAGGCGGGCCTGGCAGTCCGGCTCGGCGTCGGCATCGTCGCAGTCGTAGGCACTGCTGTTGTCGATGTGGCTGCGCACGCCGCCGGCCTCCACCAGCCCGTTCGGGCCGGGCAGCACCAGCGTCTGGGTGATCAGCGAATAGCCCTGGCCAAACCAGCCGTGCTCGATGCGGAACCCGTAGAAGTCGCTGCCGGCGCGGATGATCTGCACCGTGCCGGGCTG
>Ga0308158_10002966_pt1 | contig 15381 bp, 9 predicted proteins | sample PhyBR2_FD_201038 | JGI IMG/M metagenome (GOLD analysis project Ga0308158, IMG submission 201038) | Phyllosphere microbial communities from UC Gill Tract Community Farm, Albany, California, United States - DLSLB.R2 | ecosystem: Host-associated > Plants > Phyllosphere > Unclassified | place: USA... | reverse complement strand
GGCCGTCACCACGATCAGCGCGCGGGCCAGTTCCGTGCTGGCGGCGTCCGCCTGCTGCGCGTACATGGTGGTGAACCAGGCGTGGAGGTCGGCTTCGAGATCGTCGGTCATCGGCACGGAGACATCCATGCCGGGGATCTCGCCTTCGAGCAGCGCCTCACCGAGAATCGCGGCCTTGGACGGCCACCAGCGGTAGATCGTCTGCTTCGCGACCTCCGCCTCCTGGGCCAGCCCCTCGATGGTCACCGCGGCGTATCCCTCGGCCGCGAGCGCGCGGCGCATCGCCGCCAGGACGGCCTGACGGGCTTTTTCACTGCGAGGACGAGGCACCTGCCCAGACTAGTGGGCGTACTCTTGCATAAGTAGACGCACCGTTGCGTTATCGCTCTCGAGCAAGGAGACACCATGGCACTGACCGCACACTCCACCATCGGGGACTGGCTGGACGATTCCGTCGGCGGCCCCCTCATCCGCACGTTGTTCGAGCAGAGCGGCACGGATGTCGCCCAGCTCACGCCGGTGCTGGCACTTCCCCTGCAGCAGCTGGTGGCGATGAGCCAGGGTGCGATGCCGCAATCGGTCGTCGACGATCTGGTGCGCGCCGCCAACGGCGGAGAGCTTCCCACGGAGGCTGCCGCGTCCGGTCCGCAGTTCACGCCGGGTCGCTTCGCGGGCAAGACCGTGATCGTCACGGGCGCCGCCTCCGGAATCGGCCGCGCCACGGCCGAGCGCATCGCCCGCGAGGGAGGTCGGGTGATCGCTTCGGATATCGCTGCCGACAAGCTCGATGCACTGAAGTCCGACCTCCCCGACACGGACGTCGTCACCGTCGCGGGCGACCTCACGAAGCAGGAGGCCATCGACGCCGTCGTCGCCGCCGCGGGCGGGAAGATCGACGGGCTCGCCAACATCGCCGGCATCAACGACGACTTCTCCCCCGCGGGCGAGACCAGTGACGCGGTGTGGGATCGAGTGATCGCCATCAACCTCACCGCACCGTTCAAGCTCATGCGCGCCGTCCTGCCGATCATGGCGGCGGCCGGACACGGCGCCGTCCTCAACGTCTCCAGCGAAGCGGGACTGCGCGGCAATGCCTCCGGAAACGCGTACACCGCCAGCAAGCACGGCATCATCGGTGTCACCAAGTCGGCAGCGTTCATGTACGGCCCGCAGGGGATCCGCGTGAACTCAGTCGCTCCGGGCGGCGTGGCCACCGGCATTCCCATGCCCCCGAACATGTCGGAGTACGGCTCGGGGCGTCTCGCCCCGTTCCAGCAGGCGATTCCCACCGTGGCCACCGCCGAGCAGCTCGCCGCGTCGATCACGTTCCTGCTCAGCGATGACGGCGTCAATATCAACGGCGCCATCCTCGCCTCGGACGGCGGCTGGTCCGTCCAGTAACGAGGCACGGAGGACCGCACCCTCACGTGGGCTTCTGGTTCCGCGCTCCCAGCCGCTGAGGCAGCGCCGCCTATCCGCCCGCGAGCCTGCGTTTCGTGTGCGCGGTGGCGACGTGGGTGTGCGGATCCTCCGGCCAGGGGTGCTTCGGGTATCGCCCGCGCATCTCCGCACGGACCTGCGCATAGGGTCCCGCCCAGAACGACTCCAGGTCCGCGGTCACCGCGAGCGGCCTCCCGGCGGGTGAGAGCAGGTGAAACAGCACGGGCACGCGATCGTTCACCACGCGCGGCGTACGCACGAGGCCGAACATCTCCTGCAGCTTCACCGAGGCCACCGGCTGGCCGGCGACGTCATCCGGCGCCGGATACGCCAGACGCACGGCGGAGCCCGACGGGACCACGATGCGTTCGGGCACCAGTTCGTCGAACCGCGCCGCCTCCGGCCACGGCAGGAGACGCCGCAGGGCGGGAAGCAGATCGACACGCGATGCCGAGGATCCGGACGCGAGGGCTGTGATCTCCGCGTCGAGCCAGTCACGAGCCGTGGCCGCGAGGGACGCATCCGACACGTCGGGCCACGGCGCGCCGAGCTCGCGGTGCAGCAGAGCCAGCCGATTCCGGAACGAGGCCGCGGCATCCGACCAGGCCAGCGTCGCGAGCCCGTCCCGCTCCAGCGCCCGCAGCACAGCGGCGCGGGTGTCATCGTCCGCGCGCGCCTTCACCGGGGTGCTCGACAGGACGAGGTCGCCGAGTCTCTTCTCGCGCCGCACGACGATCCGCCCATCGGCGAAGCCCGCCTCGGTGCGGTCCGTGAGCAGCGAGGCCCCCGCGAGCAACGCGATCTCCTCATCGATAGCGGCTGCCGAGCGGATGACGGCCCCCGTGCCCGCGGCTGTCCTCCCCTGCGCGCGACCGACTTCGGCGACGGCCAGCCAGGACTCGCCGGCCAGCGAACCCTGCAGGCCGGCCCGCGTCCCCGAGGCGAGCTGGAACACCGCACCACCGTCCGCGTCGGAGACCCGGCGGGCGATGCGCTCCGGATAGGCGAGCGCCACGACCGCGCCGACCGCGACATCGAGGGAGGGCGAGAGTGACCCACCGGACTGCACCGCACCGATGCTCTTGCCGGCCTCCGCCGGGCGCGCGAGTCGTACATTCCCGTCGCGACCTCGGCCGTCGTCGATGAGCGAGAGGAAGCGCCGCTTCTCCCGCTGCCACTCCCGTGTCCGTGGGTGTCGTCCATCGCGGAGCGCCCGCAGCACGGCCGACAGATCCGCATCCTCCGCGCGGGTCTCCCCGGCGACGACGGCGATGATCTCCGCGGCGGTCGAGGCGCCGACGAGCTCGGCCCCATCGAAGAGCGCTCGCGCGAGTCGGGGGTCGGCCGGCACCCGCGCAAGACGCACGCCACGATCGGTGGCGCGCCCGCCGGCGGTGACAGCGCCCAGCGATTCCAGCGTGCGCTGCGCATCCGCCGCGGCGTCGCCGGGCAGCGCATCGGGAAGCCGCAGTCCGCGACCACCGGGCGATCCCCAGCACGCCAGCAGCAGGCATGCCTCGGTGAGATCGCTGGTGAGGATCTCCGCGGTGGGGAACGCGGGAGCCGCCGCGAACGTGCGCTCGTCCACGCAACGGATCACCGTTCCCGGACCGAGACGTGCGGCACGGCCGGCACGCTGTGCCGCGGCGGCCCGCGAGGTGGGAACGGTGACCAGTCCGGTCATCCCGCGGGCGGCATCGCGCCGGGGGACACGCGAGAGACAGGTGTCCACTACCACGCTCACCCCCGGGACCGTGAGCGATGACTCCGCGATCGAGGTCGCCACGATGATGCGCGGACGCTCGCCGGGTGGACGCCCCGCCACCGCCCGGTCCTGTTCGGCCGGGCTCACCTGCGCATGCAGCTGAAGCACATCGGTGTCCGGAGCGAGAGCCGCGGCCTGGCGAGCGATGGCCGCCACCTCGCGAGCTCCGGGGGCGAACACCAGGGCGTCGGCCGAGGGGTCGCGCGTGAGTGCACGGGCATGCTCGGCGACGACGGTGGCCGCCACATGGTCGAGGAACGCCGGGGTGACACCACGGTGATCGAGACGATCGTGCCGCGCCGGTGCCCAGCGCTCCTCCAACGGGTACGTCACCGCCGCATGAGAGACCACCGGTGCGGGATGATCGCCGCCCAGAAGTGCGGCGAAGCGATCCGCGTCGAGGGTCGCGGACATCGCGACCAGAGTGAGGTCGTCGCGGAGCTCACGCACCTCCCCGAGCAATCCGATCAGCAGGTCCGTGTCGAGGGCCCGCTCATGCACTTCGTCGAGGATGACAGCATCGATGCCGTCCAGCTCGGGGTCGGCGAGCAGGCGCCGCAGCAGCAGGCCGGGCGTCACCATCTCGATCCGCGTCGCGGCGCCGGCCTGGCGCTCCCCCCGGACGCTGAATCCGACGCGGTCGCCAAGCCCGCTGCCATCCAGGGAGGCGAGCCGTCGGGCCGCCGAACGCGCAGCCACTCGACGCGGCTGCGTGACGATGACGCGTCCCCGTGTCCGGTTCGCGAGGAGCGGCGGGACGAGCGTGGTCTTACCCGTTCCCGGCGCGGCCGAGACCACGACGGTTCGCGCGTCGTTGAGGGCGGCGGACAGGTCGGGCACGGCATCGGCGAACGCGAGACCCGCACCGATCGTGGAGATGTCGAACGCCCGCATCCCCTCATCCTCGTACATGACGGGCGCGTCCATACCGCGGACCTCAGCCGGGAGCCCGGGATGAGATCACCGCTGTTCAGCGCCCTCCCGCACGACGAGCATGCCTGTGCCGTTGCGGCTCAGCGGGGAACCGGTGATGACCCGGTCGCCCGGGTGAGCGCGAGCCCCGTCAGCAACTGCCAGAGCAGGAACGTGTACACCGCGCCGCGCTCCCACACGCCGTCCGGAAGCCCGACGTGCAGTGAGAGGAGCACAGCGCTGGCGAAACCGATGAGGCCGAGCACCGGCCCCGCCCACAGCGCGCGCGGCGACAGCCCGGCCGGTGCGAGAGCCCAACGCGAGACGATGGCGGCCGCGTTTCCCGCGCCGATCGCCGCCACCGCCCCCAGCGCGTGGATCGTGATCCAGCCGAGTCGGGCGTTGGTGGGCGAGCCGGGGACGAGACCGACGAAGACGATGCCCGCCGTGTGCACGGCAGCGAGGACGAGGAATGCCAGGCCGGGCCCACGCAACCCGATCCGCGAGACCACGAGGATCGCGCCCAGCAGGAAGAGCAGACCGGTGCCGATGAACCCCGCGTTCATCACCGCGGGAAGTGACGACTCCAGCATCCGGCCCTGGAACTCGGCATGCTCGGGAACTCCGAGATCGCTGATGTAGAAACGTGCGTAGTCGTAGCCGGGGAAGGCGGCTGCCGCGACGGCCTCGCACAAGAGGTACCAGAGGGGCGCGAGCACCCACAGGACGCCGGCTGCCCGCAGGAGGGGCGGGTCGGCCGGATTCGCGGACGGGAGTTCTCGGGAGCTATGTACGCGCATACATTCATTCTCTCCCACAGGAACCCCGCTGGCTCCGAGCACGACCGCACCCGCGGCACGCGTTTTCGTTCCACGACCGCTTCTTCGCCCCGCTCCCCCAGATGGCGCCAGCACGGCACCACCGCGGAATGCGTCTTCTTTCCACGACCGCTTCTTCGCTCGCTCCCCCAGATGGCGCCAACACGACACCACCGCGAAACGCGATTTCTCCCCATCCCCGCTTTCCGTTCACGCCGGCCCGCCGACGTGCGATCCTGAAGCCATCACAGCGAGGCGGATTCCATGCAGTATCTGTTCGGCAACCTGATCGCGGTCGTCGTGACCATCGCGATCGCAGCGGTCATCGGCGCGCTCTTGCGTCGCGTTCTGGATGGCCAGCCCGCGCGGTGGCGCAGTTTCGTGCTGGCCCTGATCGCGATGATCGTGGTCGCGGAGATCGCGGGCCCGGTCGCCGTCCAGCTCGGCGTGACCGCGAGCGCGACACCCACCACGCAAGCGGTGCTCTGGTGGCTGTTCATCATGCTTCTGGTGGTCCTGGGCGTGGGCGTTGCCGCACTGGGGGTCCTTGTCATCGGGGAAGCGGTGCTGCCCACCGGGCGTTTCGGCACCTTCGCCGACATCGTGCGGTCGACGGCAGGCGGTGCGCGCCGATCGGTGCGCTACCTGTCGCTGCTGCGCGTCACCGCGGCCAGCCGGCTGTGGCGCTCGGCGCGAAGCGGCCCGGACTCACCCGAGTTCGCAGCCGCGATCACACGGACGCTGAGCGATGCAGGCCCCACCTTCGTGAAGATCGGTCAGGTCCTCTCCACCCGACCCGAACTCGTCTCCCCCGCCCTCGCCGCGAGTCTGGCCACCCTCCAGTCCGATGCACCGGCGCTGTCCGCCGACGTCGTCGAGGCGGAGCTGACGCGAGCCTGGGGAGCACCGCCCCGCGCCCGGCTCGCCGAGCTGGAGCGCACCCCTTTCGCAGCGGCCTCGCTGGCGCAGGTCCACGTCGGGCGGCTCCCGGATGGCACGGAGGTGGTGGTGAAGGTTCGGCGCCCCGGTGCCGTCCAGCAGGTGAGCGTCGACACCTCCATCTTGCGCCGGTTCGCGGTCAGTGCGGAGCAGCGATTCGGCTGGGCCCGGGACGTGGGCGCGGTCTCGCTGGCGGAGGGGCTCGGCCGCTCCCTCCTCGGAGAGCTCGACTACTGTTCGGAGGCCCGGAATGCGCGGGCGTGCAGCGCGGGTCTGAGCGGAGACCCGCTGATCACCGCTCCGAAGGTCATCGCCGACCTCACCCGGGAGAACGTGCTGGTCATGGAACGCTTCCACGGCGCGAAGCTCTCCGATGCAGCCCCCGCCCTGACACCCGAACGGCGCGCGGAACTGGCCGACGCGCTGCTGTCGCGCGTGGCGACGAGCATCTTCGTGGACGGCGTCTTCCATGCGGATCTGCACCCGGGCAACCTCCTGCTTCTGGAGGACGGGCGCATCGGCATGCTCGATTTCGGCGCCATCGGCGTGATCGACCCGGAAACGCGTCGGCAGCTCTCACTCCTGCTGCTCGCCCTGCTCACCGGTGACGACCTCGCCGCGGCGACGGCGCTCACCCTCGCCTTCGGTCCCGGCGTCGGCCAGCAGCGCGGCTCGGCCGACGCAATGCGGCGCGAACTCGGCCGCCTCATGACGCTGCACCTCGCGGGCTCCCCCGATTTCAGCGCCCTGGTCGCTGATCTGGTGCGGTTCCTCTCCCACCACGGGATCGCGGTGCCCGGTGACGTCGCCGGCGCCTTCCGGACCCTCGCGTCCCTTCAGGGCACCCTCCGCGCACTCGTTCCCGACTTCGACGAGGTCGCCGCGATGCGCGGCATCCTCCCCACCCTCATCCACCGCTCCCTGGATCCGATGCAGCTGGCCCAGCACGGCGCCATCGAGGCGGCGCTTGCGCTCTCCATCGCCCGCCGGCTCCCGGAGCGGATCGAGCGCGTGTCCGACGACCTCGCGAGCGGCCGTCTCGTCGTGCGCACCCGCGCGTTCGCCGACGCCGAAGACCGCCGCTTCGCCAGCGCCCTGGTGACAGACGCGGTGTCCGGCGTCCTGGCGGCCGCGCTCATCGGAGTCGGCGCGGCCCTGTTCACCGTGGCCGACGGACCGCAGATCGGCCCCGGCATCGGTTTGCTCCCCCTGGTGGGCGCCGTCGTGGGCACGGCCGGCACTGCCCTGGCCTTCCGTCTCCTGGTGCGCCTCTTTCGTCGGCGCCCCGGCCCCTGAGCAGAACCGGACGACCAGGAGCTCCCCGACGGCCGCGGAATGACGAGGGGACGCCCATCGGCCCGCGGTATTCTGGAAGGCCGTGCGGTGCACCCGGTGCCGCATGGGTTTCGGCCGAGGGGGAGCAGCGATGAGCGACGTCACCGCTGAGCTCGCGCGCATCTCCGCGGCGACGCACAGTCCCACCCTCCGGCTGCTGCGCACGAAGCGGGCTCCTTTCGTCCTCACCGTCTTCCGCGAGGTCTTCGATCAGTCCGCGAAGTCGGTGAAGGCCGATCGCGTGCACGTGCGGGTGGACGCCTTCCTCGCCGAGGCACGGGAGGGAGGGTACGACGTCCCGCAGGGCGATGGTCGCTCCCTCTGCACCGCCTGGATGAACGCGCGCTGGATCAACCGGGTTCACGACGACGACAACGACGAGGCCTACGAGCTCACCTCCGCCGCGCTGGGCGCGCAGCGGGTCGTCGAGAGCCTGACGGCCGATCGCGCGCTGCTGAGCGAATCGCGTCTGACGATGATCGTCGACGGCGTCCGGCGTCTCGCCGGCGAGGCGAACCCCGATCGCGATGCCCGCATCACCGCCCTCGACAAGGAGATCGCGGCCCTCACGGCCGAGCGGAACCGCCTCCAGGCCGGCGGCGAACTGCATCGCGCCGGAGACGGCCGGATGCTCGAGGGCTACCTCAACATGCGCGACCTCCTCAGCCAGCTGCCGCGCGATTTCCGACGCGTCGAGGAGTCGCTGGATGCCATGCGGCGCGATCTGATCAAGCAGTTCCGCGCGGAGGACCGCCCGAAGGGAGAGGTGCTGGAGGAGTACCTCAGCCGGAGCGCGCAGCTCTCCCAGGAGACCGAGGAAGGGCGGGCCTTCGAGGGCGCCCTGGCCATCCTCAACGATCGCGAGCTGCTGCGAGCGTTCCAGGACGACCTCGCCACCATCCTCGATCACCCTTTTGCCGGGGAGGTCCGCGCCGAGGACGCACGGATGTTCCGTCGCTCCACCGACGTGCTGCGGCGCGGGCTGCGGGACGTACAGCACACGCGCACCCGGCTGCACCGTGTGCTCGGCGAGCACATCACCAGTCATGACTCGGCACAGGATCGCGAGGTGACCCGCCTGCTTGCAGCCCTCCACGATGAGCTCTCGGTCTGGATGGACACGGCCCGCGTTCGCGACACCGTTCCGGCGCTGTGGGAGCAGCCCGGGCGCATCGACGTCGACCACGTCAAGGAGAACTTCCACTCTCCGGCGCACGATCGTCCCGTGGCTCGGCTGGATCCCGCCACGGGCGAGGTCCCCGAGGGCCCGGACTTCGCCGACGTCCGGCTGCAGGGCGGCCCGCTTACCGCCGAGGTGCGCGCGGCGCTGTCTGCGGGCCTCGCCGACGGGGCCGCCACCATCGGAGAGGCATTCAATACGCTGCCCACCGATCTCAGCCGACCGGTGGAGCTGTTCGGGCTGATGCAGATGACCGCGGACCTCACCCGCGACGACGACACCGAGACGGTGCGCACGCACCGTCCCGACGGAACACCCCAGACGTTCGCCATCCCCCGCATCACGGCGGACGCGGACACCCTGCACGCCGAGGAGGACGCATGAGCGACGACACCCGCGTGGACATGTGGACGGACGAAGACGCACCCGTGGACGAGGCATCCCGCGAACGGGGGAGCGACGACGCAGCAGCTCACGAGGCGCCGACCACCGACGTGCTCTCGAACGATGCGAGCCCGCACAACGACGACACCCCCGACGGCTCCACCACCCCCGATGCCGCAACGTACGACACCGCGACGTACGACACCGACGCCGCCTTCGAGGGAACGGACTCGCTGGAGGACGCCGCCCTGTCCGGCCGCTCCGCGCTCTGGGACGGCGACTCCGGCATGCTCACCCTCGCCCAGCGGCGAGCTCTGGTGCGCATTCTGAAGAAGCCCACCATCACCGCGACCGCCGATCCCGAGGCGTGGGCCGTGCTGCGCGAGGACGAGGCGCTCATCCGGTCGCGCCTCAATGACCTCTTCCTCGACCTGCGCATCGACCCGAACGGGGTGGCCTTCAAGTTCCAGATTCGCTCCGAGCCCGATTCGCCGGTCCCGCCGCTGCTGCATGAGGCCACCTACACACGTGAGGAGACGGTGCTGCTGCTGCATCTGCGCCAGCGCCAGCTCACCGAGCGCGCGAACGGCGTGGAGCACGTGTCCGTGAGCGCCGAGGAACTGCTCGAGCAGATCGCGCTGTACCGGCCCCACGACGCCGGAGACAAAGCCGGCGACCGCAACCGCGCGCAGAAGGCCATCGAATCCGCCGTGCGACTCGGCGCTCTGGCCCGCACCACTGATCCGGACCGGTACCTCATCACGGCCGTGATCGAGTCCGTGCTCCCGGCCCAGAAACTGCCTGCACTGCTGGCCTGGTTCCGTGAAGAGAACCGGCCGGGCGCAACCCACGACCACGTCGGCGCCGAGCGCCAGAGCACGGCGGCTGACGCCGACGCCGAGGAGGAGGCCGAGTGAGCACCCCCGCACTCTTCGAGGGCTTCGACGACGCCACCGCGCAGTGGCGTCTCACCACCATGCAGCTGGTGAACTGGGGCGGTTTCCACGGGCACCACAGCATCGACTTCGGGCATGATGCCACCCTCATCTCCGGTGGCTCCGGCACCGGCAAGAGCACCATCCTCGACGCCTACCTCGCCCTGATGATGCCGACGAACGTGCCTTTCAACGGCGCATCGAACGACGCCACGACGGGCCGCGCGCGAAGCGCAACCCAGCGCAACGTCCTCAGCTACCTGCGCGGAAAGATCGACTCCACGCGGCAGGGCGACGAGATCACCGACACGGTGCTGCGCGGTGGCGACGCTCCGATCTGGGGAGCGATCGCCGCGACCTTCACCGACGACTCGGACCGCGTCCTCACGGTGCTTCGCACCTTCATCGCCCCCGCTGGCGCCACGAACGCCGCTGATGTCCGGATGCGGATGTTCACCGTGGCCGCCGACGTCGACGTGTCCGAACTCGACCGGTATGCCGAGACCCGCTTCGACGTGCGTCGGATGCGCGAGACGCTGCCGAGCATCGAAACGCACGAGACCCCGGGCAAGTTCCTGGAGTACGTGACCACGCGGCTCGGCATCGGCGGGGTGGACAGCGGAGACAACGCGCTCCGCCTCCTCGCGCGCGTGCAGGCGGGGCATCAGGTGCGCACGGTCGACCGCCTGTTCAAGGAGCTGGTGCTGGAGCGTCCCGCCACGTTCGGTGCGGCGGATCGGGCCCTGGAGCAGTTCCGTGCGCTGAATCAGACCTATGAAGACATCCGCATCGCGGAGGAGAAGCAGCGAGTGCTCTCCCCCATCCGCGAGCTCGACGTCGAACGACGCGAGGCGCTCGCGCGCACGGAGCGGCTGGACCGGCTCGGCGTCAACGCGCACGAATCGGCGTTCGGGCTCTGGAGCCTGCTGACCGAGCGCGACCTGCTGGATCGCGATGAGAGCCGCACCCGTATCGAGAAGGAGCGCGCGCAGGCGGAGAAGACCGCCGCGGATGCCCGCATCTCCGCACTCAACGCGCAGCTCGAGGTCATCGATCAGGAGATCCGCGACAACGGCGGCAACGCGATGCAGGTGCTGGAATCGCAGTTGGAGCAGGCGCGCGCCGACCTCGCCCGCAAGCAGCTCAAGCGCTCCGAGTTCCTCGATAAGGTGCAGGCGCTCGCCCTCGACACCCTCGACGCCGATTCGTTCGCCGAGCTGCGCGCCGTCGCCCAGGCCCACGCGGGCTCGTCGTCCGACTCGTTCATGGCGCTGCAGGCCGAGCGTGACCGCGTGGTCGCCGCCCGTGGCCGTGTGGATGCACGGCTCCAGGCGCTGAAGGAGGAGCGCGCCTCGTTGGGTTCGCGCGCGGGCCGGGTGCCTGTGGAGCATGATGAAGCGCGCCGCAGGATCGCCGAGGCCGCGGGTGTGGATCCGCGGGATCTGCCTTTCGCCGCCGAGCTGATGGACATTGCCCCCGAGTTCGCCGAGTGGCGTCGTGCCGCGGAGGACACGCTGCGCGGTGTCGGTCTCACCATGCTGATCGACGAGCGCCGTGCTCCGCAGATCCGCCGCGTGATGGACACCTTCGTGGCGGGTCAAGCCGGGGAGCTCGGGCTGCGCCTGCAGAATCAGGCTGTCCCCGTCGACGTCCCCTTCCGCCGCCCCACCGACACCCGCTACATCTCCGGTCGTCTGGTGTTCCAGGACGGGCCATTCACGGGCTGGCTGGCCGAGCACGTCGCCAGCGACGCCGTCGATCACCTCTGTGTGCAGGATGCAGCGGACCTCGAGGCCGACGAACCGACGGTCACGATCAACGGTCAAACCCGGCGGGGGTCCCGCGGCGCGCACGGCCGCGCCCTGCGCCAGCGCGATGTGCTGGGCTTTTCCGGCGAGATGCGCATGTCTGAGATCGCCGAGGAGGCCGTCGCGCTCGACGGCGAAAGAACGGCGCTGGCCGCACAGCTGCAGGAGTGCGACGAGCGCTTGGACGCGCACAACCGCCGCTCGGCGGCGTTCGGCATCGTGCTCTCCACCGCCTGGGACGACATCGACGCGGCGACGGTGGCGGAGCAGGTCGCCGGCCTCCGGGAGCAGTACGAGGCACTGACGACCGACTCCGACGCGCTGCAGCAGCTGCAGGCACGCCGGGCGGAGCTCGTAACCGAGCGCGAGGACCAGCGGGCGGTGTCGGTGATCGCCGGTAAGTCCGCGATCGAGCTCGATGCCGAATGGGGACGTGTGGTCGACCGCAAGGACGACGTGGCGACGCTGCTCGATGCGATCGAACGACGCGAGTCCGCCACGCTCGACGAGGCGGATCGTGCGTCGCTCGCGGCCGAGTCCGCGCGCTTGGGTGGCGACTTCACCCGTGCCGATCTGCCCCGGGTGATCGCGCTCGTCCGCGAGGCGGTCTCCATCGATCTCGCCGCTGCGGAACAGTCCGCGGCTCGCGCCGAGCAGGCCCTAATCCGCAGCTTCGAGATGTTCGACTCCCGCTGGCCCGATCTGAATCGTGGCTCCGGCATCGACGCGTTCGACGAGTACGAGGCAATCCTCGACGAGATCGTACGCAACGGTCTGCCGCAGCGTCTGGAGGCGTTCCGCCGCAGCTTCCAGAAGTGGTCCGGAGACGACCTGAAGCTGCTGAGCGATCAGTACCAGCGCGCCCTCGACGCGATCGACGAGCGCCTCGACCCGATCAACGACATCCTCCGTGGCACGCCCTTCGGCGCCGGAGGTCAGGATCGTCTGCGCATCGAGGTGCGCCACTCCACGCCCGAGTACCTCGCGCGCTTCCGTCGCCAGCTGGATCGCCTGAGCTCCGCCTCCCTGGAGTGGAGCGATGCCGAGGCGGAGAGCCGTTTCGTCGAGCTGCGCGACTTCATGACGCAGATCGATGTGGGAGTCAACGGCTCCACGCTGGAGCGCGATCGCCTCCTCGACGTGCGCCAGCACATCGAGATCTCCGCCTCGCGCGTCTCCTCCGACGGCCGCGTCGTATCGACGTACACCGACATCGCGGGCAAGTCCGGTGGGGAGACGCAGGAGCTCGTGGCGTTCATCGTCGGATCGGCGCTGCGCTATCAGCTGGGCGACGAACGACGCGCAAAGCCCCGCTTCGCCACCGTCATCCTCGACGAGGGTTTCGTGAAGTCGGACTCCGAGTTCGCCGGACGCGCTGTCACCGCGTGGCGCGACCTCGGCTTCCAGCTCATCATCGCCGCCCCGCTGGACAAGGTCACCGGTCTCGAACCGCATGTGGACGTGATGTGGTCGGTCACCAAGTCCGCCGAGATGAAGTCCTACGTCACTCCGTTCCGCCGCGTCGCGGTGTAGCGGCACTCGCTCCTCCTCCCCCAGGCCGGCGCTGTGGACAGCCTCGTCGCGGCCCCCGCCGTTGCGTCTAGCTTCGGGGGATGCTGACACGACCTCGTACCCGGTTCGATGCGCTGGCTCCCCTCGCGGCCGTCGGCATGGCGACGCTGGTCGGCCTCGTGGTGCTCACGGGGTGCTCGGCGGAATCACCCACCGCACCGACCGTCCCGGTGGCCACGCCGACGTACCACCCCGCCACCCCTACCCCGGCGTCGGATGCCGACGTGGAGGCGGCGATCGCGAGCTACATGGCGTACGTTGACGCCGGCAACGCGGTTGACCTCGCGGACGGTTCAAGTGTCAACGCCGCTTTGGCTTTTACAACCGGAGCGCAGCGTGAGTTTGAAGAAGATTTCTACGCCAACCTCATGGAGCAAGGCTGGAAGATCGCGGGCAGATCCTCCGTCACACGGGTCACGCCTAGCGCGACTCAATCAGCTGGCGGTGACGACGTGGTCCTCGACGTGTGTGTGAACAACGAAGAGGTCGATTTCCTAGACGCGCAGGGTGAGCATCGAGTGCCGCCCGGGTTGCAGGCGCACCAGGCGGTGCGAGTCACGTTGACGCGGGCTGCCGAGGCGGAAAAGACGCTCAACAGCCCCGGATGGCTCGTTGCGGTTACCTCGCCAATCGAATCCGAGCAGTCATGCGGCGCGAGCGGCGCATGATGACTGGGCGTCTTCAGCATGTGGTGGGCGTCGGGCTGGTCATTACTGTGGGACTCGCCAGCTTTGATGGACTTCTCTCGATGGAGCAGACCTGCCTGGCGGGAATTTGCGCGAGTCCAGGGGAAGGTGGAGAAGATGTCGAGCTCTGGGGCGGTGACTGGGGATACACGCCCAGCGAGCCTGACGCTCCGAACGAAGCACCCACCGGCTCAGGGCCGGATGAGAGCCCCGACGAGGACGACGGCGGCGACACGTCCCCGAACCCCGAACCCGCACCGCCGGGTCCCGGAGATCCGTGTTGGGACAACCTCAGCCCGCTCTCTTGCACCTCACCCACGCCAACCCCCACCGAGCCCGCGCCCACACAACCCACCTACCCCGACACCATCTACAACACCGATCTCATCCGCTTCATCCCGCACGATCCCACCATCACCGCACCGAACGAAGCCATGGCACTCACGGGCACACCGCTCCCCATCAGCCTCACAACCACGACGCACGCCCTCACCGGAACGCTCCTCAGCCACCCCGTCACCGTCACCTTCATCCCCACCGGCTTCACCCTTGACCACGGCGACGGCACCGCTCCAACCGACACCACCGACAATCCCGCCACTATCGCCCACACCTACGCAGCTCGCGGCACGTACCCCACCACGATCACGACCCACTACGCCGCCACTGTCACGTTCCCCGACAACATCCCGCGCCCGGTCCGCGGCACCATCACCACGACGACCCCCGGACCCACCACCCGCATCCTCACCGCACACACCGCTCCCGTGCGCACCACCTGCACATCTACACCCGCGCCCGGCTGCTAGTCACCTTGAGCACGCCTCAAAGGGGTGCTGCGCCGAAGCGCGGTGGCTATTTGACCGCCAGCACTGCGAGCACTATATCCGGATGTTCCGATCACGGATGAACGAAACGGGGACGCCCCAAATTTGCAGGCGTCCCCGTTTCGGATCAGTCGAGTAGGTACCGCTCGACGGTCTGCCGTATCTCGTTCGCATGGAGATAGATGTCTTCGAGCCCGTCCAGCGGGACACGAGTTTCGTTCTTGTCTGCGTCGAAGAGCCCGAGGTACTTCTGCTTCTTGCCGTTGAACCACAAGCGGGCAATCGGCTTGCGATTGTTGTCGTCAAGCAAAACCGCGAAGTATGATTTCTGGTCACGCTGCGCAATCCGCTGCGGTGGGACCGCACTGCACGCTATTGCCTTGACGATCTGATAGCCCTCAAGCTCTTCGAGGGTAGTTTCGATCTCGGTGTCTCGATCCAGATCTGCATCAGCTACTGGCCGGCTCTCGTTGGAGTCCAGATCCGCCGACGCCGTCGCGGTGGGGGCTCCTCCGACGTAGGAGGCGCCGAGCGCCGTCTTGAGACGATCATTCACCTGCTCGTTCAAGAACTGGCGTGATGCCTTCGAGACGAGGCCAGTGAATTGTTGCCGCGCATCCTGTGTGAAACGACCGTCGAAGACCCGAGAGGTGAATAGGCGGACGAAGTCCTCGGCCGGCTCCTTGAACTCCTTCGCAATGGCTCGCTTGATAGCACCGACATACTTGAGTTCTTCTGCCGCGTTGATGACAGAGGCAAGATCGAAAACTTCTTTGGTGA
>Ga0308158_10002965_pt1 | contig 15382 bp, 15 predicted proteins | sample PhyBR2_FD_201038 | JGI IMG/M metagenome (GOLD analysis project Ga0308158, IMG submission 201038) | Phyllosphere microbial communities from UC Gill Tract Community Farm, Albany, California, United States - DLSLB.R2 | ecosystem: Host-associated > Plants > Phyllosphere > Unclassified | place: USA... | reverse complement strand
AGGCACGTGCCGGGGCTATGCCCTCATACGTGTTTTAGGGATCGAGCTGTGCGCTCATACAGTGTCTTAGGGGGTGGTATGAGCTTTGGTGGCAAGACGGGGGCGTCCCGCTCGACCGAAGACTCGGCTTTGGTCGGCGTGGTCAGGGGAGGTGTGATTGCGTCGGGGCCGGTAGCTACTGGTACAGCTCATGCGCTCGTGGTGCTGACCCTGCATTCGCCACTAAGTCCCGCAGGACCGCCAAAGATGCTTGTGGTTGGTCCCAGAAAACCATGTGGCCCGCGTCTTTCACTTCGACTAGTTCCACATCCGGATTTGCCGCTGCCAGTTCAGCTGCGCCGGCAGCTGTGACGACCGGGCTTTCGCTGCCGTACATCAGCGTGCTGGGGCGCTTCAAACGGCTCCAGTAGTCGAAGAAGTCTTCCGACTCAAAGCTTTGGTGCGTGCGCACAATTGCATCTTCACTGCAACTGGAGAGCCAACGAGCCCTGAGTTCCTGTTCCCGGCGCGACCAGCGGGGCCAGGAAAGAGCTACCTCATCAGCATCCGTGCCCCGGTACGCCTGAGCCAGTTGAGTACGGAAGGCTTCCAATGTCGTGGGATACGGGTCGCGCGCCGGCCCGCTTAGTGGTGGATCCACCAGGATCAGCCCATTGAGGACGTTATGCGCGCGCAAGGCCGTGGCGGCAGCAACACGGGCCCCCATGGAATGGCCGAGCAATATCGGCCGGTCCAGGCGGAACTCCCTTATCACGGCTTCGACGTCATCCGCGTAGTCTTTGATCTTGTATTCGGGCCCATCGTCAGAGAACCCGCGGCCTCGGAAATCCAGAACAATCGGCCGCGCAACATCGGTCAACTGCTTGGCCACGAAGTCCATCGTGATCGCTGGGCTGGTGATCCCCGGAAGGATGACCAGGGGTACGCCGCTGCCACCGTAATCGAGTGCGTGCAGCCGGAGCCCGCCTGACCTGAGCCACCTGCTTTGCGCGCGGATGTCTGCTAGGTCGGCGATGGCGGAGGTTGTGAGGTATCGATTTTGCATTAGTCCACTTCCTAGCTAGTGCGTCAGCATCGTGAATCGGTGATTGAGTGCATATAGTCAGTGGCTTCGGCCATACTCACTAATCCCCGTATTTTGCTTGGATGTCGAACAGGTTGGCCTGGTGTGGACCCGGGGCGCGGTCTCCACAGCACTCGTGCGGGACGAGTACTGAGAAACCGGATTGAACAGCGTCAACGGCACTCGCGCGGACACAACCGCTTGTCGTAGCGCCACAGATGATGGCGGTATCAGTTCCAAGACCGTTCAGGACCGAGGCCAGATTGGTCCCAAAGAACGCCGATGCTCCCTTTTTTACTATGATGATGTCTTCAGGAGCCGTCGGCAGGCGAGGATCGATTTGGACGGCTTCACTGCCCTCCCGCATGGTTCGCATCCCCGAAGCTTTGTCCAACCATGTAATGGCACGACCCTCCGCTTCAGCCGCTGTATATGCGATTACGGTAAAGATAACCGGCACACCTGCAGCTTTGGCCTCTCGAATGAGGTCTGCGGTATGGCTCACGGTTTCGCTTAGATCCGCGCCAGCCGCATACGCCGGCTCTGTAAATCCGCGCGTGAGGTCTATGACAACCAATGCAGGACGGGCTCCCCGCCGTACTGGAGCTCCGAAACCGGCGCGGGCATAGGCCGCTTGGGTTTCGTCTCCATAATCTTTCCCCTGCTCATCCATTTGCGTCCTTACTCGACGGTTGACAGTTTCATGTTGTGCCCTGGTCTGCTTAGCAGGGGTTGCTGCGCTGCACCTTCGGTGATGCCGGGTCCGGTTGGTCCACCTCGCGAGATTCACGCCGGGCCCCTGGCTGAGAGGTTTAGCGGGCGAAGGGGTAGTGGAATCGCTCCAGGTCGGGGTCGTTGAGGGGGGTGCCGCTCCAGAGCCACCGGTAGGAGACGTCTGATTCGCCGTCGAAGTTCCTGAGTTTCTCGTCGCGTTCCTTCTGTAGCGGACCGTCGGGCAGGTGATAGAAGGACATGTTCTGCCGTGAGGCTTCCTGGACCATTCCGGCGTGCTTGGCGCGTCGGGCGACATAGCGGGAAAGGGCTTCGGAGACCTGGGTCACGGGAACGGAACCGAGTTCTTCGGCGAGCACCGCGGCGTCTTCCATGGCCTGTGATGCTCCCTGAGCCTGGTAAGGAAGCATGGCATGGCAGGCGTCGCCGAGCAGGGCCACATGCCCGTCGACCCATACTGGATCGCGTCGGCGCTGGTACATGGCCCACACCGAGGTATTACCTTCGGCCTTCGAGAGCATCGCAGCAACGCGTTCGTCCCAGCCGGCGAACTCTTCAACGAGCTCTAGGGTGGTGGTGGGAGCTGACCACTTGTCGGCGATGTCCTTCTTCCCCGGAACGATGGCTACGACGTTGAGGTACTCTCCGCCACGGATCATGTAGTGCACGAGGTGTCGGTCCGGTCCGTACCAGATGGTGCTTTGGAAACGGTCCAACAGCCAGCGCGTCGACGGATCTGCCGCGATCTTGTCACCCGGTATCAGAACGCGGTACGCCATTTCCCCGGAGTACTCCAAGGTGTCGGGGAAGCCCATAAGATCACGAACGCTTGAGCGGATACCGTCAGCCCCGATCAAAACGTCCGACTCATGGCGGTTCCCGGTCCCTGTCACTGCGACAGGGCGCGACGGGTGGGTGCGGTCTACATCGACCACGGAACTGTTCGTATGAATTTTCACGACCGGCCCGGCCCCGGAAGGGTCTGTGCAGGCGTCGAGAAGGACTCTGTGCAGGTCCGCCCGATGGTAGTGCCAGTAAGGTGCATCGAACTCCAGCTTGCACCGTTCTCCCAGCGACGTCAGCGCAATGATGCTTCCATCGCTCCACCGGCGCCGGACCTGGTCCAGCGGTTCAGTATGGATGGCTTCGAGCTGCTTCCGCAGGCCAAGTCCGAGCAGGATTCGGCTCGCATTCGGTGCCGTCTGGATTCCCGCACCGATCTCGCCAAGTTCCGGTGCCCTTTCCAGCACCGTTACTCGGAGGCCCTTCTGCCTAAGCGCCAAGGCAGCAGTCAACCCGCCCAGTCCTGCCCCAACGATCGCTACTTCATATGACTGGCTCATAGAACCTCCAAGGTTTACCGAAACTTTCCGCGTCGACACCGGGAAGCCGGAAGGAAGGAAAAAGGGACCACGTGAAGGTCCATGTCCACGTCCGAGCGACCTGCCATCGAACCATTCGGATATGGCATCGAACACCATGTTGAAGTAATCCGAACACGTACTAATAGAAAAAGCAAGAGAAACTTTTTCGCCGTCCCCTGAGCGGCTCCCGAGTGTCAGGCTGCAGCATGATCATCTGGCCGGCTGCCGGTATGGCCCAGGGTCCGGCGGTTAGGTGCATACGTCTCCTGGCGACGCGGTGCCCGACTGGGGAGCTGGTGAGGTTCCGGGGTTCCTGCCGAAGCCGCCGAGCAGAGCTGCTCTTGACGGCCTGCCCCCCGCCTCGATCTTGATTCATCGCGGCCTGATTCACTTGATAGGACCTCAGGTACAAACGCCTCTTGCTGCTTCTTCAGCAAAAAGATTTCCTTGCAATTTCGGATCGTACGTGTTCGGATTAGTTATAGCAGGAGTGGTCCACATCTCGGGTCCCTCTGATGTTAGGTGAGCCAATGGTCGGAGCCCCGACTATGGCAACGACGTTACGAACAGCTGCATATCGTCCCACCCCATTGCGGAATTCTGCCGGCTCTTGAAAGTCGTGACCATTTGGAGGTCTCTATGAACCCGTCCCACTGTGAAGCCGGCGTCGCCCCCAAGGAGCATGGGGCTTCTCGTATCGGTCTGATTGTTCCCAGCTCGAACACGACGATGGAAACGGAACTGCCCGAGCTCTTCCGGCGTCAGTCGGCCGCCACCGGACATAGGTACACGTTTCATTCCGCGAGGGCCGCGTTGAGGAACGTCAACCGTGAGGAACTTCTGGCCATGGTTGGAAAGGCGGCCGTTTGTGCTGAGGCAGTTGCTGACGCCGATGTTGACGTAATCGCTTATGCCTGCCTGGTAGCAGTCATGGCCCAGGGGCCTTCTGCACATCTGCATTCTGAAAAGGTCATCGCCGAAGCGGCCGCGGCTACTGGCCATCTCGCTCACGTAACAAGCAGCGCCGGCGCTTTGGTGCGAAGCCTGCAGGATCTTGGCGCAAGCAAGGTGGCCATGGTTACGCCCTATATGAAGCCGCTGACCAAGATGGTCGTGGAATACATCGAGGGCGCCGGAATTGAGGTTCTGGATGCCACCAGCCTTGAAGTGGCGGACAATCTGGCCGTAGGGCGCCTGGATCCAAAGAACCTTCCGGAGATTGCCCGTAATCTGCGGTATCAGGGCGCCGACGCAATTGTCCTTTCGGCCTGTGTCCAGATGCCCTCGCTTGCTGCGGTGCAAACCGTTGAAGATGAGCTCGGAATCCCTGTCATCACTGCAGCCGTAGCCACTGCCTACGAAATACTGAAAGCACTCGGACACCAGCCGAATATCACAGGAGCCGGCCAACTCCTCTCCAAAAAAACCGCAGTTCCCGTTGCCACGGCCTGAAAGATAAAGGATCCTCGGGCGACATAGCCTATCCCGTGCAGTCAGACCGCCCCACAGTGAAAGATGAAACCCTGGATATAGAACGACACATTCCTAGAGTGGCCGAGCTGGGACATATCAGAATTCATTGTTTCGATATCGACGAGCAGTCCGATTTCTATACGCGCTTGCTCGGGCTGACTGTCATGGATCAGGATTCCACTAACTGCTTCCTCTCATCCCCACCCGGTACGGCCGCAGCGAGGCCACGGCTTAGGGCGGCGCACGTGCCCCTCTTGACAAATTCGTTTAGCGAAATCATCTCCGCGAAGGAAAACCCATGCAATGTCGAAGCGATTTAATTGAACAAGCGCCGGCCGTTGCTGAGCGCATCAATGACGTGGCCATCCTCAATCAGGGTGATTTAATTGAAGCCATGGGACTCTGCGGTAACTGCCGTTATGGGGAGGTCGACGATATCTCCCCTCGGATGGGAATAGTTTGGATACGAGACGGCTCATCAGGGCTTCGTAAGATGCTGGACGCGACTGAAAGTGAAATTCGTGTCATCCGCCGAGCATGAGGGCCGATGGCAACTATGAGAATGTCGGACGAGGTGCGACGTGACTTGGCAGATTCAGAGCAGTAGCAGATGGAAATACCAATGCGTGATGTCATAACTGCTGTCCAAGAATGGTTGAACGACGGAAAAGTATTTGCCCTAGCTACCGTTGTAAACATCCAAAAGTCCGCTCCGCGCGGCGCGGGTGCAACCATGATCGTAGGTGAGGATGGGCAGGTTCTGGGTTCCGTTTCAGGTGGTTGCGTGGAGGGCGCCGTCTACGCGATTGCGGAGCAGGTACTTGAAGACGGTAAACCAGTTCTGGAGCGCTTCGGCTACGCGGATAGCGACGCTTTTACCGTCGGGCTCACCTGCGGCGGAATTATCGATATTTATGTGGAGCGAGTATCGAGAGATTCGTTCCCTCAAATGTCTGGCTTTCTGTCGGACGTAAGCGTAGGCAGACCTGTCGCACTGGTGACAGTGGTCGAACATGAAGATGCCCATCGGGTTGGAAAGCGACTGGTAGTTCGTCCCAACGAGGTGGAAGGAACGTTAGGTAACCGTCGAGCCGATGATGCGGTGGCAATTGACGCACGGGCTTTCTTGGCAGCGGGAGATACGTCGCTCATCACCTACGGGCCGGAGGGCGAGCGGATGGAGGCAGGTATGAAGGTCTTTATCTCATCCTTCCAGCCAAGTCCCAGAATGATTGTCTTCGGCGCTATCGACTTTGCTGCAGCACTTGCCCGCGCTGGAGCCATGGTCGGGTTTCATGTCACGGTCTGCGATGCACGTGCGGTATTCGCTACCCAGGATCGGTTTCCCGCGGCTGACGAGGTCGTAGTCGCGTGGCCGCATGCTTATCTCGAGCAACAATTACGGGAAGGGAAAATCGATAATCGAACGGTCATATGTGTCTTGACACACGATCCAAAATTTGATGTACCCGTACTTGACGTGGCGCTAAGGCTTTCGGCAGACTCAAAACCGGCCTACATCGGTGCCATGGGATCGTGGTCTACGCACGAAGACCGGTTAGGGCGCCTCGGTGAAAAAGGACTGAATCGTTGCCAAATTTCAGAACTGCACAGTCCGATCGGCTTGGATCTCGGTGGACGAACCCCTGAAGAAACAGCGATTTCCATAGTTGCTGAAATAATTGCAGAACGATATGGAGGCTCAGGCCGACCCCTTCGTAGATCTCCTCATGAGACTGTGCATCCTGTTGCTCACCGCCTTTTGCGGGAAGGATAACCATATAGGTGAGATTTCCCGGTCGTAGAAACAGCTATCGGTGCTGTCGTTCTACAGGGAGGGACCGCGGAATCAGGAGTTGCCAATTAATTCAGCTTTCGCACCCCTTCAATTGCTCCATCCATGAATTGCCCGCCGAGGTGCATAGTTTGCCCTTGGCAGGCATCTATAGATACTCGTCGGTTGAAGCAAGGACCAGTTAGTTCGATTTCCGCCCAGCGGATCAATGCGCTTAGGGACTGGGAGAGGCAAAGAAGCTTGGCAGGTATTCTCCCCTCCCTTCACAGTAATTCACCAGCTTCGCCCTTGACATTCAGCACCGTTGCTAAAAATCCCTCCTGAAAGGAAGCAGACGATGGCCTACCAGCAACTGTCCGCAGTGCTCAACCCGCTTGCCGCTTGTCTTTCTAAGTCAGCGTGTCCCGTTCAGAGAATTGGAATATCAGCCTTTATGGAAGTTCCGGCTGGATCACATCATTACCGTAGGCAGGACTGTACCTAGAAATCCATAGGCCCACTAAATCGGGCACCGAAGCAGAGCTGGCCATTGAACGGGGAGTTGCCGCCTTTGAACGATCCTCATGCAAATGAGGGCATCATGATCTCCCCGCCATCACCTACAGTCTCGAGCAGCCCCGGCGACTTCGGACCACGCAATAAGCGATATGGAGCGCCGCCGACGCGAGCTGACTCAACTGGGTGCGGCCCGCGAGCTGACGGCCTCGCCTTTTCTTGGAAGGAGCACCTCGACGAACGCGATCCGCTTGGCACCCGTCATGAAGTACTGTTAAACGCCCACGTTAGCGCTAACAAAGGTAAGGCTTTTCTATGAATTCTCTCGGCACTGAAAGTGCGGCCGATGCCATTGGCTCCGGCCGCGGTCGTCTTGGAATCGAATTGGGCTCAACGCGAATCAAGGCCTGCCTGATCGGAGACGATCCCCGTGACGTGCTTGCGCTTGGGAGTTTTACTTGGGAGAACTCGTTCGAGGACGGTCTGTGGACGTACTCACTCCAGGATGTCTGGTGCGGAGTCCAGGCTGCCTACGCCGACCTTTTGGACGACTCGGAACGCCGGCACGGGGTTCGGCCGACAACGCTGGAGTCCATCGGCATTTCGGCGATGATGCACGGCTACCTTGCTTTCGACAGCGAGGGCGAACTCCTCGTGCCGTTCCGTACTTGGCGGAACACAACGACCGGCCCGGCGGCCGAAGAACTCACCGGCCTTTTCGAGGTGAATATTCCCCTTCGCTGGTCGATAGCGCACCTGCACCAGGCAGTTCTGGATTCGGAACCCCATGTTCCCCGGATCGACTTCATGACCACGCTGGCAGGCTATGTTCACTGGTGCCTGACGGGTCGAAAGGTCATCGGAGTAGGTGACGCTTCCGGCATGTTCCCGATTGATTCGGCGACGCATTACTACGACGCAAATTTTATGAAGCGCTACAACACCCTCGTTGCCGACACTGCTCCCGGGATGGACCTTGCCCGGCTGCTTCCCCAGGTGCTCGTTGCAGGTATGAAGGCTGGACGGCTGACAGAAGCCGGGGCCGCATTGCTTGACCCCTCAGGTGCTCTGCAGTCCGGATCAATCTTTTGCCCCCCTGAGGGCGATGCGGGCACCGGGATGGTGGCAACCTGTTCAGTAGCGCCCAGGACGGGGAACGTCAGCGCCGGCACGAGTATTTTCGCGATGGTGGTGCTCGAGCGTCCGCTGGCGCAGGTACACCACGAACTGGACCTAGTGACCACACCGGCCGGCTCCCCGGTAGCGATGGTCCACTGCAACAACGGTGCCAGTGAACTCGGTGCCTGGGCACACCTGTTCGCTGAATTCGCCGCAGCGGCAGGCATTTCCGTCGATTCCGATACGGCATTCAATGCACTCCTGCAGGAATCACTGATGGGTGAAGCAGATGCCGGTGGCCTGCTTGCTTACAACTACCTGGCAGGGGAACCTATCACGGGGCTCAGCGAGGGACGTCCCCTGTTTGTGCGTGCCCCCGACAGCAGGTTTACCCTCGCAAACTTCATGCGCGCGCAACTCTACGGTGCGTTCGCCACCCTCATCCTAGGCATGCGGGTGCTTGCCCGCGAAGATGTTGCCATCGACAGGATGTTTGCCCACGGCGGCATGTTCCGGACCGCCGGGGTTGCCCATCGGTTCCTGGCCGGCGCGTTGAACGCCCCGGTTTCGGTGGCGGAATCCGCTTCTGAAGGCGGCGCCTGGGGAATAGCCGTTCTGGCTGCTTTTGTAACCGACCCGTCCGATGACCTCGATGAGTACCTCCGCAACTCCGTCTTCGGCGGCGCAGCATTCGAGACAGCCAATCCAGACCCGGCCGACACCATCGGCTTCAGTAAGTTTCTCGACCGCTACAGCGCCGGCCTCGTCGTCCAGCGCGCCGCGGTGGACACCCTCGCCCTCAAAGGAATATCCCGGTGACCAATTTCAAAGAAAACCAGCCCATTAATTCCATCCCTGTAGACGTCGCGGAAGCCATTGACAAGCTCCGCGTAGTGGTCTGCAGGCTGCACGCGGAACTGGTCCGCTACAACCTCGTTGTGTGGACCGGTGGCAATGTCTCGGGCCGCGTGCCGGGCACCAACTACTTCGTGATAAAGCCAAGCGGAGTGCTGTACGAGGATCTGACACCCGAGAACATGATTCTTTGCACCCTTGACGGCAAGACCGTTCCGGGATCCCTGGGCTCGGAAAGAGCTCCCTCAAGTGATACTGCCGCCCATGCCTACGTCTACAGGCATATGCCGGAAGTAGGGGGAGTCGTTCACACCCACTCCCCCTACGCAGTAGCCTGGGCCGCACATGGCGAGCCCATTCCCTGCATGACCACCGCCATGGCCGACGAATTCGGCGGCGAGATCCCGGTAGGCCCCTTCGCCATCATCGGCGACGATTCAATTGGCCGAGGCATCGTGGAAACCCTGAGGGGGCACCGCTCCCGCGCGGTACTGATGAAAAACCACGGTCCATTCACCATCGGCAAGGACGCTCGTGATGCCGTCAAAGCAGCTGTCATGGTTGAAGACGTCGCCCGCTCTGTGCTGTTCGCCAGGCAGCTGGGGAACCCTCATGTGATAGCCCCCGACGCAGTCGACTCCCTCTTTGACCGTTATCAGAATGTCTATGGACAAGACCCAACGGGAGCCTTGAATTGACCGCGACCTTCACAGAGGGCCGTTCGCGTGACAATTCGATCGCATGCGCCGGTAACGCACGATGACCAGAAGCAGCGAGGGACGGATGCCAAGGATGGAAGATGTAGGCGAAGTCGCCGGCGTTTCACACCAGACCGTTTCCAGGGTGGTCAATAACCATCCCCACGTCAGCAAGGCGACGCGGGAAAAGGTGGAGTCCGCAATCGCGGAACTCGGGTACCGGCGGAACACCGCCGCGCGCAGTCTTGTGACGCGGCGTTCACAAACCGTGGGCGTACTTGCCAGCGAACTATCACAATACGGCCCTGCCCACACTCTGCTGGGAGTGGAGCAAGCCGCTCGCGACTCCGGCTACTTCGTCAGCATCGCCGCGCTGCGCGAGGTGACCAAAGAAGGCATACTCAACGCCGTCAGCCATTTCACGGATCAGGCTGTAGAAGGGGTAGTGGTGCTGGTGCCGCACGCGGATACCGCCAAGGCGTTGGAAGAACTAAGCCTGTCGGTGCCCGTGGTGGCGATCGGAGCCACGGGTAACAGAAGCGTCAGCGGCGCAATGGTTGACCAGCGCCACGGAGCCCGCCTCGCAGTAAGGCACCTTATCGAGCAGGGCCACCGGGAGATAGCCCATGTATGCGGTCCACGGGGCTGGACAGATAGCGCCGAACGCGCAGCCGGTTGGCGGGAAGCGATGCGCGATGCAGGCCTTGATGACGGGCTCCTCTTAGAAGGTGACTGGAGCGCCGGAAGTGGTTACCACATTGGCCGGAAGCTTGCAACGAAATGCGCCGTTACAGCCTTGTTTGTCAGCAACGACCAAATGGCTTTGGGAGTGCTTCGCGCCTTCGCCGAAGCAAATGTACGGGTCCCCCACCAAGTCTCCGTCGTGGGCTATGACGATCAGCCGGAATCCGGCTACTTTACCCCGCCGTTAACCACCGTGCGCCAGGATTTTGAAGAGTTGGGCCGCCGCTGCTTCCAAGGCATGCTCAGAGGAATCGAGGAAGGGGCGGTGGCAGACCCCATCGTCGTAACCCCTCAGCTGATACTCCGGGAAAGCACGACACCACCAGGAATGATCATCAAACCTCGTGGATAACGGGTGGTTGACTTTTGCATTTGTTAGCGTTCACAATCTCTCTATCCTTGAGGTATGGCAGCCCTATGCCCTTTCTTTGTAGCCCGCGGGCCGGGCCGGAAACAGCCGCTTTACTCCGCTGTTCATCTTCCAAAATTTCTAAGACCCAGTAATGGCACAGGCCCAAAAACCGGCCCAACCCGCAAACTCTCCAGGAGAACCCATGAGCACCGCAGCATCCACTTCCCTTGACGGCTATAAGGTCTGGTTCCTCACCGGCAGCCAGCACCTTTACGGAGAGGACGTCCTTAAGCAGGTGGCCGCCCAGTCGCAGGAGATCGCCAACCAGCTCAACGCCAGTTCAGACGTTCCGGTCAAGATTGTCTGGAAGCCCGTCCTGACCGACTCCGACGCCATCCGTCGCATCGCCCTGGAGGCCAACTCCGACGATTCCGTCATCGGCGTCACCGCCTGGATGCACACCTTTTCCCCGGCTAAAATGTGGATCCAGGGCCTGGACCTGCTCCGCAAGCCCCTGCTGCACCTGCACACGCAGGCCAACCGCGACCTGCCGTGGGCAGACATTGACTTCGACTTCATGAACCTGAACCAGGCCGCACACGGCGACCGCGAGTTCGGGTACATCCAGTCCCGCCTGGGCATCGCCCGGAAGACCGTCGTGGGGCACGTCTCCAATCCCGAGGTGGCACGCCAGGTGGGTTCCTGGCAGCGCGCCGCCGCCGGCTGGGCCGCCGTGCGCAGCCTGAAGCTGACGCGCTTCGGTGACAATATGCGCAACGTCGCCGTCACCGAGGGCGACAAGACCGAGGCGGAGCTGCGCTTCGGCGTCGCGGTTAACACCTGGTCCGTGAACGAGCTCGCCGACGCCGTGCACGGCGCCGCAGAGTCCGACGTCGACGCCCTCGTTGCCGAGTACGAGGACCTTTACGACGTGGTGCCCGAGCTCCGCCAAGGTGCGGCCCGGCATGACTCATTGCGGTACGGGGCCAGGATCGAGCTTGGCCTGCGCAGCTTCCTGGAGGGCAACGGCTCGGCCGCGTTCACTACCTCGTTCGAGGACCTGGGCGCCCTGCGGCAGCTTCCCGGCCTGGCCGTGCAGCGGCTCATGGCCGCTGGGTACGGCTTCGGGGCCGAGGGCGACTGGAAGACCGCCATCCTGGTCCGCGCGGCCAAGGTGATGGGGGCTGGCCTGCCCGGCGGCGCTTCGCTAATGGAGGACTACACCTACCACCTGGAACCCGGTTCCGAGAAGATCCTGGGCGCCCACATGCTCGAGGTCTGCCCCTCCCTCACGGCATCCAAGCCTCGCCTGGAAATCCACCCGCTGGGCATCGGCGGCAAGGAAGACCCCGTCCGGCTGGTGTTCGACGCCGATGCCTCCCCGGGCGTCGTCGTGGCCCTGTCGGACATGCGGGACAGGTTCCGCCTGGTGGCGAACACCGTCGACGTCGTCCCCTTGGACCAGCCGCTGCCCAACCTTCCCGTGGCCCGCGCGCTGTGGCAGCCAAAGCCTGACTTTGCCACCTCCGCGGCAGCCTGGCTCACCGCCGGCGCCGCCCACCACACCGTGCTCTCAACCCAGGTGGGCACGGACGTGTTCGAGGACTTCGCGGAGATCGCCAAGACCGAGCTGCTCACCATCGACGAGGACACCACCATCCGGCAGTTCAAGAAAGACCTGAACTGGAACGCCGCTTACTACAAACTGGCCGGTGGTCTGTGAGCGGCAACGAATTCAAACTGAGCACGGACGGCTACGAAGCGATCATTACCAGCCGAGCCGGCGCCCTGCGTCAACTCACGTACCAGGGTAGGAACCTCATCGTTCCCTTCGCAGCCGGGGAACCTATTCCCGACTACCGCGGCATCATTGCAGCACCGTGGCCAAACAGAATCGCGGACGGAAAGTACAGTTTCGACGGCGTCGAGCACGAGCTTCCGGTCAACGAACACGAGCGGCAGACCGCACTGCACGGGCTGGCGTTCTCCAAGGACTGGACCGTCAAAGAGAACGATGCCCACTCGCTCACCTTGACCTGCACAGTGGGTAACTCTGAAGGCTATCCGTTTGCCTTGGAACTGCAGGCCCAATATGTTCTCGATCAAACGGGACTGTATTGCGCGGTGACTGCAACGAATACAGGTGATAGTGCTGCTCCTTACGGTGTTTGCCCGCACCCCTACCTCGTGGCCGGCACCTCCTCACTGGACGAGTGGGTGCTGAATTTTCAGGCAGCCACTGTCCTCGAAGTTACCCCCGACCGGCTGCTCCCCCTCGACGTGGCGTCGATTCAAGGCCACCCCTTCGATTTCCGAACGCCACGACCCATTGGCGACATTGAAATTGACCACGCATTCACCGACATATCCTTCGACGACGGGCTGGCCGCGCTTTCGCTGTTAGACCCGGCGGGCACCGGTGTGGGGATGAGCTGGGACGAAACCTGCCCTTGGCTACAAATCCACACGGCGGATAAGCCCGCGCCGTTACCAAACCGCCTTGGCCTAGCGGTGGAGCCGATGACGTGCCCGCCAGACGCCTACAACAGCGGCACTAACCTTATCCGGCTGGAACCCGGCGCCAAGCATACGGCAGCGTGGAAAATCTACGCGATTTAGCGCCATCAATGGAAGCCCTCCGATCCAGCAGCGCCCCTCAAGGGCCAGAACATCCAATCTCGCCCGTCGGCGAGCCGCCACAGAATGGAAGAAAGGCCATGGCTGAAGCACCCTACCTCCTAGAGGTAAAAGGCAATGAGGCGTCCCAAATACGTGAAGACCTAAACGCCGCCATAAATAAGGCAGTGACCCACGCGGTGAACGTCGGAGGGCACGGAATCCTCGTTACACAACATAGTCATTCCTTCTACACCGTTGCACTCAGCAAGGAAGTTCCCTATGGACAGACCATGGAACGACGGCTGGGGGACACCGCGGGCGCCCGGCTCGAATCAAGACACTCGGCTGGGCGCCCACTCAGATGTCATGGGATGAACTCGAGCTCCTGCTGCTGCTCTACCCAGGAGACAAAGCCGAGGCCAAAGACAAACGAACAGGCCAGCTATGGCGAGGCGTCGTCGACATTACTGCCCCTGAACAAGGCAAGTTGTGGTTGTTCGTGGAACTTGGCGAACGAAAACTATTCGACATCGAAGTACACAGCATCAGCAGAATTGACTGATGTGCACTTGGAGTACACCCCAACCTGACGTAAAGGCGGTCTCACAAGGGAGGATCCACCTGCCGGTGGGCTTCGGTCTTGTCCTCAGACACCTTGTCGAGCCGCAAGAGGGGACCTCGTCAGCTCTTGCCGCAAGCGAGTCTCATCGAGTCTCGATTCTTTGGCCCATTTCGATGATTCTCGGGCTATCGCACCTCGGTTTCCTGCCATTCGACTGTCAGGGTGGGATTTGAGAACGTCATGAGCGACTGTCAATAAAACGGAACTTCGCCCTATTCTGACGCCACGCCGCTCGTTGCTTCGAGTTTCGCGTGCCAGGTGAGCCATCAAGGCGTCAGCCTCGTTTTTCGACCGGACGGTACCTGGCTGTGAAAGCAGCGAGGGAGCTCTGGAGCAACGTCATGCTGTCTAGCATGTCCACGGGTCTGGAACGCGCCCCGGCTGACAGCGGGCTGACCATCCACGCGGCGAACACGTTGTGCGGGACCTTCAGCGCCATGGCGTGGTCAAAGAGCCGCAGTACGGGTCCGTGGAAAACCCCGTCTTTGAGCTGGAAGCCCGGGCAGAAGGTTCCCTCGCCGATAAACACCCGGACGGTCCGGCGCATCCCTTCGGGCTCGCCGAGAGACCGGAAGTGGGTCTCCATCTCTGCCGCGGTTGGCAGGGTAAATTCTTCGCGGATGCTGTCCCAGAGCCGCTCCGGGACAGCGGGCCAGTAGTGGGGCTCAGGCCTCACATTCGACACAGTAGGCATGGCCGTCCTTCTCGCGCGCCTTCTGCGAACGGTGGCGGACCAGGAAACACGAGTAACAGGTGAACTCATCCTCAGCCTGCGGAATGACCTGCACAACGAGCTCTTCGGCAATGAACTCGCCGCCCGGGGTGAGGCCGTCGAGGGTGTCAGCCTCGTCGAGCTCCTGAACTACAGACTTGGCATCGGGTGCTTTGGCGGACTTCAGGGCCTCCAAGGAATTTTCCTGGGACTCCTTAACATCGGTGCGCAGTTCGTCGTAATCGGTTGCCACGGCGGTGCATCTCTTCTCTGTTGGGGTGGGTTACCGGTCCTGCAACGTACAGGACATGGGAAGAATTCCCCAAAAAAGCGGTACTGTTCCTCCCCCTCCCCTATCAATCGGGAAGAGGAAGGGCCTATGCCAACGCCCGCGCGACGTCGTAGCCGGCCGACTTGGCCGAGAGCGGCGAGTTAACGGAATCATAATTATCGGCTCTTCGCCTGGACGCCCACTGGGTGCGAGAAACCCGCATTTAGTTGCTGTCTGTTAGTCCGGATCACCCTGGACCTGTAACTGCCCGTGAGCCAAGGCTCCTGCGCTGAGGAGCGGGAGCTTTTTGCATCGGACTGCGCCGCGCCACTGATACGATTTTCGAAACGAATCGAAAGGCGGCGCATCGACTGGCTCGTGTCGCTCCTGGAAGGGATCGGCATGCCAACCAGCAAGGATGTTGCGGCGCTGGCAGGGGTGTCCACCTCGACGGTTTCCTATGTACTA
>Ga0308158_10002960_pt1 | contig 15401 bp, 12 predicted proteins | sample PhyBR2_FD_201038 | JGI IMG/M metagenome (GOLD analysis project Ga0308158, IMG submission 201038) | Phyllosphere microbial communities from UC Gill Tract Community Farm, Albany, California, United States - DLSLB.R2 | ecosystem: Host-associated > Plants > Phyllosphere > Unclassified | place: USA... | reverse complement strand
GTCGGCTCTCGCCCTCGCCGATTCACTCTCCGAGATCGACGACCTCCTCGCGACCCTCGATCCCGACGAGCTGTACCCGGGTGCGGCGGCCGAGGGCCCTCGGGGTCGCGCGGGCAGCCCCAAGAGCCCCGCGCTGCCCGACCGCTGGCTCGAGAGCCGCGACCTCGACGAGGCGTTCAAGGCCGAGCTGGCCGCGGCGGAGCTGCACCACAGCGGCGGGTGACCGCTCGCGGGTCGCGACCCGCGCCTCCTGCTCGTTCCGCTCCTCCTGATCGAAAGGCCCCGGTGTCCGTCGAGTCCACGCCCCTCGAGTCCGCCCTCAGCACGTCCGCCGGGTACGAGTCCGCCGACTCCGACCGCTGGCTCCCCGAGCAGCACTCGAACCGGCGCAGCGATTTCGCGCGCGACCGAGCGCGGCTGCTCCACTCGAGCGCACTCCGTCGCCTGGCCGCGAAGACGCAGGTGCTGAGCCCGACCGCCGGTCTCGACTTCGCACGCAACCGCCTGACCCACTCCCTCGAGGTCGCGCAGGTCGGCCGCGAGCTGGCGACGAGTCTCGGTCTCGACCCCGACGTGGTCGACACGGCCTGCCTCGCGCACGACCTGGGGCACCCGCCATTCGGTCACAACGGCGAGAAGGCGCTCAACGACTGGTCGGTCGGCATCGGCGGCTTCGAGGGCAACGCGCAGACCCTGCGGCTCCTCACCCGGATCGAGCCCAAGGTCATCGACGATGCGGGTCGCAGCTACGGGTTGAACCTGACCCGGGCGAGTCTCGATGCGAGCTGCAAGTACCCATGGCCGGCGGCGCAGGGCGTCCCCGACCCGTCGGGGAGGATGAAGTTCGGCTTCTACGACGACGACACCGAGGCGTTCGAGTGGCTGAGGGCCGGTGCCCCGCGTCGCCGTCGCTGCATCGAGGCTCAGGTGATGGATCTCAGCGACGACATCGCGTACTCCGTGCACGATCTGGAGGACGCGGTCGTCAACGGCTACGTCGACGTGGCGACCCTCGGCTCGGGCGACGGGCACGACGAGCTCGTGACGGCGATGCACGAGTGGGTCGGTCGGGAGCTCAGCCGCGACGAGCTCGTCGAGGCGTTCGACCGGCTCCGCTCGCAGCCCTTCTGGGTCGACTCGTACGACGGAGGGCGGCTCGACCAGGCGCGTCTGAAGAACCTCACGAGCCAGCTCATCGGCCGCTTCGCCGGTGCGGCGACGCACGCGACCCGCGAGTCGTACTCGCAGTCGAGCCTGACCCGGTTCAGCGCGAGCATGGTCGTGCCGCCCGAGGTGATCGGCGAGATCGCCGTGCTCAAGGGCATCGTGGCGGCGTTCGTCATGACCCACGGCACGAGGCAGCCCATCTACCAGCACCAGCGCGAGCTGCTGACGGGGCTGGCCGACGCGCTCTGGGCCGCCGGCCCGTCCGAGCTCGACCCGGGTTTCGCGGCCGACTGGGCCGCCGCCGCCGACGACACGGCGAGGCGGCGCGTCGTCGTCGACCAGGTGGCGTCGCTCACCGATCAGAGCGCGACGGCCTGGCACGCGCGCCTCGTCCTCCGCAGTTGACGAGCCGAGCCGAGGAGGCACGGGTCCCGTCCCGTCCGCGCCCTCCGGTGTCGGCCGCGAGATCTAGGATCGTCACGTGGCAGGCCTGATCAAACGGAACGACATCGACGAGGTCCGCTCGCGGACGAGCATCGTCGACGTCGTCTCCGACCACGTCACCCTGAAGGGTGCGGGGGTCGGCTCGATGAAGGGCCTGTGCCCGTTCCACGACGAGCGGAGCCCGAGCTTCCATGTCCGTCCGCAGGTCGGTCGCTATCACTGCTTCGGGTGCGGCGAAGACGGCGACGTCTTCAGCTTCGTCCAGAAGATGGACCACACGACCTTCCAGGAGGCGGTCGAGCGACTGGCGTCGCGCATCGGCTTCGAGCTGCACTACGAAGACGGGGGACAGGCGACCGACCACGGGAACCGGGCTCGCCTGATCGCCGCGAACGAGGGGGCGCGCGAGTTCTTCGTCGAGCATCTGACCGCGTCCGACGCCGATCCGGCCCGCCGGTTCCTCGGCGAGCGGGGTTTCGACCCGGCGGCGGCCGAGCGGTTCGGCGTCGGTTTCGCACCGAAGTCGTTCGACGCGCTGCGCAGTCACCTGAAGGGCCGCGGCTTCAGCGACGACGAGCTCGTGGCGGCCGGTCTGCTCAGCAGCGGCGACCGCAGCCCGTACGACCGGTTCCGGGGGCGCCTGCTCTGGCCGATCCGCGACGTGACGGGCTCGACCATCGGCTTCGGGGCACGCCGCCTGCTCGACGACGACAAGGGGCCGAAGTACCTGAACACCCCCGAGACGCCGATCTATCACAAGTCGCAGGTGCTCTACGGTCTCGACCTGGCCCGACGCGACATCTCGAAGGGCAAGCAGGTCGTCATCGTCGAGGGTTACACCGACGTGATGGCCTGCCATCTGGCGGGTGTGACGACGGCCGTCGCCACGTGCGGCACCTCCTTCGGCGTGGACCACATCAAGCTGCTGCGACCGATGCTCGGCGATGTCAGCGGGGCGCACACGTCGGCGAGCGGTGAGGTGATCTTCACGTTCGACCCCGACGAGGCCGGACAGCGCGCCGCGTCGCGGGCCTACGCCGAAGAGCAGCGCTTCTCGGCGCAGACGTTCGTGGCGGTGGCCCCCGACGGGCTCGACCCCTGCGATCTGCGCCTGAACCGGGGCGACGACGCCGTCCGGCGACTGGTCGAGACGAAGCGTCCGCTGTTCGAGTTCATGATCCGCCGTGTGATCGACGAGTTCGACCTCGAGACCGTCGAGGGTCGCGCCGGGGCCGTCAGGGCCGGTGCTCCCGTCCTGGCGACCATGCGCGAGCAGTCGCTCCAGCGCGGGTACGCCCGGATGCTCGCCAAGTGGGTCGGCGTCGACACCGACGAGGTCGTGGCCGCCTACCAGGAGGTCGCGCGGACGACCGCGAGCCAGACCTCGATCGAGCGGGCGAAGCCGCAGAACGCCGGAGACGGTCCGCAGTCGATCACGAGTCTGCCGCCGCTGCCCGACGAACCGGCGGGCCCGACCCTGATGACCCTCCCGTCCGACCTGACGACGCGCACCGAGCGCGATGCGCTCATGGCCATGCTGCAGCAGCCGGCCGCGGTCGGCCCTCTCCTCATGCAGCGCGCCTCCCAGGCCCGGCTCGAGACCAGCGCTCTCGCCGTCGTCCGCGACGCCATCGGCGTGAGCCTCGATCGGCTCGAGGCGAGCGACTGGCTCGACGTCGTCCTCGATCACACGCCGGCGCCGTACGACGTGCTGGCTCGTGAGCTGGCCGTGGCGCCGATCCCCGAGCGCGAGAACCGGGAGATCACGACGTACTGCCGGGGCATCGTCTCGTCTCTCGTCGAGCGGGACATCCTCCGCGAGCAGGCCGAGGCCATGGGGCGGCTCCGCCGGACCGACGCCAAACAGGATCCCGAGGGCCTGCGTGAGATCCAGCTGCGCATAGTCGCCCTCGAACAGGAGCGTCGCGCCATCCGGCAGGAATGACCGGGCCCAGGGCGCGGCGCCCCGCGGCACTGCGCACGCCCGGCGGCACTGCGCGCGCCCGGCGGCACTGCGCACGCCCGGCGGCACCGCGCACGCCCGGCGGCACCGCGCCCCCTCTGACGAGCGCTCGCGCTCGAGCAGCCCGGCCGGGTCTCGAAGAACGGACCACGCGGCAAGGTTCATTGCGAGCCTGTAAACACTTCTCCGTGGAGTAGGGCCGCGAGTCCGGTGTGTGTTACCAATGGATCCACCCCGAATCGGGCGCGAACACAGCCGCGCCCGGGGGGTCTCCTTGCACACAGAGAAAGAGGTAACCGGATATGACATCCGACTCCAAGCTCGGACGACGCGCTCTCGCCGTCGTCGGTGGCGCCGCTGCCACCACCCTCATCCTCGCCGGCTGCGCCTCGGGCGGTGACGCCGACACCGCTCTCGACGGCATCAGCGTCGGCACGACCGACGTGATCACGTCGCTCGACCCGGCCGGCTCGTACGACAACGGCTCGTTCGCCGTGCAGAACCAGGTGTTCGGGTTCCTGATGAACTCGCCCTACGGCAGCCCCGACGTCGAACCGGACCTCGCCGAGTCGGCCGAGTTCACCGACCCGGTCACCTACACGGTCACGCTGAAGCCCGATCTGACCTTCGCGAACGGCAACGAGCTCACCTCGAGCGACGTCAAGTTCACGTTCGACCGCCAGCTGGCGATCGCGGACCCGAACGGTCCGTCGTCGCTGCTCGGCAACCTCGCGGGCGTCGAGGCCCCCGACGACACCACCGTGGTCTTCACGCTGAACGGCGCCGACCAGACCTGGCCGCAGATCCTCTCGAGCCCCGCCGCGCCCATCGTCGACGAGGACGTCTTCTCGGCCACCGAGCTGACCTCCGCCGACGACATCGTCTCCGGCGACGCGTTCTCGGGTCAGTACTCGATCACCGACTACGCCGAGAACGAGACGATCGCCTACGAGGCCAACGACGCCTACGACGGCGTGCTCGGCGCGGCGAAGACCGACTCGGTCACGGCGACGTACTACACGGAGGAGACCGACCTCAAGCTGGCCGTCCAGCAGGGCGACGTCGACGTGGCCAACCGCAGCCTCAGCCCGACCGACCTCGCCGACCTGGCGAAGGACGACGCGCTGACGGTGCACAACGGCCCCGGCGGCGAGATCCGCTACCTGGTCTTCAACCTCAACACGATGCCCTTCGGCTCGACGCAGGACGACGCCGACGCCGACAAGGCGCTGGCGGTCCGTCAGGCCATCGCCGACACGGTCGACCGCGACGCCCTCGCCAGCGAGGTCTACAACGACACGTACACGCCCCTGTACTCGGTCGTGCCCGACGGTCTGACCGGTGCGACGAAGCCCCTCGAGTCGCTCTACGGCGACGGCGAGGGCGGCCCCGACGTCGACGCGGCGACCGAGCGTCTGTCGGCGGCCGGCGTCGAGACCCCGGTGTCGATCGACCTGCAGTACAGCCCCGACCACTACGGCGCCTCGAGCGACGAGGAGTACGCGTTGATCCAGACGCAGCTCCAGGCGAGCGGCCTGTTCGAGGTCAACCTGCAGTCGACCCTGTGGGACACCTACTCGACCGAGCGCCGTGAAGACGCGTACCCCGTGTACCAGCTCGGCTGGTTCCCGGACTTCTCGGACGCCGACAACTACCTGTCGCCGTTCTTCGTGAAGGACAACTTCGTCGGCAACCACTACGACTCGGCTCAGGTGCAGGGTCTGCTGGCATCGGAGATCGCCGAGTCCGACGAGGCCGCCCGCACCGAGATCATCGGTCAGATCCAGGACGTCGTCGCGAACGACCTGCCCACGCTGCCGCTGCTGCAGGGCACGCAGGTCGTCGTCTCGCAGAGCGACGTGCAGGGCGTCGACGACACGCTCGACCCGTCGTTCAAGTTCCGCTACGCAGCGCTGAGCCGCTGATCGGCTGACCGGCCGATCGCGCGAGCGAACATGTTCCACGACGCATGACGCGCGAGGGGCGTCCCGCCATGGTGCGGGACGCCCTTTCGTGCGTCGTGCGTCGCCCCCACCCCCCGAAAGGCACCTGACGTGACGTCGCTCATCGAGGCTCCCCTCGCGAGCGAGCCGCCCACCCCCGACCCCACCGTGCGACGACGTCGTCCCGGCGGAGGATTCGGTCGCTACCTCGTGGTCCGCGCGCTCCTCATCATCCCCACCGTCTTCATCCTGGTCACCCTGGTCTTCTTCCTGATGCGCGTGGTCGGCAACCCGATCACCGCCTCCGTCGGAGGCCGTCTGACCGAGGCGCAGCTGCAGGAGCGGCTCGCCGCCGCCGGCTACGACCGTCCGATCATCGTGCAGTACCTCGAGTACCTGGGTCAGATCGTCCGGCTCGACTTCGGCACGACCGCGACCGACAACCGCCAGATCAGCGAGGTCATCGTGACCTACGGCTCGGCCACGGTCGAGCTCGTCTTCTACGCCCTGATCATCGCCCTCGTCATCGGCATCCCCCTCGGGATGCTGGCCGCGTACGTGCGCGACCGGTGGCCCGACGCGGTGCTCCGGATCCTCGCGATCCTCGCGTACGCCACGCCGGTGTTCTTCGCGGGCCTCCTGCTCAAGCTGACCTTCTCCGTCTGGCTCGGCTGGTTCCCCCTCGGCGGCCGCGCCTCGACGCGGATCGGCATCGCGCTCGGGCGCATCGAGAACCCGACCGGGATCTACCTCATCGACGCCCTGAGGACGGGCAACAGCACGATCATCGTCGACGTCCTGTCGCACGCCGTCCTGCCCGCGCTGACGCTGGGCCTGCTGACGGCGGGCATCTTCCTCCGACTCGTCCGCACCAACGTCATCGGCACCCTCGGCTCCGACTACATCGACGCGGCGCGGTCGCGGGGCGTCGGCGAGCTGCGGCTCGTGCGCAAGCACGCGCTCAAGCCCGCGCTCATCCCGATCATCACGGTGATGGGTCTGCAGATCGCGATGCTGCTCGGCGGATCGGTGCTCACCGAGACGACGTTCGGCTGGCGCGGTCTCGGCTTCCAGCTGCAGCAGTACCTCTCGGCCCGCGACTTCATCGCGGTGCAGGGCATCGTCGCCGTCCTGGCGGTGATCGTCGCCGTCACGAACTTCCTGGTCGACGTCGTCGCGGCCCTGATCGACCCCCGTGTGAGGTACTGACCATGACCGACACCACCAGCACCGGCGTCCTCGCCGACCGTCGCGCGCCGCTCTGGAAGCGCCTCCCGATCGTCGCGCAGCTGCGCCGCTCCGTCGGCCTCCAGCGCGGCATGCTCGTCGCCGGCGTCGTCATCTGCGCCGTCTTCCTCCTCACCGCCGTCTTCGCACCGCTGATCGCCCCGTACGGCTTCGGTCAGCTCGGAGACGACGGGGGCACGTTCCCGCGGCAGGCGCCTCCCTCGGCCGTCCACCTCTGGGGCACGACCGTCGGCGGCTACGACGTCTTCAGCCGCGTCGTCTGGGGCACCCGGACGGCCATCGCGGTCGTCGTCGTCGCGGTCGTCCTCTCGATCACGATCGGCGTGGCGCTGGGGCTCGTGTCGGGCTACCTGGGCGGGTGGCTCGACCGGGTCCTCGTCGTCATCGCCGACGCCGTCTACGCGTTCCCGTCGCTGCTGCTCGCCATCGTCGTCTCGATCGTCATCAGCGGCGGTCAGTCGAGTCTCTGGGGCGGCATCATCTCGGCGGGCATCTCGATCACGGTCGTCTACGTGCCGCAGTACTTCCGGGTGGTCCGCGCCGAGGCCGTCCGGCTGAAGAGCGAGGCGTTCGTCGAGTCCGCGAAGGTCGTCGGCAGCAGCACGCCCCGCATCATGTTCAAGCACGTGCTCCGCAACGCCACGCGCAGCCTGCCGCTGATCCTCACGCTGAACGCGTCCGAGGCGATCCTCACCCTCGCCGCGCTGGGGTTCCTCGGCTTCGGCATCGGCCCGACCTCGGCCGCGGAATGGGGCTACGACCTCAACCGCGCCCTCAGCGACACCGCGAGCGGCATCTGGTGGACGGGCGTGTTCCCGGGTGCCGCGATCGTGCTCATGGTGCTCGGCATCACCCTCGTGGGCGAGAGCCTGAACGACCTGGCCGACCCGCGCCTCCGGACCCGCCGTCGGGCCCGCCGCAAGACGAAGAACGACACGACGGCCACCTCGGCCGTCACCGAGGAGGTCCCCGCGTGAGCGACACGACTGACACGACGGGGCGTTCGGAGTCCCGCCGAGGAGGCGCGGCTCCGGTCCGCCACGCCGCTCACGATCTTCCCCGCGAGGCTCGCGACATCGCGGTCGGCATCACGGGGCTCGAGGTCACCTTCGCGACCGACGGCGGCGACGTCGCGGCCGTGCAGGGGGTCACCCTCGACGTCCGCGCCGGCGAGGTGCTGGCGATCGTCGGCGAATCGGGCAGCGGCAAGACCGTCACCGCGAAGACGATCCTCGGGCTGCTGCCCGAGACGGCCGTGGCGACCGGCGCGGTTCTGCTCTCGGGCCGGAACGTGCTCGAGGTCTCGCCGTCCACGATGCGGGCGATGCGCGGCCGCGACGTGGCCATGGTCTTCCAGGAGCCCTCGACCGCTCTGAACCCCGTCTACACGGTGGGGTGGCAGATCATCGAGGGGCTGCGAGCCCACGGATCCATCAAGAAGAAGGAGGCGCGGCGCCGGGCGATCGACATCCTCCGACGGGTCGGCATCCCCGAGCCCGAGAAGCGGGTCGACTACTACCCGCACCAGTTCTCGGGCGGGCAGAAGCAGCGGGTGGTCATCGCCATGGCGCTCGTGCTGAACCCGTCGGTCATCGTGGCCGACGAGCCGACGACGGCCCTCGACGTGACCGTGCAGGCCGAGATCCTCGATCTGCTGCGCGATCTCCGGGACGAGTTCGGCACGGCGATCGTGCTGATCACCCACAACATGGGCGTGGTCGCCGATCTGGCCGACCGGGTCGCGGTCATGTACCTCGGCGAGGTCGTCGAGCAGGCGTCGTCGGCCGAGCTGTTCGCGGCCCCGAAGGACGACTACACGCGGCGGCTGCTCGGGTCCGTGCCGAGACTCGAGTCGAGGGGCGCGCAGGTCCAGGCCGCCGAGGCGGACCGCGACGTCGTCGTCCGCGCGACGGGACTCGAGATCGAGTACCCGGGCCGGCTCGGTCGCTCCGGGTTCCGGGCGGTCAAGGGCGTCGACTTCTCGATCGCCCGCGGCGAGGTGCTCGGTCTCGTCGGCGAGAGCGGGTCGGGCAAGACGACGATCGGACGCGCCATCGCGGGGCTCACCCCCGTGACCGGCGGTTCTCTCGACGTGCTCGGCATCGAGATGAACGGCGTGCACGAGCGCGACTTCAAGCCCAAGCGCGCCGAGATCGGGTTCGTCTTCCAGGACCCGGCGTCGAGCTTCAACCCGCTGCTGACCATCGCCGAATGCGTGGCCGAGCCGCTCATCGTCCACGGGCGGGCCGGCGACGCCCGCGCGGCCCGGAGACGGGTCGACGAGCTGCTCGAGGCGGTGCAGCTGCCGAAGGCGTTCGGCGACCGCTACCCGCACGAGCTGAGCGGCGGTCAGCGTCAGCGCGCGAGCCTCGCCCGGTCGCTCGCGCTCGAGCCGGCCCTGCTGATCGCCGACGAGCCGACGAGCGCGCTCGACGTCTCGGTGCAGGCGAGGGTGCTCGAGCTCTTCCGCGAGCTGCAGACCGATCTCGGCTTCGCGGCGTTGTTCATCAGCCACGACCTCGCGGTGGTGAACATGCTCGCCGACCGGATCGGCGTGCTGTACCACGGCGACCTCATCGAGAGCGGACCGAACGACCAGGTGCTCGGCGCCCCCGAGCACCCGTACACGCAGCGGCTGCTCGCGTCGCTGCCGGTGCCCGACCCGGTGGAGCAGGCCGCCCGGCGGGAGCGCCTCGCCGCGCTCGACCGCGCCGCGCGTGACGGCGCGGGCGGCGGGGCCGTCTGATGGCGGTGGAGCTCGACATGTCCGTGCCGGTGGTCACGGACGACCTCTCGCTCGAGTACCCGGCCAGGAGCGGTCATCCCGCTCTGCGAGCCGTCGACGGCGTCACGCTGTCGATCGCCCCGGGGGAGATCCTCGCCGTGCTCGGCGAGAGCGGTTCGGGCAAGTCGACGCTCGCCCTCGCGGTGGCCGGTCTCGTCGGTTCCGAGCGCCCCGCCGAGGGTCGTCCGCGGATCGTCGGGGGAGCGGCGAGGGTCTTCGGGCTCGATCTGCTGCGGTCGTCGCCCCGTCGCCGGGAGCGTCTCTCCGGCGCCGTCGGCTACCTCGCGCAGGACGACGGCGAGCGGCTGAGCCCCGATCTCACCGTCGGCGAGACCATCGCGCAGCCGATCTATCAGCGTGACAGGCGCTTCGACCGGACCGAGGCGGGCCGACTCGTCGCCGACCTCATCGACGCCGTCCATCTGCCGCTCGGCACCATGCTGAAGCAGACGTGGGAGCTCAGCGCCGGGCAGCGGCAGCGGGTGGCGCTGGCGCGGTCCCTGGTGCTCGAGCCGCGCCTCCTCGTGGCCGACGAGCCGGCCCGCGGCGTCGACGTCCTCGTGCGCCAGGCCGTGCTGGACGTGATCAGGAACCTGCACCGCGACCGGCAGTTCTCGGCGCTGGTCGTGACGTCGTCGGTCTCGGAGGCCCGTGCCATCACCGACCGCGTGGCCGTCATGCGCGGTGGCCGGCTGGTCGGCCTGGGGTGGATCGACGAGGTGCTCCGCGACGGGGTCGACCCGTACGTCAAGGTGCTGTCGACGACCACGCCGATCGACATCATCCGGCCCGACGAGCGGCGCGACGACGTGCGCGACGGAGGGCGCGAGTCGTGAGCGATCCGACCCGGGGGCACCGGGCGACGACCACGACCGTCCGGCTGAGCCCCGAGCGCCGGCCGTCGCCCGGCCCGGTGAGCCTGGCGCCTCGGGAGAACCCCCGGTTCGCCGAGGCCGTCCATGCCGGGGGAGGCTCGATCGTGCCGCTCGGCGACGAGACGCGCGGGCTCATCTGGCTCTCGTACGCCGATCCGGAGGGCCTGCGGCGCGCCCTCGACCGCCACCCCGGCATCGAGTGGGTCCAGCTGCCGTACGCGGGCGTCGACGCGTTCTCCGAACTGCTCGCGAGTCGGGCCGGCACCGCCCTGCCGTTGTTCACGAGCGCGAAGGGCGCGTTCTCGGAACCGGTGGCGGAGCACGCGCTGATGCTCGTGCTGTCGCTGCTGCGGGTCGTGCCGTCGAGGGTCCGTGCGACCGGCTGGCAGACCGAGCAGCGCGGCCTCTCGCTCTACGGGAAGAATGTCGTCATCGTGGGCGCCGGGGGCATCGCCCTCGAGCTGGTGCGTCTGCTGGCGCCCTTCGAGACGCGGGTCACGATCGTCCGCCGGGGCGGCGAGCCCGTCGACGGCGTCGACCGCACCGTCACCGTCGACCGGCTCGACGAGGTCCTGCCCGAGGCCGACGTGGTGGTCCTCGCGGCCGCCGCGACGAGCGGCACGTCGAGGCTGCTCGACGGGCGCCGCCTGGCGATGCTGCGGCCGACCGCGGTCGTCGTGAACATCGCGCGGGGCGACCTGGTCGACACCGACGCTCTGGTCGAGGCCGTGCGGTCCGAGCGGATCTGGGGTGCGGGGGTCGACGTGACTTCGCCAGAGCCCCTCCCCGACGGGCACCCGCTCTGGGACGACCCCCGGGTCATCGTGACGCCGCACCAGGCGGACACGCCCGAGATGACCGCGCCGCTCCTCGCGGAGCGCATCACGCACAACGTCAGGGCGCTGCACGGACACGGCGATTTCGCCGGGGTCGTGGACGCCGCGGCCGGGTACTGAGATCCGGGAGCGCGTCGTGTTCGATGCGCCCCCGAATCTTTGCTACAGTTGTGTCCGCTGTCGAAGGGTTCTCTCCGAGGCAGTCGCCATTCCTCGATAGCTCAATTGGCAGAGCAGCCGGCTGTTAACCGGCAGGTTCTTGGTTCGAGTCCAAGTCGGGGAGCGAAGGCCCAGAGGCTCCACCCTCTGGGCCTTTTTCTTTGCGCTGATCCCGGCGCGCGGGCACGACGACACGGTGCGTCGCCCGCAAGGTCGGTGGACTCAGGAGGCGCGCGACGGGATCGACCGTCGCGCGCCTCCTCGGGCACTCGCCCTCAGTCCTCGGGGTGATCGACCCCGGGGAGCCAGGTGCGGCCCGGGGAGCCCCACCCCGCCTTCTTGACGGCCTTCGTCGCCGCCTTGTGGAACGGGTGCTCGAGACGATCGGTGTACAGCACGCCGTCCAGGTGGTCGAACTCGTGCTGGAAGATGCGAGCGAGCCAGCCGTGGGCCTCGATCTCGAACTCGTCGCCGTCGAGGTCGGTCGCGCGGAGGATCACGCTCTCGGCACGACGGAGGGGGAACCTCTCGCCCGGGACCGAGAGGCAGCCCTCGGACTCGTCGTCGTCGTCGAGCGGGTCGATCGACAGCGGGCTCTGCCAGAGCATCGGATTGATGGCGACGCCGCGCCAGTCGTCGCCGTCGTCGTCCGTCCACGAGAAGACGAACAGTCGGAGACCGACGCCGACCTGCGGGCCGGCGAGCCCGACGCCGGGCGCGGCGTCCATGGTCTCGAACATGTCGGCGACGAGGGTGCGGATCGCGTCGTCGACCTCGGTGACGTCGGAGGCGGGCGAGTGCAGCACGGGGTCACCCGTGATGGTGATGGGGCGAACGGCCATTCGTCCAGACTACTGAGCGGCAGGCCGCTAGCGTGGTCGCCGTGAGCCCGAACCTCAGCGACCTGACCGAGCAGGTCTCGTTGACCCCGTTCCAGGCCCTGGGCATCCCCATCGCGCTCATCGGGGCGGTCTTCCTCTCGATCGGCGCGCAGCTGCAGCACCGCGGCGTGGCCAAGGTCGAGACCCGCCTCGGCGCCTCCCGGGGAGGCATGAGCGTCCGCCAGGTGCTGGCGCTGGTCGGCCGCCCGTCGTGGGTCATGGGGACCCTGATGCTCGGGCTGGCCGTCGTCTTCCAGCTCACGAGCCTGCGGGTGGCGCCCCTCCTCGTCGTGCAGCCGCTCGGGGCCGTGGCGCTGGTGATCACGGCGGTCCTGAACGCCCGCTCGACCGGGCGTCGCCTGACCGGGCGGATCAAGCGCTCGATCGCCATCTGCGTCGGCGGCATCGGCCTCTTCGCCACCGTCGCCGCCTTCACCGCGATCGAGACCGAGATCACGACCGATCAGCTCGTCACGGTGCTCGTCATCCTGCTCGTGGTGGGCGCGGTGCTCGCGGCGGCCTTCGTCGCCCTCCGGCACCGGCGCAGCGCGCTGTTCTACATCATCGGCGCCGGCGTCCTCTACGGCTTCGTCGCGACCCTGGCCAAGGTGGTCCTCAACAGGGTCTTCGCCGGCAACTTCGACGGGCTCAGCATCGTCTGCATCGTCATGCTGATCGCGGCGGCGGCACTGGGCGGCTACTTCGTGCAGAACGCCTACTCGTCGGGATCGCCCGACCTCGTGATCGCCGGGCTGACCGTCGTCGACCCCATCGTGGCCGTCACGATCGGCATCGTCGTGCTCGGTGAGGCCGCGAACGCCCCCGGCATCGCCGTCGTGCTCTTCCTCGTGGCGGGGGCGATCGCGGTGTACGGCGTGTTCCAGCTCGCCAAATACCAGCCCGCGAAGCGAAGCTGAGCTACCGTGGTCCCGCGTCGCGGTCATCGTCGGCGGCGCACCAGCGAACGACGAGCACAAGGACGCCACGACACGTGACACCCGCCCCAGACCACGGCCTCGAACCCCGCGACGAGAACCCGATCGGAGACGGCGACGTCTCGAGCCGCCTCACCGTGCTGATCGCGGCGGACACGTTCCCGCCCGACGTGAACGGCGCCGCCAACTTCGCCGAGCGGCTCGCCGTCGGGCTCGCCGGTCGCGGGCATGACGTGCACGTCATCTGCCCGGCGGCGAACCGCCGCCACGGCACGTTCCTCGAGCAGCACGACGGCGCGACGCTGACCGTGCACCGGCTGTACTCGACGCGGTGGCCGCTCCACGACTGGCTCCGATTCGCGACCCCGTGGCGGGCCGAGGGGAACGCCGAGCGGATCATCGAGCAGATCCGGCCCGACGTCGTGCACATCCAGTCGCACATCGTGATCGGGCGCGCCGTGGTGCGGGTGGCCAACCGGCGAGGCATCCGGGTCATCGCGACGAACCACTTCATGCCCGAGAATCTCCTGGAGCACACCGGGCTGCCGCACTTCCTCCGGGCCACCGCCGTCAAGCTCGCCTGGCGCGACGCCGCCCGGACCTACACGCACGTCGCCGCCATCACGACGCCGACCAAGCGCGCGGCGGTGTTCCTCGAGCGCTCCGTCGACGTGACCGGCGTGCTCGCCGTCTCGTGCGGCATCGAGGCGGCCGACTACACGGCGCGCGACGACCGCCCCACGGCGAACCGGGTCGTGTTCGTCGGCCGGGTGACGGCCGAGAAGCAGATCGACGTGCTGCTGCGCGCCATGACGCTGCTCGATCCCTCGCTCGACGCCCGACTGACCATCGTCGGCGGCGGCGACCTCCTCAAGCAGCTGCAGCTGATGACCGTCGAGCTCGGCCTCGCCGAGCGCGTCACCTTCGCCGGCTACCTCTCCGACGCCGAGCTCCGACGCACCCTGACCGACGCCACCGTCTTCGCCATGCCGTCGGTGGCCGAGCTGCAGAGCATCGCCAGCCTCGAGGCCATGGCGTCCGGGCTCCCCATCGTCGTGGCCGACGCGATGGCCCTGCCGCACCTCGTCGACGAAGGGGTCAACGGCTACCTCTTCCGCCCCGGAGACAGCCGCGACCTCGCCGACAAGCTGACGCGCGTGCTCACGGCCCCCGACGACGAGTACCTCGCCATGCGACGCGCGAGCCTCCAGGTCATCGAGGGACACGACATCCAGCGGACGGTGAGCGTCTTCGAGTCGCTGTATCGTGGGGAGCCGGTGGCCGAGGCCACCGAGGTCGGACCGGGCCGCGCCTCCTAGGCTCCCGGTCGACACGGGGCGGTAGCTCAGCCGGTTAGAGCAGTCGACTCATAATCGATCGGTCACGGGTTCAAGTCCCGTCCGCCCTACGACACGACGCAGACGCCGTCGGCGCCCGTCGAGGCGACCGTGCGACGATGTGTGCATGTTCACCCGACGGACACCCGGCGCATCTCCCGACGACGGATTCGACGAGTCCGACCGATCGCGGCCCGGCTCGGCCTCGGGGCCGCGCTTCGGCGTCGGCGCGCAGGTCTACGTTCTGGACTCCGACGAGGATCCGACCACGCCGTTCCCGTACGGTCCGACGGGCATCATCGTCCGCGCGGGCGGGTCGGCGTGGCAGGGCGTCTCGGCGATCGGCGGCTCCGCCCGGACCTGGTCGGTCGAGTTCGCCTCGCCGCAGCTCGACCGCGACGGCGAGGGCCCCGTCACGTCCGCGTCGGTCGCCGAGCGGTTCCTCCGCCTCGCCCCGCCCCTCGGCTGAGCCCCGCCGCTCGGCTGAGCCCCGCCGCTCGGCTGAGCCCTGCCGCTCGGCTGAGCCCCGCCCCCTCCTGCTCCCGCCGTCGGCAACTCCTCCTCGGTGCTCGCCGTCGGCCCGTTGCGGCCCCGCAGCGTGCCGTGTGTGCAGGGAGGAGGAGTTGCCGACGTGCCGGAGGTCGGCGCTGGGCTGGGTGACCTCGGGTGGTCGAGGTCGCCTCGCCCTGTCGGCAACTCCTCTTCGGTGCTCGCCGTCGGCCCGTTGCGGCCTCCGCAGCGTGCCGTGTGTGCAGAGAGGAGGAGTTGCCGACGCTGAAGCGGTCGGCGAGGACCGGCGGGGCGGCGGCGGTGACGCAGCGGTGGCCG
>Ga0308158_10002958_pt1 | contig 15409 bp, 14 predicted proteins | sample PhyBR2_FD_201038 | JGI IMG/M metagenome (GOLD analysis project Ga0308158, IMG submission 201038) | Phyllosphere microbial communities from UC Gill Tract Community Farm, Albany, California, United States - DLSLB.R2 | ecosystem: Host-associated > Plants > Phyllosphere > Unclassified | place: USA... | reverse complement strand
GATATTTTCAATTCTTTAGACTTAGAAATTGTTTATATTTCTCATGACAATCCAATGCCAAACTCTCCTCAAGAACAAAAGTTTAGAAGTTTAAAATTACATGAAGATTTTCTAAAATATTCAGAAAAAGAGTTGACGGCCGGAAGTATAAATATTGTTTTAAAAATATAATGATTCGCCTTTTTGATCTTTCGCTCAAACTAAATGGCTTTTCTATCAAGGAAGCCAAAGCAGAATTGCATAAAATTGTTCATTTTTCTGACGAAGAATATAGTTTTTTTCTCGAACACAAAAAGAAAGAAATTGTTGATTTTCATTTGAATAATAACATTTATTATAAAGATTTAATAGGAAATAAAAAGATCAAAAATTGGAATGATCTTCCTGTTTTAAACAAACAAAATCTCCAAAAGCCTCTCGAAGAAAGACTTTCAAAAGGTTATTCTAAAAAAAACATTTACCTCAACAAAACGTCTGGATCTAGCGGAACTCCTTTTGTTTTTGCAAAAGACAAATATTCTCATGCTTTGACTTGGGCTTCCAATATGATGCGTTTTGGTTGGTTCGGAATTGACTTTAATCATTCGTATCAAGCACGTTTTTACGGGATTCCGATGGATTTTATTGGCTATCAAAAAGAACGCTTCAAAGATTTTTTGACACATCGTTTTCGCTTTCCTGTTTTTGATTTGTCTGATGATGTTTTAGAAAAATTTCTGAAAAAATTTAGAACCAAAAAATTTGATTATATCAACGGTTATACGAGTTCGATTGTGTTATTCGCTAAATTTTTAGAACAGAAAAATATCATTTTAAAAGAAATTTGTCCGACTTTAAAAGCTTGTTTTGTTACTTCAGAAATGCTATTTGAAACGGATAAAAAACTGTTGGAAAAACAATTTGGAATTTCAATTATCAGCGAATACGGTGCATCTGAATTAGATTTGATTGCTTTTGAAAATCCAAAAGGAGAATGGCAAATCAATGCGGAAACTCTTTTTGTAGAAATTTTAGATGAAAACAACAATCCTGTTCCACATGGAACAGAAGGTAAAATTGTGATTACTTCTCTTTTCAACAAAGCAAATCCTTTTATCCGATATGAAATTGGAGACATTGGAATTCTGGACGAAAAAAGTACACCACAAAAACCAATTCTAAAAAAATTAATTGGAAGAACCAACGACGTTGCAATTCTTCCAAGCGGGAAAAAATCGCCAGGTTTGACCTTTTATTATGTAACCAAAAGCATAATTGAAGATGATGGAAATGTAAAAGAATTTATCATCAAACAAACTAAAATAAATACTTTTGAAATTGAATATATTGCTGAAAAAGAACTGGTTTCGGAACAAATTCAAAAAATAAAAGAAGCTATTGATTTGTATTTAGAACCCAATTTAAACTTCACTTTTAATCGAAAAACAGTTTTAGAAAGAACCAATCGCGGGAAACTAAAACAGTTTAAATCTTATTTATAAATATAAATAAAATCTTACATTTGTTTTTTTTCAATTAAAAACTTATGGAAGATCAATCTCTACTTTCTGAAGAAACAATTTCTAATAAAATATATTTTATCCGCGGTCAAAAAGTGATGCTTGATCGTGATTTGGCTTCGCTTTATGGAATAGAAACCAAAGTTCTTAAACAATCTGTGAAAAGGAATATTTCAAGATTTCCTGATAATTTTATGTTTGAGTTGTCTCAAAATGAATTTGAAAACTTGAGGTCACAAATTGTGACCTCAAGTTGGGGAGGAACTCGAATATTTCCTTTTGCATTCACTGAACATGGAATTTTAATGCTTTCAAGTATCCTAAAAAGCGACAAAGCGATTCAAACTAATATTCAAATCATGAGAATTTTTACGAAAGTGAGACAAATGCTTCTCGATACAACTGAAATTAAAGTCGATATTTTGCAGATTCAAAAGAAGTTAGAGAATCATGATAAAAATATAGAATTGGTATTTTCTTATTTAGATGAATTGACTGAGAAAAAAGAAAATGAAGAAGAAAGAGTTAAGATTGGCTATAAAAAATAATTTTTTGAGGTCGCAAATGCGGCCTTAAAAAAAATTTAAACTTTCTTTATATATTTCGGTTTTATAACTAACTGAGTAAACAAAAACCTCATCATCAACAAAATAGAAAAAAAGAGATTATATCCATGAAATTTTCTATAAACACCAAAGTTATGTTTGATCAATTTAAATTTTGATGAAGAAATAGAATCTTTTCTAATTCTGTAAAATGCTAAAGATTCTGGAACCGCTTCCGCAGATTTTATTTGTTTTAAAATCGTCAGCCATATTCTCCAGTCTTGCCTTTTTTCTGAAGACTCTAATTTGATTTTTCCGAAATGTTCAACATCGTAAATAGCCGTAAGATTACCAACATAATTGCAGAAAAACAATTCTTTGTAAGTTAAAGGATTAGGTGATTCAACCCTTCTATTTAAACTATTTCCTTCTTCATCAATAGAATCGTAAAAACTAAAAGTAAAGTGTAAATTATTTGTTTTTAGAAACTGAATTTGTTTTTCTAATTTTTCAGGAAACCATAAATCATCGGCATCTAAATAGGCAATATATTTTCCTATGGCTTTTTCTAAAGCAGTATTTCGGGCAAAACCATTTCCGCGATTTTCTGGTAATTTGAAGAGTTTTATTCGATTGTCATTTTTCGCAAATTCTTCAATTATTGCAACTGTTTTATCTGTTGAAGCATCATCAGCCAAAATCATTTCCCAATTGCTATAACTTTGATTTTGAACAGATTCAATTGTTTGTCTAATGAACTTTTCAGTATTATATGTTGGTACAATAATAGAAACTAATTCGTTCATCTACAACAGATTTATTTGGAGTTTAATTAAAAAACAGCCCGAATTCAATTGGAAATTCGAGCTGATATAAAGTTTTTATTTGATATAACTAGAAAAATCTTTGTGTTCTTCTTTAGCAAGCTCTTCAGGAGATAATGATTTGAAATATTCGTATGTGATTTTCATTCCTTCAGCACGGCTAACTTTGGCTTCCCAACCCAATAATTCTTTAGCTTTTGTTGTATCGGGCTGACGCTGTAACGGATCGTTTATCGGCAACGGATGATAAACCACTTTCTGATTTGTTCCTGTCAGTTTTATAATTTCTTCTGCAAAATCTTTAATCGTGATTTCGTCTGGATTTCCAATATTTACTGGATACACATAATCTGAATGCAGTAATCTATAAATACCTTCAACCTGATCATCAACGTAGCAGAAAGAACGTGTCTGCATTCCGTCTCCAAAAATGGTTAAATCTTCTCCGCGTAAAGCTTGTCCGATAAAAGCAGGAATTACACGCCCGTCGTTTAATCGCATTCTTGGTCCATAAGTATTAAAAATACGCACAATTCTGGTTTCTACACCGTGAAAAGTATGGTACGCCATTGTAATTGATTCCTGAAAACGTTTTGCTTCATCATAAACTCCACGTGGGCCTATCGTATTTACGTTTCCGTAGTATTCTTCGGTTTGTGGATGCACTAAAGGATCCCCATAAACTTCAGAAGTTGATGCAATTAAAATTCTGGCCTTTTTAACTCTTGCCAGACCTAATAAATTATGTGTTCCTAGAGATCCCACTTTAAGGGTTTGAATCGGGATTTTTAAATAATCAATCGGACTTGCCGGCGAAGCAAAATGCAATATATAGTCTAAATCGCCAGGAACATGTACAAACTTGGTAATATCATGATGATAAAACTCGAAGTTTTCAAGTTTGAATAAATGTTCAATATTCTTAAGATCTCCCGTGATCAGGTTATCCATTCCAATTACAAAATATCCTTCTTTAATAAATCTATCACACAAATGTGATCCTAAAAACCCTGCTGCTCCAGTTATAAGTATTCTTTTCATGTTAATTTAATTGTGCTTTGTAAATACTTTCGAGATCATTTATTTTTTGATAAATATTATGATTCTTTTCAAAAGTCTCCTTAGCATTTTTTGAAAATTCTAGATATTTATTTTCATTTTGAAGTAATTCAATTATTTTTTGACTAAATTCTTCTTTATTGTTTTCTTTAATGCAGTAACCGTTAAATCCATTTATAATCAGATCGCGGTTGCCGTCACAATCAGAAACTACGCCAGGGATTGATAATGCTAAACTTTCAATCACAGAATAAGGCAATCCCTCATATCGTGCAGTAGAAAGATATAGTTTTGATTTACTTATAATATTTAAAACATCTTCTCTTGAAGTCCAACTCAATAATGTTACTTTATTTTTTAAATCTAGTTTCGCTATTAAATCCTCAACTTGTTTAATATGATCTGCATGATGTCCTAAACCTAAAATTACCAAATGTACATCTACTGATTTATTGAGTTCATATAAAACTTCAATTAATTCTTCTATGTTTTTTTGATAACAAGGTCTTCCTACCGTACAAAGATATTGGTCTGGCCATGTTTTAGGTATTGATAAATCAAAAATCTTTTCAATTGGTTCTATAGCATTATTAAAAAGATTAGTTTTTGATTTTGGAAAACCAACTTCATTTATCGCTCTATTTAGCTCAGATTGAGAAGAGGCTAATAAAATTGTTTTCCCTTTTGAAAGCAATTTTTCAATTACTAAAAAAAATACTATTTTAATTTTACTCTCCGCACTCAAAAAAGAAAACGCTTGTGGTGTGTGCAAAACTTTTGTTCCTGTTAAAAAACCAACTATTCTCCCTGTAACACCACCCTTTGTACTATGTGAATGTATCAAGTCTGGTTTTTCTTTACGAATGATTTTCCAGGTCTTTAAAATTGCCTGAAAATCACTTTTAAAAGATATTTCTCTGTAAATTGGAAGCTTATAATCGACAATTGGTTTAGCATCTTTATCTACAAACCCATTTATAGTGTCCGAATCCCCATGAATTACAATATTCTCAAAAGTCTTAGTATCCAAATTGTGAAGTATCTGCCTCAAAGAGACATCAACTCCTCCAACCGAATGTAGAATATGAGCAATTTTAATTTTCTTCATTTATTTTATTATGGGCCAAAATTAGTATAAATATACCAAACAAATAACATCCAAATTGTCTATAAAATATATTTTCTACTATAAAAAAAAGTAAGAACGAAACTACTGTCGCCACTTTGAAAAAATCAAATTTAGATTCAGATATTAATTTTACAAAGAAAGCAACAAACAATAAAAAAGTTGTAATTCCTCCTATTAAATAGAAATCGATAAACTGGTTATGCGAATTAAATTTCTCTGATAAAAAATATTCTCTTTTTGATTCATTTTCAATCTTTGATGAATAACAATCCAAAAAAAGCTTTCCTATTCTTTGGTAACCCTCAAATCCAATTAAAATTTTAAAATCACTTTCTTTTGTCATTTGATAGGCACAATCCCAAATCACGATTCTTGGTTCATAATCTGATGCTGTCTTCAAAGACTCTGAAAAATTGCTTTTTATAAAAAAACGCTCAGACACATTTTTATTAGTAAAAATTAAAAGCACAAATCCAATGGTTAAACTTATTAAAATGAGACCCTTTCTCAATTTACTAATTTTAAAATAAAACATTAGATAAACTGCTGCTAATATGAATATTGTTATAATGGAAATTCTTGCTGAAATTAAAACTATAAACAGAAATAATATTAATCCATTAATAATCCATATCTTTTTTAAAGGTTGATCTGAAATTGCTTTTTCAATAGCCAGAAAAATTCCCAAAACAGCAATAAATCCAATATAGGGACGCTCCAATAACAACAATTGATTAACCTCAGCTGTATTTGAAAAAGGAAGATTTTTGTTTTTAAAATAATACAAAGCAATTAAAAAAAGTGAGCTTACAACGACAAGAGTTATTGCACATAAAATAACTGTCTTTAACTTATCTGTAGATTTAATTCTCTGAAAAACGATTGAAAGCCAAAAGATTAATAATAATCCTTTATAAACTTTCAAATCATAAATTATTGTTCCGAAGAGAAGCGACTTAAAACTTAAAAAAATTAATATTGCTAATAAAAAATTGCTAGAAGAAAAACTGAATTTTGGTTTTTGAATTGATCTAAAATCAATGATTGTCCATAAAGATAAAACCGCTAAAATAATATTTGGAATCGCTTTTGAAAAAAAAAGCGACAATATTAAACCATAAGCAAGGTATTCAAAACCGTTCTTTTTTAATGTATTAAGCATTTTTCTTCATTTTTTTAATCGCTAAAATTATATTATATGGCAAAATAAGGAGTATATAATTTCTAAAAAGACCATAGATTGGATACCATCCGAAATAAAAATTGTCTTTTATGATTTGAATTCTGCTTTTTACCTGCTGCTGTCTTTTTTGCAAAGAAATCCCTTTTTCATTAATTTCAATTTGGGTCAAGTACTCTTTTATATTTGCCATCTTATGCTTTTTTAGAATAGCAAAAAAGAAAGCATAATCTTCAGCAGATTTATAATGAGTAGGATAATATCCAATTGTTTCAATTATTGACGTGCAAAACATTACAGCAGGATGTATGAGCATCGAATTGAAGTACATTTTTTTTTCTATTTCTTCATGATGTAATGGAAGGTTAATTGCATATAAAAATTTGTCATCGCAATCTACAGCCAATACATTTGAACCAACAATTTTAATTTCGAGATTTTCTTTTAAAAATTGGTGCTGAATCTGAAATCTTTTTCCTAAACAAATATCACCACAATCTAATCTTGCAATATATTCATATTTTTTAGCTTGAGCTATTTCTAACCCTTGGTTTAATGCTGATTCTATTCCTCCATTTTTTTCTAAAATCTTAAAAAAAACTTTTCCCTTTGCTTTAAAACTTTCATAAACTAAATCTTCATTTAGTTTAATTGCACTTCCATCATCAACAATTAGCACATCTGATTCTTCATCAGAATCTATTGACCTTAAAGACTTTAATAATCCTTCTATATTATTATAATATGGAATTAAAACAAGAATTTTATTCATCTTTAAATTTTAATGGTTTGTATCTCATTCTTATCAAAATAGCCAAACTTAACCAAACACCATACATTCTAAAAGTATCTATTTGCAACCAGTTTACATATAGCCCTGAAAGAGATATCAAAATGATTATTAATAGAATTTTATCTTCATCTTTGGCAGTTTTCATTAGTTTTCTAACCTCAACCAAAGAGAAAAAAATAAGCATTAAAAATAAACTAAAGCCAATTAATCCTGTCTCTGCGAGCAATCTGGTGTAAATATTATAACCTGGCGGAAATGATTTTTCGTTTTTATTTTTATACAGTAATTCAAATTCATAATTATTTCTTGTTGCCCAGCTCGGATAATGTGTTCGAACATGGTACCCTTGCTGTCCAAACCCAACACCAATAATCGGATTTTCACTAAAAACCTGTAAAGCAGCATACTGCATTCCAAACCGAGATTGATTGGATACGTTTTTAGTTAGATTTTTTCTAAAATCCAGCGAATCTATTTTATCTCCTATGGCGTTAACAATTTTAGTTCCATTCAAAAGAAGCAAAAAACAAAATACAATAGTAAACGCAAGGAATGATTTTAAAAGATAAGATTTAAAACGCGGATCTCGATATAAGAAAACACAAAATATACATACTTGAAAAAGAACAACTATAAGTCCTGTTCGTGATCCTGAAAAATAAGTAAGAAATAAAACAGCAAAAGCTGGCAAAAATTTTACTAGGCCTTTTTCTGTAAGTATATAACTAAACATCCAACCAGAAATAGTGATAAGGTAAATAGCCAAAAATGGCGGTTCATAAGCAATGGACGAAATCCTTCCTCCTGTTTGAAGAGACACTTCTAGAAAGGGGAAAAAATCGAATAGTTTTAAAACTGAATATAGTTTTCCGAAACCAAAAACTACAACTAAGACTTCAAGAAACCCGTATGTAAAAGCTATAATTAATGAAAGTAGAAATACCTTTCTTATTTTTAAAAGAATATCAATGGTCTTCATTTTATAGATTACATTCCAATAAAATAAAAAGAAAACAACGCAGGATAATATCATTGAAAAATATTGTCTCACAAAACGGTTAATTCCGCTAGTGTGTTTAAAATAATTTGAGACAACGGTATTTGCATTTAAAACAGTAGTTATAAAACACCATATTATAAAAAAGACAAGTATTTGGAAAATAGTGCTTTTATAAGGAATTGAAATTTTACCTTTTGCAATAGATTCAATACCTAATAGTAAAAAACCTAAAAGAAAAAAAAGTGCTCCAGATTCTGTTTTAAATTCTCCCAAAAAAGAAAGCCCTTGATATTCATTAAATGAAAAAAAGAAAAGCCCGAGAAAGAAAAAAAACAGATATATTTTTGATAATGGTATTTTCATTTACTCATCATTTTTTATTTGATTAAGTAATAGCTTTTTACAAATAATACTTCTTAACAACCAAATGAGTGTCATGTTAAGAATTATTATTTCTATAGAATTAACGAAAATAAAAGTAAACAATAAAATGACTATTGTTATCAAAACTATTATCAAGTTTGATTTTCTTAAAGTTTCTATTGATGTTTTTGCCTCAAAAGCAGAACTTATCGACGAAGAATATAATCTTGTTATACCCGAAATTAAAAACATCGCAATTACGCTTAAATATTGGTCAAAAGGAAAACTTAGCCATTTGAAATAGCTCAGAAAAAAAGTAACACAACACAATGCGAAAGCCATTAAAAATCCCAATAAAATGACTTTCTTTCTAAATTTTAAAAAATAAGATATCGTGAAATTGTTTTTGAAAAAAATTAATTGTTTAAAGCCAATATAATTCTGTAAAATAGAAAAAGGTGACAAAAAAAAGCTTGTTAAATAAAAGAAATTACCAAACTGCTCAAAACTATATTTATGTTCTACAATAAAGCGATCTGCAAAAACAATAAGAGAAAAAGATGAAATTGAAACAAAAAAATGAAAAGAAGATTCTAAAATTCTATTGTTTGATATTATCGAATTAAACTCGAATTTTATTTTTTTTAAAATATAAAAAAGAAAGAAAAAAAAGCAGGATATAGTAATAAGAGAAACTAAAAGTAAAAATAAAGAAAGATCTGAGTATTTGTATATCAAAAAAAAGATTGCCAGCAAAAACATTGCAATCTTCCAAACATTTGATAATAACTGTGATAACACAAAATTTGAATTTAATCGAAATGTTGATACCAAAAAAGTAGAACCAATTATACTTAAACTTACTAAAATTAAAACAAAGAAATTAAGCTGTATTTCTGGATATAAATGTCTAAATAAAATTGTCCCCGTTACCGAAGAAAAAAGAGCAAAAAATAGAATTAAATAAAGTATTGATTTTTGAGTCAAAATCTCATTTTTGTTTTCAACTCTTGAAAAACGAATAAAAACTTGCTCGGTTCCAAAAATTCCGAAAACATATATAAATGAAAAATAAGTAACAAAAACAGATAGGTATCCGTACGTTTCAGCGCTCAGAATTTCCTTCATAATAATATTTGAAGCAAAAAAACTTAAAGCTCCAAACATTAGCACTATTAAAGAGGCATGCTGAAAAAAATATTTTCGTAAAATAAATATCAATACTTTCTTTATATTAAAAAGGTTAATTCATAAAAAATGAATTAACCTTTATATTTTAATTTATAATTATCTATCTAGAACTTATAACTGTTTCCCTTCAAGTTTTTCAAGCTCAACATATATTGCTGGCTTTGTATTAAAAATTGGATCATAATTACCTTCTTTTTCTGTAAAAGAAGCTGTTCCAGTTGCAGCCTCAAAATTTATAAATTCATTTGGAGTAAAATATTTTAATAAATCTTGCTGTTCTACTTTAAAAATTTTACCATTATAACTTAAAGCAATTGAATTAATTTTGATTGGCTGTTGTTCTTTTTTTGAACTAATATCAAAACGAATATCATTTGGCAAAATTCCTTCGGGTATACTAAACGTAATTGTTTGCGCTTCTGCTTTTCCTTTTACACCATTATACACTGTGTTTTTCTCATCAAAATAAGCAATTGACGCATCTTTGTAAAAAAGAATCAATTCGTCATCTTTTTGAATATTCAAATCAACAATAACATCAAAAGTATTTGCTTTAACTTCCTCAACAGGCTCCTGCACGTCCTTATTTTTGCAAGAAATAAAACATACAATTGCAAGTAAATTTATTAAAATGTTTTTCTTGTTCATTATTTTAAAATTTTGACAAATGTAATTTTTTTTGATTTAAATAATGGTAAAAAATTAATTACCCAAAAGACTGTTTTGCCTTCTATAAAATTTAATAAAAGATCTATAGAATATAAAAAGTAAAACAAATAAAACGGGTAAGATAAATTTCAAATACTTCTCTGTAATTTTTTCATACTCTATATTAGTTGTAATACTGCTTTCTTTAATTATTTTGTCATAAGCAATCAATTCTATTTTATGAATTGCCTGCTCATTAATTAATGTTTCTTTTGTTTTAATAATATCATTTAATTGGGTATTTTCATTGTAATACACCAATTTATCATTTTTAGCACCGCTATTTGTTGATTTCGAAAAGTTATCTAAAAGACCATCAATTTGTTTAATGATCGTATCATTTTTTCTCATTTTTAGCTGAATATTTTCATACGACTCTTTTTGAATTTTACTGTAATAATCAGATGCATTAAAATATTTCAAAAATGGTTTAACCAGCTTTTCTTCAGATGTTTTGTTTTTTGTTGTTAAAACTATAGTCTGATACGTATAATTTTTACTTGTTATATTTTCCTGAAGCACTTTTTTAATGTCTCCGTCTTCGGCCATTAATTTTATCAATTCAAAATTTTCTGGTTTATTGTTGATAAAATTGTACACATCTGCAATTGGTTCAATTTCGATCTTTTTCAGGTTATCAGGATTTTGGATTCCTACTATATTTTTTAAAAATAAAGTATCTCCTTCCTTAATCTTAGCATCAATTAACTCGATTTTAGAATACAGATAATCTGTACTCCCAAAATTTGGTGCCACAATAATTTGATGCTGATAGCTTTTTTTATAGCTTTCTAATAAAAATCCTGTCCCAAAACCTACAACAATTAAAATAACGACAGTAACCCAATTCTTTACAAAAAATTGAATACTTTTAAAAATAGAAGTACTAACTCGGTCAAAAAAATTGCCGATTTTTTTTGAAATCTGAGCCAAATCAATCTCTTGATCTTCTGTATTCTGAGGTACTTTTGTACTCATTTAAAGTGTTATTTTATATTGAAAATCTGCTCTAAAATTTTAATAGTAATCAAATACGTTGGTTTTACACCCGTTGTTCCTAATCCGCCTGAAGCTAGTGTACTTCCTGTTTCTAAAGGATTATCTGAAGCATAATATGCATAACGAACTTTAATATCATGCGGAACGCTTTTTCTAATTTTAGATGCTGACTGAATCGCTTTTTGATAATAAGATCCTTCCATTTCAAGACCAATTACACCCCAAGTCGATTCGTGGAAGAATTTCAATAAATCTCTATTTTGCAATGAAGTTCCTAAAACGGTAACCATCGCACCTTCATAAATATCAATATCATTTCCTTCGAACATTGCGCCAGTTAGTTCGTTTTCGAAGAAATAATTATCTGCCGTTCCTTCGTTGATATGTGCCGTCGGAATCATGATATCTCCTTTTCCTCCTTCCAGAATTCCAGCTTTACCCATAATAGAAACCGATTTTACATTCAATAAAGTTTCTTTTTTAAATGGTTTCAAAAGCTCGTCGATAGTCTCGTAAGCCTGCTCACCAAAAGCATAATCCATTACGATTATAACTGGTTTATCTTCACCAACATTTGCATGCGAAAAAGCTGTTTTTGACCAGTCAATTTTAGCCGTATCAAAAATCTGAACATCGATATTAGTTCCTGAACAATCTGGCAATGAAATCATTCCGTTTTTTAAAGCTAGTTCTTCAACCTGTCCTCTTATTTCTTTTGATCCCGAACCGCTTAATTCCTCATAAATAAAGAAATCTGTTTTTCCTTTATATTTTGTTTTCAACAAAGGTGTTGCAAAAATCGAATTCATTACACTGTGCATATTGGCACTGATAACGTGAATTGGTCTTTTCAGCAAATCGTTTGCTTTAAGAACTTCTTTAATGTTTGTTGCCCATATTTCTCCGTGAATGTGATGTCCTAATCTTTCACGTAAAACCGGACTAAAAGTGATCGTACGTTTGTTGTTTTCAACAATTTCTTCAATCGCTAATTTTCCTAACCAATAAATAACATGTAAGAAACGGTCTGGCGCATTTTCTGAACCAAAAGCATCATAAATATCTAAAACTTCCTCAAAAGTTCTCGCTAAAATATTGGCAACATGCGAAATTGCTTTTTCTTTTTCAACTTGAGAAAGCTTTTTAGTCTGCATAACAGCTTGCTCTAATTTCTGCCAATCGCGCGAAACCTCTCCTCCATCGTCTATTAAAACCCTATTTTTAATTTTATGAGATTCGATGAAAATGAAAGTCAAATGTGTTAGAATATCATAAATGTCTGAACGCCCGCGAGTGATTTCGACATTCATCTGTTCTTCGTCGATTCTGTAGCAGTTTCTTCTTCTTTTTGGAGGAACAATTGGCTGAAAATGCGATTTAGAATATCCTTCGTCTGAAGTTAAATTTATGAATCGGCATTGTTCAATTCCGATTGGAAGACGTTCAATAACGTACAAAAGTCCATTTAACTCTACTTTTTCTTCGGCGATATTACCATAAATTTCTGGACGTAAAGCCAATAATGATTCGCGTAAGCTGTCACCAGAAACTCCCATTGGTTTATAAAAACCACGGTTGAATAAATGGCGCATTGTAATGTACATTTTTTCTATAGCCGCAGAAGATTCCTGCGCTCTTGATCTTGATATATGTTTGGTTTCTTTCATGTCTTTGTATTTTAAAAATCTTCTTTGTTTGTAAAGAAGATACGAATATTTCGATAAACGAAAGTAGGAATTATATATATAACTTTAATGAATTCCCATTTAACAAATTGTTAGATGGCCTTATAAAAAGCTAAATTCTACTTCAAATTATCCGCAATATTCCTGTCATTCGATAATCTCGGAATTTTATTCTGTCCGCCCAATTTTCCTTGCGATTTCATGTAATCTTGGAATCCGTTTTTAGAAACTTTAGTGATCACTACTTTTCTTAAAACATTTCCAGTAATTAAATCATCATAATAAATATTCTGCTTACGCATTGAATTGTCAATGGTCTCTGCAAAAACTTCCATGTTTTCAGGCTCTTTTTCAAACTCAATCAGCCATTCATGATACGGAAGTCCGTTTTCTGGATTAATCTGAGGTGCCACGGTAAATTCATTGATTACTATATTAGTCGAATTTACAGCTTCTTTCATCGCATTTTCGACTTCATTAGCAATAACATGCTCTCCAAACGCCGAAATATAATGTTTAATACGTCCAGAAACTATAACACGATACGGCGCCAAAGAGGTAAACTGAACTGTATCTCCAATATTATAACGCCAAAGCCCTGCGTTGGTAGAGATAATCAAAACATAGTTTACTCCTAGCTCAACTTCACCAATTGTATATACTTTCGGGTTTTCGCTAAAAAATTCGTCTGCTTTTATAAACTCATAGAAAATTCCAGAATTCAAAAGTAGCAACATTCCTTTTTCTTTCTGCGAATCTTGGTATGCAAAAAAGCCTTCAGAAGCAGGAAACAATTCTATGCTGTCTACTTTTTTGCCTATCATCTGCTCAAACTTAGCGCGATAAGGTTCGTAATTAACTCCGCCGTAGATAAACAGATTGAAATTTTTGAATATTTCGCTAATCTTTTTGCCACCGCTTTTTTGCTGTAAACGCTCAAAATACATCTGAACCCAAGACGGAATTCCAGAAATAACCGACATGCCTTCTTTTATGGTTTCGTCTACAATAGCATCCACTTTGGTTTCCCAATCATCAATGCAATTGGTTTCCCAAGACGGCATTCTGTTTTTCTGCAGATATTTAGGAACAAAATGCGCCACAATTCCAGAAAGTCTTCCAAATTTAATTCCGTATTTTTCTGTGAGGATTGGGCTTCCTTGCAAAAAGATCATTTTTCCGTCAACAAAATCGGCTTTTCCAGTCTCGTTAATATAATGCAGAATGGCATTTCGGGCCGCTTCTATATGATACGGCATCGATTCTTTGGTCAGCGGAATAAATTTAGCTCCAGAAGTTGTTCCCGAAGTTTTAGCAAAATATAATGGTTTTCCTTTCCATAAAATATCTGCTTCGCCTTTTACAACCTTTTCAACATATGGTTTTAAGTCTTCGTAATCTCTGACAGGAATTTGTTTCTGAAAATCTTTAAAAGTTTTTATTTGATTAAAATGATGATCTTTTCCAAATTCGGTGTCTTGAGCATTTTCAATCAGACTTCTAAAAACCTTTTGTTGCGTTTCAACAGGTTTTTCAGCCCATCTAAGCGTTTGTTTATATATTTTTCGGGCAAAAATTTTTGCCGCAATTGACTTAATTGACATTTTCAGTGGTATTATTTTTTATCACTTTTCTTTTTGTCTTGAGATTTGGCCTTCAGCTCTTTTTCTGTTTCGGCTACATCTTCTCTTAATTTTATTTCCGCATCTGAGGCTTTCATATTTAAGTCTGAAGCATCTTCAACAGACTCTGCTAATATAGAATCTTTATTAAATTTTGAATATTCCAATTCTCCCTTCAAAACTTTCTGAATTCCTTTTATGTAAATTTCATTCTGTCTTAAAGCCGTTTCTAAAGAATCTGATTTAATTGCTAGTCTTGTAGCGTTTCGTTTCAATTCTGTAGAAGAATATCCAGGAATAAATTCGCGAAGGGGCGTAAAAGCAATAATGAAAGTAGTAACCAAAATTAGAAATATTCCGCCTAAAGTAAACGTTACAAAGACATTCATTAAAGTAAGCCTAAAAGAAAATATCTCTTCAAAAGTGTCTTCATTTAAAATTACTAATCGGTTTTTAATGAACAGTTTTTTTCTAAAATTCTTTTTCTTTTTTTGAGTCATTATCCTTCTTTATGCTAGCAAATATAATAATTAATCATCATGATATTTAGTCAAAAAATTTCATGAAGAGCTATAATTTACGATTTTATAAAATATTTAACGCGGTTTGATCGAAATATTTTAAACTAAAAATACTTCTATTTCGTATATTTCTATATACCTTTGCGGAATAATTAAGAAAAAACAATTTGCTTCGGCATTAAATATATTAGTCATGGGAAGATTAGGTCTTACAGAAATCCTTGTTATCGTAGGTATTGTGATATTACTTTTTGGAGGTAAAAAAATTCCAGAATTAATGAAAGGTTTAGG
>Ga0308158_10002957_pt1 | contig 15411 bp, 12 predicted proteins | sample PhyBR2_FD_201038 | JGI IMG/M metagenome (GOLD analysis project Ga0308158, IMG submission 201038) | Phyllosphere microbial communities from UC Gill Tract Community Farm, Albany, California, United States - DLSLB.R2 | ecosystem: Host-associated > Plants > Phyllosphere > Unclassified | place: USA... | reverse complement strand
TGCGATGGGATCACGTACTTATCGGCTGACATCACGCCACCTTCAAAGACGGTGCCGGCGAAGCTGCTATCAACGCCGGCACCGGGTCGGTTCAGATGGTGGCGGTGACGGTCGAGGTGACGATCGGGATACCGGTGCCGGCGCCGACGCCCACGCCGACCGGGATTGCGACCTGGCCGAGCGAGAAACGACCCGAGGCCAGGCCGACGACACCGCCAGCCAGCGACAGCACGGTGATGATCTTGCCGCCCGAACCTTCGAGGAAGCCGGTGAAGGCAGTGAGTGCCGTGTTGAACGTGGCGTCCGTACCGGCGAAGGCCGGCGACGCGAACACGGCTGCTGCCGCTGCGACACCGATCGCCGCCAGGGCGGTCGTCTCGGCGCGACGGCCGATCTTGAGCATGGTCTTCATGGTAGGGATTCTCCTTCGATCGAGCGCATTTCAGCGCGCCCAAGAGGAGACTGGCCGGCAGGATTCTTCCGCCGCAAACGGAAATCGTCGGAACAATGCGAAAGCTTATGCTTTTCTTCATATTCAGGTGAGATTCTGCCTTTTGCGAATCACCGTGCCCGGCTGAGGCGGGCACCTGCCCGCGAAATCAGGGCAGCTGCCCGGAAAACGCGGGCACTCTGTTTTGGGATATTCGGTCATCCAGTTTGGCATCCCGATCGTAACTGGTTTAGCCGTTACGCCGCAGGATGCGCGCCGCCCCTTTCTTGAGTATGCAGGGGGGGCGAGGTCCAGAGTGGACTCAAGATTGAAGGTTGACCAAAGTGACGGCTGAGAAGGCGTATCATATTTCCGTTTCGGATCACTATTTCCGCCTAACCACCGAAGGCATCAGACTTCTTTCGAACAAGCATCATTCGTATTATTCTTTGCCTATGGTTATAGACGAGCGCGCCGAACGCGCTTCCGACTTGGCAGATAGTTACGACGCAGAAGATATGCGTAATCACCTCCGCATCATCTCGAGCGAGGGAGAGGTCGAGATCGACTTCGCTATACTGGAGACGAGCGCTAGTACGATTGAGGCGGCTGCTCGCTCGCTTGGTGAGGCACTTGGGCAGAAAGTCCTCTTACCAGATGCTGTATCGCTGATAATTTTTGACCTAATTGTTGAGCGGAATGCTACGGAGGTTCTTACGAAGCTTGGACTTTCCGCCTCCGAGGCCGAAAGTTACCGGGTTTCGCTGAAGAAGAAGGACGCGAACGTTATACCCTTACGGCCTAAGCGCCCGTAGAGATTGCATTACGTCAGCGTCAGGGTTGCTTTTTGGGATTCCGTGCGTTTACCAAAGAGCAGTCAGCCGGGAGAATGGCGATGGGCGAAGCGACGCGAAGTTGGGCGGAAAACCCAACGGGGGCAATATCAAGATTCGAATTAGAGGATTACATCTTAGCAAGGATGGACCTTGCGCGGGTGAGTGTCAGGGAACTGGCGACTTTGACAAAGATCGGCCGAAGCCGTCTTCATGACGGCCTTCACCGAGAGATCGACAAGCGTGCCGCCCTCAAGATGCCTGAAATAGGTGCTATTCTTGAAGCGTTGGGCATCAGTAGAATCGAAGCCATGTATGCTCAGGAGATGCTTCAAAAAAACGAGGCGGGCGTCGAGCTAAAAGACCTCCTGAGGGTCATATCGATGGTATTGGGCGTCGTGACCGGGCTCCCTGAACAGATTATTACAGTGGTAAGGCATGTTGAGGGCCTGGGTTTTGACGATGTTCGACCTGAGCACGGCGAAGCTGCCCAAGAGCTGATAGTACGAACCATAGAAGCGGAATACCAAAAGATCGGTTCGCGCCGCACCAAGCGCTTCGAAGGTCTCGATTAAAACATCTTGCGCCACCCGTTTTGGGTTGCGGTCACTTGGCAAAAACCAAGTGGCCGTTTTGCTTTTGCCCCCGGGCGCGATCGCCAAACGCCGGCCTTGCACAGCAAAATTCTAGCGCTAGATTGCGCCTACCGTTTATGTTCGTTAACCGATGGTCATGGCACAGTCCGAATCCACGAATCCCAAGGCAGCTTTTGCCCGTCGCACCGCTCAAGAACGGCGCGGCAAGGGATGGATCCGCAACAGCTTTTGGCTGGCGCCGACCTCTATAACCGTACTCGACCGCGTGCGTGATCGCATGGGGCTGACCTCCCGCGAGGCCACCCTGAATGCGATTCTCGAACGCATCGATGACGACATGTTTCTACAGCAGGAGTTTTTGGCTGTGACCAAATAAAGAGAAGCCCGGCCGAAGCCGGGCATCCCCAAGTCAGTGGTTGGGAGTAAATCCCTACCGGTTATGTCAGCGTCGCCAAACGCCAACGGCCTTTTCCAAAGCCAGACATAGCCGCTCCTGACCAAAGAATCAAGGATGCGCGTTTCGCGCCACGCTATCGCTTTGCCTGGTCCGGCCTCCATCAAGGAGGAAGGCAATGGAAGCTATTACCATCGGCGGAGCATTCAACAGTTTGCTCTCCGGCATCCCCGTCAGGCGCACGCCTGCACGGTCTGGAGCGATGCGTCACACGGGCGCCCCGGTCTTACGAAACAGTGTTGAGGCGGGTACATTCGAGGAAAGCTTCTTCGTGCTGCCAGCCGCGGGCGAACTCAACAAGATATACGCGACAGCCAAAAGGGCCGTCGACGAGGCCAATCGGCTGCGGAGAGTCGCCCGTAGCGGGGAACGAAGTTTGACCGTCGCAGAGCGCATTCTGCTCGGCCTGACGGAAAAGGGCCTTCGAATCTTGGAGGAGCTGCTGACCCTTGCTCGATTGAACAAGGGACAGGTCTACCCGAGCTACGAATACCTGATGGATAGGACAAGTATCGGCCGTGCGACCATAACACGCGCACTGGCCAGTCTGGAGAGACTAGGCTTCATCGTTCGCCAACGACGTTTCAAGCGCGTTGCAGGGGATGGAGCTGGACCGCGATACCACCAGACATCGAATGCCTACCGCCTCCAGATTCCCCAGCGTCTGATGACGCTCATTCCCCGTTGGATGCGGCCTGCACCAGTTCCTGTAGACCTGGAGCAGCACGATCTGGAGCAAAAGGCCGAGACGAAGGCCATGCTCGCTACTTTGTCCTGCAAGGAATTAGCTGAGGCGACCGTTGGCGGCGCTCTCGGCAAAATCCTCGCCAGGCTTGGCGCCGGAATCGATCGTGCAGAGCGTGAGGCTCATAACGGTCCGCAACCGCTATTGGAGTCTATTATATAAGAGGAATGGAGAGTTGGCCTATGTCGGCCAACGCGTTGATCCCTGGAGAATGAACGAACGTAACGCTCAAATAAGAACCGGTTGGTCATAGACGATAAGACAGGAGTGTCGGCCAAGGCCGCCACAATGCTCCCGAGTGGAGCATGCGACTTCTGTCGTTCGCTAAACGTGACCCAGTGATTGTAGTGAACCTTGGATCAAAACTGGGTGAGCGCTGCGACGCGCGTGTAGCCCCGAGGAAGCGTGGACATCGTCGCCGACGAGCCTGGGGTGGCGGTAAGGCGAGACCAATTGGCTATGATATTGGTGACATAGGCCTGTGTCTCGGTGATCCGCGGAACAAGCCCGCCGCGAACCCGTCCAGGCCCGGCGTTGTAGGCCGCGAGTGCGAGATGGACTTGTCCGAACCGGTCGAGTTGCTGCCGTAGATAGCGTGCGCCGCCCCGCATGTTCTGCAGCGGGTCGTAACGATTTACGCCGAGTCCGTTTGCCGTCCCTGGCATCAGCTGTGCGAGGCCGTAGGCGTTAGCCGTTGATATCGCGATCGGATTGTACCCGCTCTCGCGGATTATCATCGCGTCGAAGAGCCCGGTCGGGATACCATGCTCGCATGCAACGGCACTCATCATGCCGTAATAGGCCGCGCGCCGTGCCTCAGCCGAACGTGCAAGAAAGCCGGACGGCCTATATGACTGAGGAGAACACCCCGGCATGAAAGACATAGGTCGAACCGTAGTAGCTCCTGCGCGGAGCCAACCTGGGACCTGAATTGACGAAAAAGACGAGACGGGACCGGATCCGACACTCAACGCCGAGCCAGATGAGGAACCCTGCGCTGCAGTTGCCATCTCCTGCTGCATGCGAAACTGGACATAGCGGCGACTGAGGTCGTGGACCGCAAAAGACTCTGGAAGGGAGGGGACATCGGTCCTCTGATCCATCTCGGCAATGCTGGATGCGGCGCCAGCGTCGTCACTGGACGAGCCTTGCATCATCGAGATGAGCTGCACCTTCCTGACGCCAGCCTGGTTGGGGGCAGCGAGTGCCTGAGACCCGGCAATCAGGCCTGCGAAAAGGCCAATTAAAGCGACTGGATAACGCACGGAAAACCCCCAACGAACGTGATATCCAAGAGTTGACGTCGTACAATTTGCGCTTGTCAAGACCACCGAACGTGCCGAAACTGCTCGAAACTCCCCGTCAAGGGCCTTCGAAGATGTGGTTGATCCACCGCGACACGGACGGAAAAAGCAGGGATCGGATCCCGTTACCAGGTCCACTGCGCGAGGCGCTTGTACGCTGGTACGTTGGTGAGGGCACTTTGCGCGACGAGCAGGCTGGCGTGACACTTGTCCAGAATGCGCGCGTCGGCCATCGCTGGATCGCATGCAGTTGTTTAGGTGGTGACAAGGCACCTCCAATCCTGACGCCGGCGTACCTATCGGAGGCCGAGACCTACTACCTGCGTCGGCTGACCAGCACGAAACGGCCGGAGCATCGCTCGGATTGTCCCTTCTTCCGCGACCAGGCGACAAACCGCATTACCGAGGTTAGATCGAGCAATACGCCGACCGACCCTCCGTCGGGCTTCTTCGAGGTTCTACGCCCGGCCCCGGAAAAGCTGGCTCAGCGACCGGAAGACGACAGCCTTGACGATCGCACGCGTAATGCCTCGACACCGCGCCTTGCCCGACTGTTGTGGCGCCTGCTGCACAGTGCAGGTTGCAATGAGATCGCGCCGCTCATCACGGGACATGAGTGGTCGATCAAGGAGGAGTTCGCCGCGCTAGGCCGAGCGGCCGGGAAGATCGAAATTGCCCCCGGCATGGAACTGGCACGCGCCTTTTGGACCCATCCACGCCCACTCGAGGCGGGAGCAGTCTACGGAACGCTCCGCGCACTAGCGCCGAAATGGCCAAAGACGCATGCACCCCAAGGCTTCGTCGCCCTCTACGCGCACGCGATCAAAGGGAACGAGATCCATGTTCCAAGCGGAGAGACGGTAACGATCGCTACGCGAGTCCAGTCACCCTCCATCAGAGGCAATCGTATCGCTGGCCCATACATCGTCTTGGTCGTAGCGGGTGAGTATCCCGAAGCGCATGGCTTCGCACCGCTGCGTGCTTACGCGCAACCGATCTATAACGGACGCATGTTTGTGCCGGTCGAGTCCGACTTTGAGCGCAAGACGTTGAAGGCATTGCTCGCCGTGCAACACCAACTTCACGTCAGCGGGGTCGATGTGGCGATCGGAAAACCGCTGTTCGACACAATGACCCCTCAGGGTCCCTGTCGACCCGACTTCATGCTGGAGGCAAGGTCGCGGGTGACGGGGGAGCTTAGAACGCTGGTGGTGGAGGCGATGGGCTTCGACAACGCAGACTATGAGGCGGCGAAGGCAAAAACCCACCCCAGGATGAGAACACTTGGCGAGATGGTGACCGTTGAGCCGTCTGAGATCGAGCAGGATGTCGCTGTCCGGAAAATACTGCGAACCCTCAACATCTGATCGCTTAGGACCAAGTCATAGTCGCTGCGAAGTAGCTAACTATACCGAGAGTCACCGGGGTCGACAGCAAATACAGCTTTTGCCAACGCCACCAGGCTTTCGGTAGAAAGAGAGCTGCGCCACGGACGGTCCGGACATCTTGCCAGACTCTGTCTTGCCACAAGCCGTGCAAGGTTACGCTGACGGAGAGGGCCATGGCGATCGCGCAGCACATCGCTGCCGCCAGGTAGATGGCGATCCAGTTGGCAATCTCGATTTGCGAAAACTGGTTCATCGTCACCTCAAATTAAGGAGCGCAGCTGAAACAAGCGCGTAATGATTCTAGTTCCCAAAGACTGTAATCGAAACGTTTTAGCAGCCGGTAAACGGCCAGTACGCCTGCCGGTCTACCGGCATTGGAGCGGAGAGGGAGGGTGAGAGAAGGGTCGTGAAAAGCGGCCTCAACCCTTCAATTCCAGGGTGAGCCGGTAAAGGCTGCCCTCAGTCCGAGGCCTGTTGCCATGACCAGATACGTCCTCTTCATCAGGGATCACGGAGCAGCAGATACGCTGGATTTTCATCCCGACCAGAAGTCCGCACAAAGAGCACTTCAGGATTACGTCACTGAGAAAACCGGGCAGACGATGCCATCCGACCCCCATGCGGCGGAGATGGCTATCGCCAGCTATTTCGACCGCGACAGGACCTTCTTCGCGATCGCCGGCGTCCCCGCCGGCGCAAACTGAGGGGATGGGACATGGCTATGATCGCCAACCGCCCTTCGCAGCATATGGTCGATCTGGTCGGTGCGCTGGGCGGCACTTGGCAGGGCAATACCGCAATGTGCCGCTGCCCGGCGCACGCCGACGGAACACCGAGTCTGTCGATCAGGCAGGGGGACCGCGGGTTGCTCGTGACCTGCTTTGCAGGCTGCGACGCCGGCGACATCCTGCGCGAATTGGACCGCATCCCGCTCGGACGTCGCTACGAACCGCCAGCTCCCGCGGTCGCGACAGGCACTGCAAATATCGAGCGCCTATGGAACGAGGCGGGCGCTGTGTCCGGGAACCTCGCGGAGCGCTACCTTGCATCGAGGTGCCTGCTGCCCGTGCCGACCGATGTTCGCTTCCACCCGCGTTGCCCGCTCGGCCCAAAGCCGCTGACCGTTTTCAAACCGGCGCTTCTGGTCGGGGTTCGCGAAGGTCAGCGTCTGGTCGCCTTCCAGCGAATATTCCTCAACCCCGATGGCGGTTATTCCGAGAAGGCCACACTCGGGACCCTTGGTGGAGGAGCGTGGCGTGGCGGGGGCCTTGGCACGACCTTGGGGATTGCGGAGGGCTTCGAAAGCGCCCGGGCATGGTCGAGGATCCGAGATATTGCGTGCTGGTCATCATTCGGATCCCGCCGGCTCGATCTTCTGACGATCCCGTCGTCGGTCACGAGGCTTATCCTTGCAGCCGATAGAGATATTGCCGGGCGACGCGCTGTCGCTCGCAGCATCGAGCGATACACCTCAGATACGCGCACGGTCGTACCGGACTATCCGCCTGCGCCCTTCAAGGACTGGGCCGAGGTGCTCGAGGCGAAAGAGAGGGGAGGGGGAGGAAGGCGGTGAGCTGTCGGATTGGCAGCAAAACCCGAGGAACCTGCCATGTTCGACCTTCTCGATCTACCGACCGTCAACGATCGCGCCGCAGCGAACGAAATCGCCCTTTTGCTTGCAGCCGGGACCCCGATCGCGCGGCGCGACCTCAACCAGGCGATGACCGCAGCGTTCGGAGGCTCGGACGCCGACGGTCGCTGGACGCAGCGCGACAGCTTCGAGATGCTCGAACATGCGGTTGCCCTCCACCTCGCGACGCGGCCGCACAAGATCGCTACCCTTGCCGATGTCCATGCAGCCTCCGCAATCATGCAGCTTCTGCCGACCCAGACGGTACGCAGCGAGGAGCAGATCAACCTCCAGCAATTCTCCACACCGGTCGACATCGCCGCGATCGCTGTGCTGATGGCGGCGATCGGCGCTGACGACATCGTCCTCGAGCCTAGCGCCGGCAACGGCCTGCTGATCGTCCAGGCCCCGGCGTGCGCGTGCCTGCAACTGAACGAGATCGATGCGAAGCGCCGTGAACGCCTCGCCGGCATCTTCCCGCATGCGGTTGTCACCGGACATGACGGGGCAGGGCTGGTCAGCCTCCACGGGCGGCTGCCGAAACCCACTGTCGTGGTCATGAACCCGCCCTTCTCGCGCAGCGTCGGCCGCGGTGAAGACGACCTCGCCGCGCTCAGGCATCTCCAGGCGGCGATCCGGCGTGTCGCGAAGGGCGGCCGGATCGTCGCCGTCATGCCCGACTGGTTCGCGCCGAGCGCCCGGCTGAAGGCCGCCTATGAGACAGTGCTGACGGGCTGCACGGTCCGGACGTCGCTCCGCCTCGAACATTGCTATCGTAAGCACGGCACCGACATCGCAGTTCGGCTTTACGTGATCGATAAGGTCCCGGGCGGGACGTCACACGTCGTCCTCCAGCGCAGCTCGATCGCCGAGTTCCTCGACGCCGTTACCGTACCCCCGCGCGCTGCGCTGGTGGGTGAAACCACGATAGCGATCCCGCCGACGCCGAAGCCCAGTCTGTTCGGTGCGGCGCGGCAGGCGAAGGCCACCGTTGCCCGGACCTATCATGCACCGGTGCGCAACAATGTGCGGCCGGTCGGGTATCAGACGCTCGAAACCCACGCACCACTCGCAGAGCAGATCGGCTGCTATCTGCCCTATCGGCCGAGCCGGATTGTCTTCGACACTGCCGGTGACCACCCCACTGCGCTGGTCGAATCCGTGGCGATGGGTTCGATCCCCGCTCCGATCCCGACGTATATCGCCCATCTGCCCGAGCGAACGGTCGACGAACGGATGCTGTCGTCGTCGCAGCTCGAAACGGTCGTCTATGCCGGCCATGCCTGGACACAGATGCTCCCGGGCACATTCAAGCCGGCCGAGAACGGCGTTGGACTGACCCTAGACGAGGCAGGGAGCCGCTATCGCAAGGGCTTCTTCCTTGGTGATGGCACGGGCGCCGGCAAGGGCCGCCAAGTCGCCGCCTGCATCCTCGATAACTGGATGCAGGGCCGACGCAGGCATATCTGGGTGTCGAAGAATGAGCCACTGCTCGAAGACGCCCGTCGTGACTGGACCGCCCTTGGCGGCATGACCGGCGACGTGCAGCCGTTGTCGAACTGGAAGATCGATGAGCCTATCCGGCTCACGGAGGGTGTCCTGTTCGTGACCTATCCGACGCTCCGGTCGATGCGCTCGGACAATAGCCGCCTGCAGCAGATTCTCGATTGGGCTGGCACCGACTTCGACGGCGTCATTGCGTTCGACGAGGCGCACGAGATGGGCGGCGTCGCCGGGGGCGAGGGCGCTATGGGCAAGAAGGAGGGCTCACAGCAGGGTGTTTGCGGCGTCCTCCTCCAGAACAACCTCCCCGGCGCGCGTGTCCTCTACGCTTCCGCCACCGGCGCCTCGGACGTCAACAACCTCGCCTATGCGGTCCGCCTCGGTCTGTGGGGTCCGGAGACCGCCTTCGCCGATCGCGAGGCGTTCATCGCCGAGATCCGGAAGGGCGGCATTGCCGCGATGGAACTGGTCGCTCGCGACCTCAAGGCGCTGGGCCTCTACACCTCGCGCGCGCTCAGCTTCGCCGGCGTCGAGTACGACGTCCTACGCCACGCCCTGACTCCTGCGCAGATTGAGATCTACGATACCTATGCCAACGCCTGGTCCGTCATCCACCAGAACATGGAGGAGGCTCTGGAATTGACCGGGGTCGTCGATGGACTGGAAAAGGCCACCCTCAACAGTGGTGCAAAGGCATCGGCCCGGTCGCGACTGGAGTCGACCAAGCAGCGCTTCTTCGGGCAAGTGCTGCTTTCGATGAAACTGCCGACGGTCATCGCCGCGGTCGAACAGCATCTGAAGGCAGATCAATCGGTCGTCCTGCAACTCGTCACCACCGCCGAAGCGATTTTAGATCGACGCCTCGCGCAGATGTCGGCCGAGGAACGAGCTGACCCCGTCGTAGACCTGTCCCCGACCGAGTACGTTGCCGATTATCTCATGCGCGCTTTCCCGACTCGGCAAATGAAGACCTATACCGACGACACCGGGACTGCCCGCTCAGCGCCGATGAGCGACGTCGACGGCAATCCGGTCCACAATCCCGATGCGATCGCGGCGCGTGACCAGCTGCTCGAACACATCTGTGCGCTGCCACCTGTCAAATCCGCCTTGGATGCTCTGATCGAGCATTTTGGCACGGACATGATTGCCGAGGTCACCGGCCGTTCGCGGCGTCTGGTGCCAACGTCGGATGGTCGCCAGAAGATCGAAACGCGTTCGGGTCGATCCTCGCAGGTCGAAGCCGCGGCATTTATGGCGGGGGCCAAACGCGTGTTGGTCTTCTCCGATGCGGGCGGCACCGGCCGTTCCTACCACGCCAGCCTCGACGCCAAGAACCAGCAACAGCGCGCCCACTTTCTCCTCGAACCGGGCTGGCGTGCCGATCGAGCCATTCAGGGTCTAGGGCGTACTCACCGCACCCATCAGGCATCGACGCCGCTCTTCCGGCCGGTGACCACCGATTGCAAAGGTGAGCTGCGCTTCACGTCGACGATCGCAAGGCGCCTCGACAGCTTGGGCGCGCTCACGCGCGGACAACGCCAGACCGGGGGCCAGAACCTGTTCGACCCCGCAGACAACCTCGAAAGCGAGTACGCCAAGGACGCGCTCCTGACGTGGTTCGCGCTACTTGACGCCGGCAAGCTGACCAGCACGACGATGGACGACTTCTGTTCACGCACCGGGCTGGAACTCCACGACAACGACGGCGTCCTGAAAGAGGACCTGCCCCCTATTCAGCGTTGGCTCAACCGTCTCCTGGCGCTGCCGATCAGTATCCAGAACCTGATTTTCGACGAGTTTCTGGCCCTGGTCGAAACGCGCGTCGCCGCAGCGCGCGAAGCTGGCACTCTCGACGTCGGGGTCGAGACGATCACCGCCGATACCGCGAAGGTGATCGAAGACACGCTATTGCGCACCGATCCACTGTCAGGTGCAACCTCGCATCTTCTCACGATAGAGATCACCCGCCGCAAGAACCCGATCACCCTCGACCGCATCCTCGACACAGCCAAATGGCATAGCGACGTCGCCTTCGTGGCCAATTCCCGATCCGGCCGGGTCGCGCTGCGCACCCGGGCACGGTCGTGGATGGACGACGATGGTCAGCCGATTGCGCGTATCGAGCTGCAGCGGCCATGCCGGCGGGAATATCTACGGGAAACCGACCTGCTGGAAAGCGCATGGGACGAGATCGACGAGGCGACCTTCACAGCCAAATGGGCTGAAGAAGTCACCGAAGCGGCAGGGCAGGTCGATACGGATATCATCCGGTTGGCGACCGGACTGCTGCTGCCGATCTGGTCGGCGCTGCCGTCCGACCACCTTGCGGTGAACCGCATCGCTGACGCCCATGGCAATTCCTGGCTCGGCCGCCTGGTCTTCGACAAGCATGTCGTCCAGCTCTTCACGAAGCTCGGGATCGCGAAGACCGAAGACCTGCCCGTCGACGCCATAGCAAGCTCCGTCCTGTCGGGACGGGCCGTAGAAGTCGTCCGCCCGTTCCCGATGACGATCCGGCGAGCGATCGTGAACGGCAATCCACGAGTGGAGATTGTTGACGCTCCCGCCTCTCAGCTGCCGTGGCTGAAATCGATCGGCTGCTTCTCAGAGATAATCGCCTACAAGACGCGGGTCTTCATACCTGTCGCCAACGCGGAAGCGGTCCTTGCGAAGGTCCTGAAAACCGGATGACCTGGCCTGTGATGGTCGACGTGGACGCTCACCGCCCCGCGTCGACCATCAGCGGCGTCACTCGCCGTTCGACGCCGTGGCAAGCTTCAACTTGCGACGCGCCTTGGGTTCAGCGGGCGCGGCCGGCTCGGGCTGCCCCTCGACCGATTGTCCCGGCTTACGTCCGAGACCAATCTTGTGGGCCATCGCACGACGGCTCTCGCTGTAGCTCTCTGCGACCATCGGATAGTCCTTCTTGAGACCGTAGCGTGCCCGGTACTCATCAGGGGTCAGACCGTTGGTGGACAGATGACGACGCAAGGTCTTGTACGGCTTGCCGTCGATCATGCTGATGATGTGGTCCTTACTCGCCAACGACTTCCGCGACGACACTGCCGGCGTGTACTCTGCCGCTTCAGCCGCAACCGGTGCCTCCACCGCTGCGCCGCCAAGCGCAGCGACCGCGCTGTGCATTGACTGCAGGAACGACGGCACATCATCGGCCGAGGTCCGCGTGTTGGGGTTGCTCAACCAAGCGATGGTCAGCTCGGTCGCAAGTTCAACGGTGTTGGTTTCAGTGGTCATGGCATTGTCCGCACATCTGGAATCCGGCGATCGCCGGTGACGCCCAGATAGCCGGGTTTCAATCCTCAACAATACTGGTTTGCTGGCGCAAACCGAACAAACCGGGAGGACCAGGGCGGCAAGGAGCGAAGGGGGAAGGGGATGGGTGTCCGAGAATTGATCGGATGCTCCGATACGAAGGTGTTTTCCCATGATCCAGTCCGTCAAGCTGTCGAAACTCCGGCTCTCCGCCAGCAACGTCCGCACCGCGCCCGACGCGACCTTGCAGATCGAACCGTTCGCAGCCGACCTCGAGGCACGCGGCGTCCTGCAGAACCTGCTCGTGACCCCGGTTGCCCGCTCGCGTGGCATTTTCGAGGTGTTCGATGGCGGCCGGCGCTGGCGCGCACTCAATCTGCTGGTCGAGCGCGGCGTCATCGATCCGGACCAGTATGACGTGCCGGTGCGCGTCCTAAAGGGCGACGATGCCGAGCTGACCGAAACCTCGCTCGCCGTCAGTTTCCATCACCTGAAGCTGAGCCCGACCGAGGAATGCCGCGCGTTCCAACATTTCCTCACCGGCAAGGCCGACATCGACGCCGTGGCCAAGCGGTTCGGCGTAACGCGGCGCTTTATTGACGGTCGCCTGCGCCTGGCCGACCTCGCCGAGCCGATCTTCACCGCGCTCGCCGAGAACAAGATCACTCTCGACATGGCGAAGGCCTATGCGTCGACCAGCAGCCACGAGGCGCAGCTGAGCACTTGGACGGCTTACGGCTCGTACAGCAACTATAGCGCGGACTCGATCCGCCGCATCATCGCCAACGACATGATGCGCGCCGATGATCCGATCGCCCTCTTGGTCGGCGCCGATGCTTACGAGGCCGCTGGCGGCGTCATCGATCGCGACCTGTTCAGCGATGCCCGTGAAAAGTGGCGCAATCCCGAGATCGCCCGCAACCTCGCGGCTGCGATCATGGAAGCCGAGGCCACCCGCATTGGTGAGGAACGTGGCTTGGCCTGGATCCGGCCGATCGCGACGCACAGCACCTGGGACGCGGTTCGTGGCCTCCACAAGATCACGCTGCCCGAGCAGCCGATGACCGTGGAACAGGCCGAGCGCGCCGAAGCCATCGAGCAGCGCATGGGCGAACTGCACGACGAGATGCAAAACGACGAACTGGCCGACGACGTCTTCACTACGCTGGAGACCGAGATGGACACCCTGGCAGCCGAACTGGAAGCGCTCGACAATCGGCCGGTGTTCATGCCGCCCGAGCTGGCGTCGCGGGTCGGCGCGTTCCTCACGCTCGCGCAGAACGGCACGATGCTCCTCAACGAGAGCTATTACAGCGAGACGCCGATCACGGTGACGGTGGTCGAGCCGGAACCGGTCGACGGCGACGTCGAGGGCGGACAGGGCGAGGGCGATCCCGAGGGCGACCCCGACCGCGTCGTACAGGCACCGACCTTCCGTATCGAGGAAGGCTCCGCAACTCCGTCGAAGGACGGGACTGACAAGGTCGTTGAGCCTGACAACGCGGCGCCAGGCGGGAAGGCGCTCAGCCAGGTCCTCAGCGACCAGCTCGCGATGCAGCGCCGCGACGTGCTGGGCGCCGCGCTGATCGGCAACCCAGGGCTGGCGCTGGACTACATGCTGTTCGCAATGGTCGACGAGCGTTGCGGCACCTCGGCGAACGACGGCACTACGATCCGCGCCGATCGACCGCAGGACCCGATCTCGATCACCAACATGCCCAGCTCGCGTGCGCGGGATTACCTGAGCGAGGTGCATGAAGGGCTGGATACGTCGTGGCGTGCCTCCGACCATCAGGTGCTGCGCTTCGAGGCGTTCCGGGCGCTCGGCGACGAGGTGAAGACGGCTTGGCTGGCCTATATCGTCGCGACTTCGCTGGAGGCGAAAGTTTCGTACGGGACCAACCAGCTGAACCCGATGCACGGACGTCTCGCGAGCATCCTCGAAATCGACGTCGCCAGCTGGTGGCGTCCGACCTCGGAAAACTTCTTCGACCGCGTGTCCAAGGGCTCCCTCATCACGCTCCTGCACGAGGTTGGCGGACCGGCACTCTCGGCCCGGCATGCCACCGAGAAAAAGCCGGTTATCTCGGCCAACTGCGAGAAACTGTTCGGCGGTGACGCGATCGTCGAGCCCGCGGTGAAGGAGGAGGCGCTGAAGTGGCTGCCCGCCGCGATGTGCTTCACCGAAAAGCCGATCGCGGCCGAAGCGGATGACGCACAGGGCGACCTCGCGGATTTGATCGAGGACGACGACACGGATGCCGGTGCAGGCGATGACGAGGCCGGTGGTGACGATCTGGCGGCGTTGATCGGCGACAATCCGGACGATGACGACACGCTCGATCGGCAGGACAGCGGCGACGTCGTCGCCGAGGTGCAGCCCCAGAACGACGACCAGGTCGAGACCGAGCTGGTCGCGGCAGAATAGGGCGGCCCCGGTTCCGATCTGAGCAACATCACTGCCGGCCCGCGCCCCCGCGGTGCCGGCAGTGTCTTTTCAACTCGCCCGAGAGGACAGCGCCATGACCGCTGCAACCCGCGACATCGCGGCCGACATCACCGCTACAATCATCGCCAAACTGGAAGCCGGGACAACGCCCTGGCAGCGCCCGTGGTCGATCATGGGCGAGGGCGGCCGTCCGCTTCGCCACGAAGGCTCGACCTACAATGGTATCAACGCACTCTGGCTCTGGGCGGTCGGCGACACCCACGGCTATCGCAGCCGCTACTGGATGACCGCGCGTCAGGCGCGTGAACTTGGCGGGGCCGTTCGCACCGATGCAAGGCCGTCGTACTCCGTCTATGCCTCGACCTTCCGCAAAGCCGGTGTGCCAAACCTGCTTGGCATGTCGGCCGACCGGATGATCCGGTTCCTGCGCTCCTATGAGGTCTTCAACGCCGACGAGATCACCGGCCTGCCGGACTATTACTATCCGCAGCCGATCGCGCCGACACCGCAGCTGCTATCGGATCGGCAGGACCGTATCGACACGTTCTTCGCTGCGATCCCCTCAAAGGTCCGGCATGGTGGCGGCGCCGCCTTCTTCGATATCAGCTTCGACTATATCCAGATGCCGCGACCCGGCAGCTTCAAGTCAGCAGACGGCTACGCGTCGATTTTAGCACACGAAAGCTGCCACTGGACCGGGCATCGTACCCGGCTCGACCGCACGTTCGGCAAGAAGTTTGGCGACAAGGCTTACGCTGTCGAAGAGATGATTGCCGAACTAGGGGCAGCAATGGTCTGTGGTG
>Ga0308158_10002956_pt1 | contig 15419 bp, 10 predicted proteins | sample PhyBR2_FD_201038 | JGI IMG/M metagenome (GOLD analysis project Ga0308158, IMG submission 201038) | Phyllosphere microbial communities from UC Gill Tract Community Farm, Albany, California, United States - DLSLB.R2 | ecosystem: Host-associated > Plants > Phyllosphere > Unclassified | place: USA... | reverse complement strand
AAGCGCTGGGCATTGAGTTGCTGCGCTTTGATATGTCCGAGTATATGGAGCGTCACACCGTCAGCCGTTTGATTGGTGCGCCTCCGGGTTACGTCGGCTTTGATCAGGGCGGCCTGCTGACGGATGCGGTGATTAAGCATCCTCATGCGGTGGTGTTGCTGGATGAGATAGAGAAAGCACACCCGGATGTCTTCAACCTGCTGCTGCAGGTGATGGATAACGGTATGCTGACCGACAACAATGGTCGCAAAGCGGACTTCCGCAACGTGGTGCTGGTCATGACCACTAACGCCGGTGTCCGCGAGACTGAACGTAAGTCGATTGGCCTGATTCATCAGGACAACAGCACCGATGCCATGGAAGAGATCAAAAAGATGTTTTCTCCAGAGTTTCGTAACCGTCTCGACAACATTATCTGGTTCAGTCACCTGTCACCAGAGGTGATCCATCAGGTGGTCGACAAGTTCATTGTCGAGTTGCAGGCGCAGCTGGATGCCAAAGGCGTGTCGCTGGAAGTCAGCGATGAAGCACGCGACTGGCTTGCTGAGAAAGGCTACGACAAAGCGATGGGCGCTCGTCCGATGGCGCGCACCGTGCAGGACAGCCTGAAGAAACCGTTAGCCAATGAACTGCTGTTTGGTTCGCTGGTGGATGGCGGCTCGGTGTCAGTGGCGCTGGATCGTGAGAAAGGTGAACTGACCTATCACTTCCTGAGTGCTGAAAAACGCAAAACCGAAGGCACGGTGCATTAATCACCTGCTGCAGATATGAAAAAGGCCGGATTAAAATCCGGCCTTTTTTTTCGCTGCAAATTGCAGAGCGATGAGATTACTGCAAATTAGCGACTACGGAAGACAATGCGGCCTTTGCTCAGGTCGTACGGGGTCAGCTCAACGGTCACTTTGTCACCCGTCAGGATGCGGATGTAGTTTTTGCGCATTTTACCGGAGATATGAGCAGTAACCACGTGTCCGTTCTCAAGTTCTACGCGGAACATGGTGTTAGGTAACGTATCCAGTACGGTACCTTGCATTTCAATATTGTCTTCTTTGGCCATCGAATCCTCTGGGTGTACTACCTTTCAGTTGAACCGGCAAGATAATGCCCAATTCAACGATTTATGTAAAGAACCGTCGGCGATTTTGCCAACGCTTTGCCGGGGTGCACGTCAGTCGCGCGCATCCGGTAAAATTAGGGTGTTTATGTGACGTCTGCGGGGGATTAGCGGGCTAAGAATCTGTATCAACCGGTTACACGCGCACGATTGAAAACAGTTCCGAGAGTGCGTTGAGATTCCCAGCCTGGCAATTCCGGCTCGTTATTGCGAAGCGCGGACGACATACCAAACTCGACCATTATACCACTTAATACGCCTTTATGTGTGCAAAACATCTCTGTGCGACTAAAAAAGGGTTTGTGTCTGCCAGCAGCCATCGCTGACAGGCTGGCACGCAAGGCTTTGTACATATTGCAGATAGTCGGCGCGCGGGATCTCCTGCGCGCCCAAAGAGGCCGTATGAGGGTTAAGTACCTGACAATCCACCAGACGGCCCTGATGTCTGAGGAAATGCTGACAAAATACCCAAAGTGCGGTTTTTGACGCATTCTGCTGACGGCTGAACATTGATTCGCCGCAGAAGATTTGCCCCATCGCCAGCCCATACATGCCACCTGCCAGCTGATGTTCGTCCCATACTTCAATGGAGTGGGCGTGGCCCAGTTCATACAATCGCAACCAGGCGCGCTTCATTTCAAAGGTGATCCAGGTGCCTTCCTCACGACCGGTGGCACAGCCCTCGATCACCTCTGCAAATGACTCATTCATCGTCACCCGATAGGGCGAACGGCTGTGGAAACGCTTCATACTCCGGCTGAGATGAAACTGCTCAGGCAACAGCACTGCACGGGGATCGGGCGACCACCAGAGAATCGGGTCGCCAGAGGAAAACCACGGAAAGATGCCGCGCTGATAAGCGTTAAGTAAGCGGGCAGGGGAGAGATCACCCCCCATGGCCAGCAGGCCGTTTGGCTCGCGCAGCGCCATCTCCGGTGGGGGAAATTGCAAAGATTCCCGTGACAGTTGTACCAGTCTCATCGCGTTATGTTACCCATCAGCATTTCGCTAAGACTATAGCGCAATCCGCTGCCGGAAACGCCAGTACCGACCCGCTTTTGAGATTAATTCGGCATGACTTCCCTGTTCCACAATCACGCCATTATCCATCACGCAGATGCGATCCATCTGCTCCAGGCCGCTGAGCCGGTGGGTGACCATTATTACGGTCTTGCCAGCGGTCAGCCGCTGCAGCAGGGTGAGGATATGCTGCTCGGTTGTGGCATCCAGTCCTTCGGTGGGTTCATCCAGCAGCCAGAGATCGCCGTTATGCAGTAACGCACGCGCCAGCGCCAGCCGACGCAGTTCGCCGCCTGACAGCGGGCGACCGCCTTCTCCCATCCAGGCGTTTAATCCTTCCGGGCTCTCAAGCAGGCGCTGCAGGCCGACGTCATTCAGCACGCGGCGTAACTGCTCATCAGTAGCATCGGGACAGGCCAGCAGTAGGTTATCACGCAGGCTCTGACTGAAGAGATGAACCCGCTGAGTCACCACGCTGATGCGCTGACGCAGCGCTGGTTCTGACCATGCGGTGATCGGCAGGTCATTCAGGCTGATGACACCGTGCTGGCTATCCCAGCCACGGGTCAACAGCGCCAGCAGAGTGGATTTGCCGCAGCCGGTCGGCCCCAGCAGTGCAATGTGTTCACCGGCTGCCACCTTAAGGGTAAAGCGGTTCAGCACCTTATCAGGGCGGTCGGGATAGCTGAAGTCGAGCTGATCGATATCGACCGCGAGACGTCCTGGCCGGGCATCTGAATCTGCCGGAAAGGTGATAGCGGGTGACTGATCGATAATGTCATTGACCCGCTGAGCGGCATTTATCACCTGAGACATGGGCAGAAAGGCCCCCGCAACCGGTGCCAGCGCCTCGAAAGCAGCCAGCGCGCAAAACACCACCAGTGCAATCAGCGAGCCGGGCAACTGCTGCTGGCTGATTGTCGCCGCACTGAGCCAGAGCAACAGTGTGACGGTTACGCCGCTGATCAGCAGCAGCAGGCTCTGTGCTGCAGCCTGCAAGCGCTGTTGCTGGCTCTGAGCCTGCTGCCAGCGCTGTTCATCTTCATCAAGTTGCTGACGCCAGTCCCGCGAGGCACCGTACAGGGTGAGTTCAGCCTGAGCCGCCAGCCACTGCATCAGCTGTAAGCGCCAGCGGGCGCGCCCACGGGCAATCGCGCCGCCTGCGGGCGATCCCAGACGGTAAAACAGCGCTGGCATCACCACCAGGGTACTCAGCATGATGCCGCCCAGCGTCAGTGCAAGCTGAAGATCGATGAAGCTCATTCCGAGGGTAACCACGACAATCACCACCAGTGCGCCGATCAGCGGCGAGATGACGCGCAGATAGAGGTGATCCAGCGTATCGACATCGGCCACGAAGCGGTTGAGCAGGTCCGCCTGCCGGAACCGCGAAAGCTGGCCTGGCGAAAGGGCCATCAGGCGACTGAAGGTGTGGACACGCAGATGCTGAAGAACCCTGAATGTTGCATCGTGGCTGACCAGCCGTTCAGCATAGCGTGCGGCAGTGCGAATGATGGCGGCGCCACGTACGCCTGCCGCAGGCAGCATATAGTTGAAGGTATAGAGACCGGCTACGCCTGCCACTGACGAGGCGGCCAGAAACCAGCCTGAAAGCGTCAGCAGGCCGATGCTGGCCAGCAGGGTAACAATCGCCAGCACGATGCCCAGCGCCAGGCGATAAGGGTGGCGCAGCCAGAGACGAAGAAAAGGACGCAAGGCGGACATCAGCGAATCTCCTGTTGACGATGCTTCAGCATCTCACTGAAAGCACCCGGCTGTTGCGACAGCTGCTGCCAGTTACCCTGTTGCACCAGCTTACCGGCTTCCATTACCCAGAGGGTCTGCCAGTGACTTAGCGTATCAATCTGATGAGTTATCATCAGCGTGGTCTGGCGGGCTGCCGCCTGGTTAAGTGCCAGCATCACATGACGTTCACTGAGCGCATCCAGGCTGGCTGCGGGTTCATCGAGCAGCAAAAAATGCGAGGATTTATAGAGTGCGCGCGCGACCGCGACCCGCTGCGCCTGACCCACCGACAGCTGATTACCGCCATCGCCGGGCTGGGTGTCAATGCCCTGGGGCAGCCGAGGCAGGAACTCATTAATGCCGCACGACTCCAGCAGCGCCGCAAAACGCTCGTCATCCCAGGCCGCATTCATCACGATATTGTCGCGCAAGGTGGCGGCCGGTAACTGAGGATTCTGTCCTACCCAACTGAGCTGCTGATGCCAGTCACTCCGTCGTATATCGCGAAGTTCAACGCCATTCGCTTTCAGCGAACCCTGATAAGGCAGAAAACCGAGCAGGGCGTTCATCAGGGCCGTTTTACCGGCCCCGCTTTGACCGACCAGCGCAATCTGTTCGCCAGGGACGACAGTAAAAGAGAGCGGGCCGCACAACACCTGACCATCAGGCGCACAGACACGCAGATCTTCGGCGGTAAGTGCGATTGAGCGATCGGCAGTGAAGGGCAACTGGCCTTCCTGCGGCGCGGTGGCAGGCGTCGCCTGCATAAAGGCTTCAAGGGCATCGGCACCGCCTACAGCCTGGGCTTTGGCGTGATAGAAAGCGCCGAGATCGCGCAGCGGCTGGAAAAACTCCGGGGCGAGGATCAGCACCAGAAAGCCGGCAAACAGCGTCACGCCCTGGCCGTAATCACCAAAATGCAATTCGCCCAGATAGGAGAAACCAAAGTAGACGGCCACCACGGCAATCGCCAGCGAGGCAAAAAACTCCAGCACGGCAGAGGAGAGAAAGGCTAAGCGCAGCACTTCCATGGTGCGCTGGCGAAAATCGGTGGTGGCGGCGGCAACCGCCTGCTGCTCCGCTGCGCCACGATGAAACAGCCGCAGCGTCTCTCTGCCGCGCAGGCGGTCGAGAAAGTTACCGCTCAGGCGGGCCAGCACCAGGAAGTTCCGGCGGTTGGCCTCGGCCGCACCCATCCCGACCAGCGCCATAAACAGCGGAATCAGTGGCGCGGTGGCAAACAGGATCAGACCCGCCGTCCAGTTGAGCGGAAAAATAGTCAGCAGAATGCAGCAGGGGATCAGCACCGCCAGGGTCATCTGCGGCAGATAGCGCGCGTAATACTCCTGCATCTCTTCGATCTGCTCCAGCAGCAGCGTCGCCCAGCTGCCGGCTGGCTTTCCCTGAATCCACGCCGGCCCCAGATCAGACAATCGGTCTAATACCTGCTGACGTAAAGCCTGACGGATAGCCTGTCCGGCACGATAACCGGTCAGTTCACGGGCATAGTTAATCAGGGCGCGAAGCACAAAGCAGAGCAGTAACAGCAGGATGCTGACTGTCAGCGCTTCACGCGGCTGCTGGTCAATAATCAGAGCCTGCAGCAGCGAGGCCAGTAAACCCGCCTGAGCAATAATCAGAAGTGCACTTGCCATGCCCAGCAGGGTGTTGAGTCGCAACCAGCGACCGGCGAAATGACGTTGCTGACGAAGCCAGCGGGTAAGATGCTGCTGCCGCGATTTGTCCATGCGAGACCATGATGAATGTCGATGACGGGTGAAAATGGAAAGACATTTCCATCTCTTCAGGCGCAAGAATCTAGCATGAGAGCAATAAAAAAGGCGACGGAAAAACCGTCGCCTGGAACATTTGAGATCAGAGGGTTAACAACTTACTGATCGTTTTTAACCAGTCCGTCAAGAAAGCGCTCAGCGTCTAACGCGGCCATACAGCCGGTGCCCGCAGAGGTGATCGCCTGACGATAGATATGGTCCATCACATCGCCTGCCGCAAAGACGCCAGGGATGCTGGTCTGAGTGGCGTTGCCGTGCAGACCTGACTGAACTTTGATGTAACCGTTCTCCAGCGCCAGCTGACCCTCAAAAATGGCCGTATTCGGGCTGTGTCCGATAGCAACAAAAAGACCCGCCACCTCCAGCGCTTCTGTCTCATCACTGTTCTGGGTAGAACGCAGCGTCAGACCGGTGACACCCATCTGATCGCCCACCACTTCTTCCAGCGTGCGATGGGTGTGCAGCACGATATTGCCATTGCGCACTTTTTCCATCAGGCGGTCGATCAGGATCTTCTCTGCGCGGAAGCTGTCACGACGGTGAATAAGGTGCACTTCAGCCGCAATATTCGCCAGGTAGAGCGCCTCTTCCACAGCCGTGTTGCCACCGCCAATCACCGCGACTTTCTGGTTGCGATAGAAGAAGCCGTCACAGGTTGCACAGGCAGAGACGCCTTTGCCTTTAAAGGCCTCTTCGGAAGGCAGACCGAGGTAGCGCGCTGACGCACCGGTGGCGATGATCAGGGCATCTGCCGTGTATTCGCCACTGTCACCCGTGAGGCGGAACGGACGGTTCTGCAAATCGACGGTGTGAATGTGATCGAAAATGATCTCAGTATTAAATTTTTCGGCATGCTCATGCATCCGCTCCATCAGCGATGGACCTGTCAGATCGTGCGGGTCGCCCGGCCAGTTCTCCACCTCGGTGGTGGTGGTCAGCTGTCCGCCTTTTTCCAGACCCGTGATCAGTACCGGGTTCAGGTTGGCGCGTGCAGCATAAACGGCTGCGGTATAACCCGCTGGGCCGGAGCCCAGAATGAGTAACTTACTGTGTTTGGCCGTACTCATGCGTTCCTCAGTTTCATTCGGCTGACATAGCCTGCGATTGTAGGGAATATCCGGCGACAATGACAAGGCTTCGGCAATTTTGTTAACGATAGCTGCAAACGGCGTAGACGATGAGCGACGGTTTTGCCTGGCCAATGCGCCAAAAGGGGGCAAAACTCGGGTTAGAGGGGTGCAATAGTGGAAAAATAGTCATTTAAAAACAGATACCCAGCGAACTGTCTGGCATCTTGTCCTGAATTTGGTGATTTTACTTTGACAATCGCCTGCGCTTTTGCGAAAACATTATCAGAAGCGAATAACATTTATCGGAACAAAACAGGTTTTCATCGCCCGTTTTGCACGTAACGCCGAATAAAAGCAGCCTGATATGGATAATGACGCATGATGTGGACAGACAACATGCGTCATATCGATAGGTGTCAGAACACAGGCTCTGTTAGCTCACTTCAGAAATGCCCCGAACAATGAGCGTTTTCAGGGCGTGGCAGGTAAAGGGAAGGAATTAAGAGAGACAATAATAATGGTAGACAATAAGAAACGCCCCGGGAAAGACCTCGACAGAATTGACAGGAACATTCTGAATGAACTTCAGAAAGATGGTCGCATTTCAAACGTAGAGCTTTCCAAACGCGTAGGCTTATCGCCTACGCCATGTCTTGAACGCGTGCGTCGTCTCGAACGTCAGGGATTTATTCTTGGCTACACCGCGCAGTTGAACCCGCACTATCTGGATGCGTCGCTGCTGGTGTTCGTTGAGATTACTCTGAATCGTGGTGCACCGGATGTGTTTGAGCAATTTAACGCCGCTGTGCAAAAACTTGAGGAAACTCAAGAGTGTCACCTCGTTTCCGGCGATTTCGACTACCTGCTGAAAACGCGCGTACCTGATATGTCAGCCTACCGTAAGCTGCTGGGTGAAACCCTGTTGCGCCTGCCGGGCGTAAACGACACGCGTACGTATGTGGTGATGGAAGAGGTTAAACAGAGCAATCGGCTGGTGATCAAAACTCGCTGATGCGGGGCAGGTGCAAAACCTGTGAGATTTCGGTACACTCCTGTGCATTCATACAGGATCAGCGTCGGGCTCGCCCGGCGCTGTTGCTTCTTACTTTACAGGCACCTGGAGAGTCCTCTTGAGCCAGGAATATACAGAAGATAAAGACGTTTCGTTACAATCGATGAGCAGTGGACGTCGTCTGCTGGAAGCAATGCTCATTCTGGTGGCGCTGTTTGCCATCTACCTGATGGTTTCTCTGGTCAGTTTTAACCCTTCCGACCCGAGCTGGTCGCAAACGGCCTGGCATGAACCTATCCATAATATCGGCGGCAGCGTCGGTGCCTGGCTGGCTGACACCTTACTCTTCATCTTTGGTGTGATGGCGTATGCCATTCCGCCCGTCATCCTGGGACTGTGCTGGATTGCTTTCCGTCAGCGCGACAGCCAGGACTACTTTGACTACTTTGCCGTCGGGCTGCGCTTAATTGGCGTCCTCGCGCTGGTGGTGACGACCTGTGGTATGGCGGCGCTGAACGCCGATGATATCTGGTACTTTGCCTCGGGCGGCGTGATCGGCAGCCTGGTCAGTAATGCTATTGCACCCTGGTTCAGTCCGGCTGGCGGCACGCTGATGCTGCTCTGCGTCTGGGCGGCGGGCATTACCCTTTACACCGGCTGGTCATGGCTCACCATTGCAGAAAGAATTGGTGGCGTAGTCATGGGCGTACTGACGTTTGCCAGCAACCGCTCACGTCACGATGAACCCTGGCAGGAAGAGGATGACGAGCGGGACGCGCGTGAATACGCGGATGTGCCTGAGCTTCATGCCGCCGATCAGGATGATGATGTGCTGCTTTCTGCCCCACGTGCAGCTGCTGAGCCTGCGGCATCACAACAGGATCCGCTGCTGGCTAAAGCTGCAGCAGCCACCAGTGCGGCAGTCGCGGCCACCGCTGAAGCCGCTGAGGTGACCCTCGCCCCGGCAGCCACGGTGACGCCTGCACCTGTCGCCGCACCTGCTGCTGCTGCTGCGGTTTCAGCTTCGGCGCCTGCCGCGTCAGCGACATCCATCCCTGCATCGCCGTCTGCACAACCTGCGCCTGCGTACGCACAGAGCGCGCCAGCTCCGCAGAGTGTGGCGAATTCCCCGGCGCAGAGTGCTTCTGCACCCGCAGACTCACCACCGCTTTATCATTTTGAAATGCCAGACGACGCTCCGGCTACGCCGTCGTTCAGTGCTTACGACGATGATGAACCTAAAATGGGTAACTGGCGGGATACGTCAGCCATCCCTGCGGCATCGGCGGCAGCGGCAGCGGCATCCGCTGCAACGGCAGCCCAGGCAACAACGCGTACTGCGCCTGTTTTTGATTTAGCCCCTGAAACCAATCTCAATCCGCAGGTTAAACAAGGTATCGGCCCGGCACTGCCGCGTCCTAACCCGGTAAAACTGCCAACCCGTCGTGAGCTGGCCTCTTATGGCATTAAGCTGCCTTCTCAGCGCATGGCAGAAGAGAAAGCGAAAACGGAAGAGACCGAACCGGTTAGTGCTGGCTCCGTTTCCTCTGCTCCGGATGCTGAAGAGGCGCTGCAGCAGGCTGAACTGCGACAGGCTTTCCAGTCTGAACAGCAGCAGCGTTACGGCACCAGCTGGCAGCAGGACGAGGAAGATGAACAGGATGCACAGCAGCAGGATGCACTGGCCCGTCAGTTCGCCGAGCAGCAACAGCAGCGCTATGAACCAGAAGTGAAAAAAGAGCCGGTATTCAATATTGATACCGCCTCAGCGTTTGATTTTTCACCGATGAAAGATCTGGTGGATGACGGTCCTTCTGAACCGCTGTTTACCATTGCGGCGACGCCAGAACCTGAAGCCCCAGCGGTTTCACACGAACCCTGGCAGCAGGTGAGTGAAGTTTCAAGACCTCAGGCTCCGGCTCATGTTCCTGCACCAGCCAGCTTTGCTCCGGCAGAGTCTGCCTATAGCGCCCCGGCAGCACCGTCTGAACCTGACTATGCTGCACCTGCGGCAACCTCTGCGCCCGCTTATGGTGCCCCTGCGGCTCCTCAGGCTCCGGCGTACGCTGCGCCTGCCTATGGCACGCCAGCGGCAGCGCCGGTTCAGCCGGTGGAAGAGGCGAAACCTTCACTGCATGACAGCCTGATTCATCCGTTCCTGATGCGCCACGAGCAGCCGCTGGAGAAACCTTCCACGCCACTGCCTTCGCTGGATCTGCTGACCGCACCGCCTGAAGAGGAAGAGCCGGTTGATATGTTCTCGCTGGAGCAGACTGCCCGTCTGGTGGAGTCGCGCTTAGGCGATTATCGCGTCAAAGCGGAGGTGGTCGGTATCTCGCCTGGCCCGGTTATTACCCGTTTCGAACTTGACCTGGCACCGGGCGTTAAAGCGGCGCGTATCTCCAATCTGTCCCGCGATCTGGCGCGTTCGCTGTCGACGGTAGCGGTTCGTGTGGTGGAAGTGATCCCAGGCAAACCTTACGTAGGTCTGGAACTGCCAAACAAGCATCGTCAGACCGTCTATCTGCGTGAAGTGCTGGATTGCCCTAAATTCCGCGACAACCCTTCACCACTGGCCGTCGTGCTGGGTAAAGACATTGCCGGTCAGCCGGTGGTGGCCGATCTGGCGAAAATGCCACACTTACTTGTCGCCGGTACCACCGGTTCCGGTAAATCTGTGGGCGTGAACGCCATGATTATCAGCATGCTGTATAAGGCGACGCCGGAAGAAGTTCGCTTCATCATGATCGACCCGAAAATGCTTGAGCTGTCGGTCTATGAAGGTATTCCGCATCTGCTGACCGAAGTGGTCACAGACATGAAGGATGCTGCCAATGCGCTGCGCTGGAGCGTCGGTGAAATGGAGCGTCGCTACAAGCTGATGTCGGCGCTGGGCGTGCGTAATCTGGCGGGCTACAACGAAAAAGTGGAACAGGCCGAAGCGATGGGTCGTCCGATTCCCGATCCGTTCTGGAAGCCGGGCGACAGCATGGATATGACGCCGCCGGTTCTGGAGAAGCTGCCTTATATTGTTGTGATGGTCGATGAGTTTGCTGACCTGATCATGGCAGTCGGTAAAAAGGTGGAAGAGCTGATTGCCCGCCTGGCACAGAAAGCCCGTGCTGCCGGTATCCATCTGGTACTGGCGACACAGCGTCCATCTGTGGATGTCATTACCGGCCTGATCAAAGCGAACATTCCGACGCGTATCGCCTTTACCGTTTCCAGCAAAATTGACTCACGTACCATTCTCGATCAGGGCGGCGCGGAGTCACTGCTGGGTATGGGTGACATGCTCTACATGCCGCCAAACTCCTCGCTGCCGATTCGTGTTCACGGTGCGTTTGTTCGTGACCAGGAAGTGCATGCAGTGGTTCAGGACTGGAAAGCGCGTGGTCGTCCGCAATATATCGACAGCATTACGGCGGGCGAAGAGAGCGAAAATGCCGGTGGCATCGACAGTGATGAAGAGCTCGATCCGCTGTTCGATCAGGCGGTCGGTTTTGTGGTCGATAAGCGCCGTGCGTCGATTTCAGGCGTTCAGCGTCAGTTCCGCATCGGCTATAACCGCGCGGCACGTATCATTGAACAGATGGAAGCGCAGGGCATCGTTTCTGCACCAGGACACAATGGTAACCGTGAAGTGCTGTCGCCACCGCCACACGATATGTAGTGGCTAAATGTTTTGAAACACAACGCAATGAGCCAGTTCCGACTGGCTCATTGTTTTTATGCGGTTAAACCCCATATCTGAATCAGCTTTCGGTTTTTTCCTCTGTTCTGATGGCGGAACGGCGGCCAGGCTTAATGCAGTTATCGATGGGAACGTTTAAATAAGGAATTGAAGCAGATGAAATTACGCGTAATCGCTCTGGGCCTGTTGGCCACCTTTTCTTCAGCCAGCGTTCTGGCTGATGCTTCCAGTGATCTGCAACAGCGCCTGAACAAGGTCAGCAGCTTCCACGCCAGCTTCACCCAAAAAGTGACCGACAGCAGCGGCGCGAATGTGCAGGACGGCGAAGGCGAATTGTGGGTAAAACGTCCCAGCCTGTTTAACTGGCACATGACCGCGCCGGACGAAAGCATCATCATCTCCGACGGTAAATCGCTGTGGTTCTACAACCCGTTTGTTGAGCAGGCGACAGTCAGCCTGTTGCAGAATGCGACCAGCAACACGCCCTTTATGCTGATTGCCCGCAACCAGTCAAATGACTGGAAGCAGTACAATATCAAACAGCAGGGTGACAATTTTGAACTGACACCTAAGAACAGCGACGGCAACCTGAAACAGTTCACCATCCAGGTGACGTCCAGCGGGACCATCAACCGCTTCAGTGCTATCGAGCAGGATGGCCAGCGCAGCGATTACCAGCTGAAAAGCCAGCAGAATGGCGCTATCAGCCCGGATAAATTCACGTTCACACCGCCAAAAGGCGTGACGGTGGACGACCAACGTCAGTGAGGTCACGGTGAGTAACCTGTCCCTGGATTTTTCCACCGAAAATTTCAAACCTCTGGCCGCGCGTATGCGGCCAGAAACATTGAAACAGTACATTGGTCAGCAACATCTGCTGGGTGCAGGCAAACCTCTGCCGCGCGCGATTGAAGCAGGGCACCTGCATTCAATGATCCTGTGGGGACCTCCCGGGACCGGCAAGACCACGCTGGCTGAGATCATTGCCCATTACGGTAACGCCGATGTGGAGCGTATTTCGGCCGTCACTTCTGGCGTAAAAGAGATCCGTGAGGCGATTGAGCGGGCCCGTCAGAATAAACATGCCGGGCGGCGCACGATCCTGTTTGTGGACGAGGTCCATCGGTTCAACAAGAGCCAGCAGGATGCCTTTCTGCCCCATATCGAAGATGGCACCATTACCTTCATTGGTGCGACCACCGAAAACCCCTCTTTTGAGCTTAACTCTGCTTTGTTGTCACGCGCCCGCGTTTACCTGCTGAAATCACTGACTCTGGAAGATATTGAGCAGGTGCTGGATCAGGCAATGCAGGATAAAGCGCGAGGTTATGGCGACAGTGACATCGTGCTGCCGGACAACACACGCAGGATGATCGCTGAACTGGTTAATGGTGATGCACGTCGGGCGCTGAACACGCTGGAGATGATGGCTGATATGGCCGAAATCACCGCATCAGGTCAGCGAGAACTGACGCCGCAGCTGCTTAACGAAGTCTCTGGTGAGCGATCCGCGCGGTTTGATAATAAAGGCGATCGTTTTTACGATCTGATTTCTGCACTGCACAAATCGGTACGCGGCTCCGCACCGGATGCGGCGCTCTACTGGTATGCGCGCATTATCACTGCGGGCGGCGATCCGCTCTATGTGGCTCGTCGGTTGCTGGCTATTGCCTCCGAAGATGTCGGCAATGCCGATCCGCGCGGTATGCAGGTGGCAATTGCGGCCTGGGATTGCTTCACGCGCGTCGGTCCGGCAGAAGGGGAGCGCGCGATTGCCCAGGCCATTGTTTATCTGGCTTGCGCGCCTAAAAGTAATGCGGTCTACAACGCGTTTAAAGCCGCAATGCGTGATGCACGCGACCATCCCGATTACGATGTGCCGGAACATCTGCGCAATGCCCCGACTAAGCTGATGAAAGAGATGGGCCTGGGTAAAGAGTACCGTTATGCCCATGATGAAACCAACGCCTATGCTGCGGGTGAAGTCTATTTTCCGCAGGAACTGGCCAGCGCGCGCTATTACACCCCAACCCAGCGCGGGCTTGAAGGCAAGATTGGTGAAAAGCTAAGCTGGCTGGCTGAGCAGGATCAAAATAGCCCGACAAAACGCTACCGCTGAAACAGACGTTACGGTAATGTGGGCAATGTTTTCAACGCATTCCGCTGGAATGCGTCCCTTCTTTCAACCAACTTTTTATACACAGGATAAGCATGCTCGATCCCAATCTGCTGCGTAACGAGCCAGACGCAGTCGCAGAAAAACTGGCACGCCGGGGATACAAACTGGATGTGGAAACGCTGCGTTCGCTTGAAGAGCGTCGCAAAGTGCTGCAGGTGGAAACAGAAAATCTGCAGGCAGAGCGTAACTCCCGATCCAAATCCATCGGTCAGGCCAAAGCACGTGGGGAAGACATCGAGCCGCTGCGTCAGGAAGTGAACGCGCTGGGCGAACGCCTGGATGCCGCAAAAGCAGAACTGGATGAACTGCAGAATCAAATCCGTGACTTCTCACTGGCACTGCCGAACATTCCGGCCGATGAAGTGCCGCTGGGCAAAGATGACAGCGAAAACCAGGAAGTGAGCCGCTGGGGTACCCCGCGCGAGTTCAGCTTCCCGGTTAAAGATCACGTTGAGCTGGGTGAAGCGGCTAAAGGCCTGGATTTTGCGTCTGCCGTGAAACTGACCGGTTCACGCTTTGTGGTCATGCAGGGGCAGATTGCCCGCCTGCACCGTGCACTGAGTCAGTTTATGATTGACCTGCACACCGAGCAGCATGGCTACCTTGAAACCTACGTGCCTTATCTGGTTAACCACGAAACGCTTTACGGTACCGGACAGCTGCCTAAGTTTGGCGAAGACCTGTTCCACACCCGTCCGCTGGAAGAGGAGTCAGACAGCAGCAACTATGCGTTGATTCCTACTGCGGAAGTGCCGCTGACTAACCTGGTGCGCGATGAGATCCTCGAAGAGGATAGCCTGCCGGTTAAACTGACTGCGCATACGCCGTGCTTCCGTTCTGAAGCGGGTTCTTACGGTCGTGACACGCGTGGCCTGATCCGTATGCACCAGTTCGACAAAGTTGAGATGGTGCAGATCGTCACGCCGGAGCAGTCAATGGATGCCCTGGAAGAGCTGACCGGTCACGCTGAGAAAGTGCTGCAGCTGCTGAACCTGCCATATCGTAAGGTTTTACTCTGCACCGGCGATATGGGCTTTGGATCGACTAAAACTTACGATCTGGAAGTCTGGCTACCGGCGCAGAATACCTATCGTGAAATTTCATCCTGTTCCAACATGGGTGATTTCCAGGCGCGTCGTATGCAGGCGCGTTGCCGCAACAAACAGGATAAGAAACCGCGTCTGGTTCATACCCTGAATGGCTCAGGGCTGGCCGTAGGCCGTACCCTGGTGGCGGTGCTGGAAAATTATCAGCAGGAAGATGGCCGCATCACTGTGCCTGAGGTTTTACGCCCCTATATGAATGGCGTCGAAATTATCGGCTAAGCAACAGTAACTCTCTGAACCCGGCCATGGCCGGGTTTTTTTATGTTATTGCTCCGGAAAAACTGTTCTGTCAGGCCTCATTTTAATCACAAATAAACGTTATCGATACCAGCCAGGCCGGAATGGCTAAAAACCTAATTTTTCATAGAGATAGCATTTAGCGACCTGCCGCTTCTTACGATTGTAACCCACTGAAGATTAGTAAATTAAATTGTCGCACAGCAAAATGTGCTGCCGTTAAAATTCGCCCATTGACTTTAAAAAGGCCAGTGGCAAACTGCGCGCAATTTCCTTCATTTGCTCTGGTTTCTATCCCCTATGTCAACCTGGTCACGCCCCGTGATATTGCTGCTTTGCGGCCTGATGTTAATGACGGTCGCAATTGCCGTGCTGAATACGCTCGTTCCACTGTGGCTGACGCATGACTTACTGACAACCTGGCAGGTGGGCATCGTAAGCTCCTCCT
>Ga0308158_10002952_pt1 | contig 15429 bp, 13 predicted proteins | sample PhyBR2_FD_201038 | JGI IMG/M metagenome (GOLD analysis project Ga0308158, IMG submission 201038) | Phyllosphere microbial communities from UC Gill Tract Community Farm, Albany, California, United States - DLSLB.R2 | ecosystem: Host-associated > Plants > Phyllosphere > Unclassified | place: USA... | reverse complement strand
AAGGTAACGCGATCGACACATTGATCCAATGGGTGCTGGTCAACGGATTGAAGCCCATCGAGGAAACGCGTGCCCGGCTGGCCGCAGTCACGCTGGCCTGGCTGACCACGCTCAGCCACCGAGGGGTTCGCGACATGGCGACCAAGGCGCTGGCGGTGCTGCTAGTGGGGCGCCGTGGGTTGGCTGCGCAACTCATTGCCGATTTTGGCCGTCTGAACGACGCCTATGTCGTCGACCGCGTGCTAGCTGCGGCCTATGGTGCGGCCACTCGAAGTCATAGCAATGACGGTCTTGATGCACTGGCGGAGGCTGCCCATGCGGCAGTCTTCGCGGATGATCCGATACCTCCGCATGCGCTGGTCCGAGATCATGCCCGCGGAATCATTGAGCTTGCTGCGCATCGTGGCGTCTTGCCCGCATCGGTTTCGCTAGATCGTGCCCGGCCGCCTTATCCGGTTGGCGCTCCCATTGAACTCATAGATGACGCTACGCTCGCCGGCTATTTGCAGACCTATGAGAGCGGATCGTCCTACCGCGACGACATCATTGGCTCGGCGGTCGAGGATGGTGATTTTGCGCGATACGAGATCGATCCGCTCGCTAACCAGTTTCTAAAGTTGCCTAGAGAGGAAGTTGGGCGATCGAACGAGTGGCGCTACGGTGAATGGTACGCGCGTGCGGTTGTTGGCAATGCGGAGCGCGAAAATGCGCTCAAAGAACTGATCGGCCTTTCAGGCCGGTTGAGCGCTATGCCGCATGACTTCAACATATATCTGGACGATGGGCAAACCTCGGCGCTTGCTAATGCCACTAGTGCAGGCGACCAGACCCGCGACGAAGTGGAAGCGGAACGCAACGCAGCTGCCGCGGCGTTCAAAGCACTTCTCGACGAACCAGAACAGCTGGACTTCGATATCTACGCCGAAGGTTGGGTGGGACGCGCGATGTGGGATTCCGACGCTCAGCCAAACCATCCCAATATAAGCCATGACATGGCGCGGCGCTGGATAGGCTGGCGTGCGCATGATCTAGGGTGGACACCAGCGCGCTTTGCGATGGCCGAGCGCAATATGCAGGGCCGCGACCGCGGGGATCATCTTATCGAGCGGATCGGCAAGAAATATCAGTGGATTGCTTATCATGAGCTGACTGGGCGCCTTTCGGACCTTTATGCGGTCGATGGTAACTATCGCGACGAGCCGCAGCCTTATCGGGGCCCTTGGCAGGTCGGCACTCGCGAGATGGACCCGACGATTCTGGTTACCCGTACCGAAGCCCGGGATTCGAGTAAGCAGCCTGCCACCTGGTGGTCGCCTCACGCGCCACGGTGGAGGGAAGACCCGCCACAGGCGCGCCTCGCTTGGATGAAGGATGAAAGCCGCGACGTCCCGGAAGCTGTGGCTCAGTTGGACCTCAGCGATCCCGATGGTAGTCGCTGGCTGATGCTCGACCTTTCCGCGGGCCGCAATCAATCGGTCATCGATGAAGGCGAGAGTGTCATGCTGCGCATGACGTGGCACAAGATTCACTCATTGCTCGTCCCGCGCGGCGACGCCGATCGCTTGGTCAGGCTATTGCGCCGATGCGAGCGCGACCGCGATCATTTGCCTGAGATCGAGCTACCTTGGCGAGCCTACTTGGGTGAATATCCGTGGCATCAAGCTTATGGTCAGATTCGCGGCGAATGGGAGATTGGCCGCCGCAAGATCGAGGCATTCGCAACCATCGCTGACCGCTATGTCGAGCGTTCGGGCCACAATTATTCTGTCGTCGAAAGCTTCAATCTGACTATCCCTGGTCCGCGTCTTGTGCGCGGGCTCGACCTGCGATTGGCCGAGGGGCTCGCTCTTTCCTATTGCGATGCTCACGGGCGTGTTTTGTTCAAGGACCCATCCGCGGATACGCCGGGGAACAGTGCTGCCGTTGTCGATCGTGCGGCGCTGAGCGCGTTTCTAGGGCGAGAGGACCTTGAGCTGATTTGGGTGCTCACGGGAGAGAAGAGTGCTCATGGCGGGCGTCCACACCGAAGCGGCTGGGGTGGCCACCTCGAATATTGGGGTATCTACCGGTTCGACGGTTCAGAAATTAGCGGCGAACTCGAGTTCCAGCTTAAGGAGCCCGGCAAGGAACAACTCGCAGAATTCCTTGCCTGTCGCTGATAAAGGGCGGAGCGGGATCCCCGAACCTGAGTCCGCGTGAGCGAGCCGCTCCGCTTTAACGAGCAGCTTTCCATCCAGAACGGGGAAGTGATCGCCGCGCGCGTGCGCATTGCAGCTAGTCTTCACTAGTGGCTGCCAGAATGGTGTGCCGCGTGAAATCACTTTCGTCCACTTAAGCCGGATCAGAGCCGTGCGGGCGGGAAACAGACTGTCTGGTCAGATGTCGTGACGGGTCGTCGAGCAGCCATTCTCTTCAAGAAGGGTCTCCAATCGCTTTGCTTGGCTCTTTGGGATCGCCATCACGAGGAGCCTCTCCGCCCTCGACGCCGCAACGTAAATCTTTCGGGCGTCCTCTGCGAACTCGGGACGATTTGTCCCTTCAAGATGCTGGAGGATGCCTCCCGCCTTTTTGCTCGTCAGGACGACGCACACAGCAGGGAACTCCAAGCCCTTCGTCGAGTGGATCGTCCGCGTCGGATGCGCATCTGCGGACGGAGTGGCCAAGGCGGCCAGCAGGTCGTTGCTAGACTTCAGCCGCTGCTTGATGCCGCCGGATGTCAAGAGCCCGGGTGCCAGTGCCTTGCGGGCCTTATCTAGCCACGCATCAGCGGACATACCCGGCAAGAACTTCAGGGCAGCCGCAGCATCAATGATCTCGGGGCGCCAACGACCATCCTCTAGGCCTTCCGACAACACATGCCGGTGATAGTCGCCAACGGTTTCGATCCGCCCCTGAACCAGCAGGATCGCGCGGTGAAGATTGGACAGCGCCTCGCGTCGGTTGCCCAGGTTGAAGGAGAAGTGGAAGTTCGTGGCGGCCTTGGCGAGAACTAGGGTCTTGTGCACCGTGTTCTTCGTGACCGGATGCCCGATAGCCCGCGCTGCGCTCTGCAGCCTTGAGGCCAATATGGGCGCGTCCGCCACCGCGATGCCATGCGACGTCACGAGTTCGCCGAATTTCACGCCGATCGCCGCCGGCACCGACGTTCCACCATATGAGAGAACATGCATAGTAGTGAGATCGTGCTTGTGGTTCCCGAGCGCCCGGTCCGGCACGCCGCGTGCCGAGGGCGGCCTCAATCCGACGATTGCGGCGCATATGGCCGGCGTCGATCGAAAGTTTCCACTCATCGGCAGCCTGTCCTCATCCTCAAAGCGTTCGGCAAACCTGCCGAGCTCGTCGGTGATCCCTCCGCGAAACTGGTAGATCGACTGGTTCGGATCGCAGATCACCTTGACGATCAGCCCGGAAATCCGAAGCCACTGCACAATCTCGAGATCGTCGGGATTGCAGTCCTGCGCCTCGTCGACAAAGATCTCTTTGAAACGGGCTGCAAGGGCTTTTCCAAGCCGTCCGGCGAAGTCCCCGTCAGCAAGCCGTCCCTTCACGCTGGCGCGTACATCCTCGAAATCAACGTGCCCCTTCGAGCGGGCGGAGGCGAGCATCCGGAGTGCGAGAGCCTCGTGCTTCGTGGCGTCTCGATTTGCGTCGAAGCCCTCCTCAGCCGCGATTTCACGGTTCAATCTGCCTGTCTTGCGGTCGAACGCTTTCAGAGGCAGCTCCTGCATCTTCTCATAGGGCTGTACGACCCAGTCGCCCTTGTCCGGGATCAGCCGGGGCGCAACGTCGCAGCCTTCCATTCCGAACGGCGCTACGAAGAATTGCCATAGAAACCTGTCAAATGTGCCGATGAAGCTTGGGAACAGCGGCGTTGGTAGGATCCCGAAGCTCCGGAGGCGCACCTCTAGTTCGTTGACCGCCGCGTTCGTGAACGAAAGGAAGGCAACCCCGCGGCGATCCTGCCCATCCGACAGCAAATATCGAGCCCGTTCGACCATCGTCCGCGTCTTTCCCGCACCTGGACAGGCGGTCACGAACGCCGGGCCGTCATGCTCGATCACCGCCAACTGCTCCTCGGTTGGCGCGTAATCTCCGCTCATGTGGCCACCAGCTGCTCGATGGCATGCTTAATGTAGGGTGGCACTACGAACTTTTCGCCGTCCTCGATCAGTCGCGCCAGCACCTGCGCGTAGTCCCCCTTCCGAGCATTCTTGAAGATGCGATGGATCGCCGCAGCCCGCTCGTCGCCCTTCAGCTTCATGGCGTTGAGCCACTTCTTTTTCGAGCGCGGATGCAGTTCGAGGTAGGCCTTCTCCAGAAGGTCCGCGTTGCCCGCCTCGATCAGCTCGGACTCCAACGAATAGGTGCTCGTGACCGCCGCAAAGTAGTCGATCGCGCCTAGCCCGCTGACCAGCTTCTCCAAGGCCTGCCTCCTCCTTTCACCTGGAATCAGCCCGTCGGCGTCGGCGGCGTCCCCGACCTCGTAGACCTCCTCGGCGTCCTGGGCCGGCGCCTCGGTCCCTTCAGTCGGAACGTCGCCCTCTCCCTCCTCGTCCTCCCTCTCCTTTTCCAGACCCCTGTCGCCGTCAGTCATCACGACGACGCGGTCGGCAATCCGCGCGCCCTCAAGTTCGGTCAGGAGGAGAGTCACGTATGGCGCGAAATCGACGCCGTCGATGGGGATAAACACGGCAGACCTGAAGAGCCTGAGCTTCTCCGGATGGTCCTTCAGGACGTGGTGCTTAGCAATGGCCGGCAGCAGCAGCGCCTCGGCTATCCCTTCAACGAGCAGAGCACGTCCGCCGAACAGGAGGGCCGCCTTTGTCACATCGAGATAGCGATCAACCTTGCGACGATCGAGATCCTTAAGCGGCATGTTGGCGAGAGGCAGGCACCGTGTCGCACGACGCGGCACGACGGCCGAGATCGCTTCAGCGACGGACTCCGCGGCCGCCTCGCCATCGCCATTCGACTCATGGCCAAGAACGTCTTCGATGATGCTGGCGTCTATCGATCCCGGTCCGGGCGGCTCAGCCACTCCCCCGGTGTCAGCCGACGCTATCACCGACTTGAATACCACCAGCCTATCGCTGCTGACCCAAGCCGAGAGGTTCGGCGAATGCGTTGCCACAACCACCTGCAGTTCGCCCGCGGGACCGTGGTCGGTCACGAGGCTCTTCCGCGACTGCTCCGCCTGCTCGCGCAGGAACGACAAAACCGCGGCCTGCAGTTGCGGATGAAGATGCGCCTCCGGCTCCTCTACGAGGAACAGTGTCAGGTCCGTGCTTCGGACCTTCTCTAACTCGACCGCAATGATCGCCATGAAGAGCAGGTTCGCGTAGCCGTGCCCGGAGTATCGCAAATCCTCTGGGTCGACGCCGTGATCGGCGAGCTTGAACCGCAAATCGCGGGCGATGTCGATCAACCCCTCGTCCGACGCGAAGCCCAGCGTCGCGGCCTGCCGGCGCACGCCGCCCGTCAAAGCCGAGAGGCCCTTCTCCACGGCATCGTCGACCTTCACCAGCACGTCGTGCCTACGCGTCCGTGCAAGCTGCTTTGCGAGATCAGAGGCGGTCGTTCCCTCGAGGAAGTGGTTCAAGAGGGCCATGATGCGAGTCGGGTTACCGGATGCGAGCGCTCGCTTTGCGTCGCGCAGCGTCGGCAGATAGACGTGTCTGACCATGTCATAACAGTTCGGTTCGGGTGCGTTTCCGTCCTTGCCGGCCCAAAGCTGCGGTCTCGCCCCCTGCCGACTACCATCAAAGCGCAGACCGAAGCAGGCATTCGTTAGACCGGCATCGGTGGCTGCCGAGATGAGGCGGCCCTGCTGGCCCACCGAGAGTTCCGCGAAATGCGCCTCCAATTCGAATTGAGCGGCGCCGCACTGGAAGCGGACATCGGTGGCCTCGCAGTAAATCTCCCGACGGCCACCCAGTGGGAGCGTCAGCAGGCGGATCGCGTCGATCGCATTGCTCTTCCCACCATTGTTCTCGCCGACCAGGACCGTCAGGTCCCTCTGCAGTTCGAGATGGGCATCGTCGAAGGAACGAAAGTTAGCCAACTTCACGCGCTTGAGAAACATCGATCCCCCTCTTCTACTGGTACGCATAGACGAGCGGCAGTTCATCGGCGAGAGTGATGTGAAACCGATCCGAACGGGATCAGACCGAAGCTACCCGCGAGCCCAGCCCGACCGCCTGCGGTTACACGATCGACCTTGGAGGCAATCGGTATGGACGGGGAACAACTCACAGGCATCTGGAACCAGCGAGAAATCCCGGTAATCCTTCGCAGGACCGGGAAGGGTGAGCTGCTGCGGCTACGGCTTCCATATGCGGAGACAAACCGGTCCTGGCTCCACAACGACCAACGCACCTCGCCCGCATGGAATACCGGCAAGCGCTGCTGGGAGATACCCAAAGCCTGGTTCAACGACTTCGTGGAACGTGCGCTCACGACCTTCGGCGCCGTCTATGAGATCCAGCCCTACCGTGAGCAGGAGAATTGCTCCCCCGCTTGCCTCAACGCGGTCGGACACGAGTGCCAGTGCTCCTGCATGGGACGCAACCATGGAGCCGGCAATGACGGAAGTTGGTTCGAGATATCCGAGACGTTCGCCACGCGGTGGGGCGATCAGACGCTCGCCTGCCGCCTCATGAGGACGCGCCGGAATGTCGGATGAGGTCCAGATCAGCCCGGCGGGCGACTCAAGTATCCTGCATCTGACAGGCTTGAAAACACGAGATGTCTGAGCACCACGACCCTAGCCCTACCGCATCGGCGCCGACCGATGCGGAGCTCGACGACGTGGTCGCCGACCTCCAGCGCTCCATACAGGAGTGGGCGACCCGCCATCAGCTATGGTTCGACTGTGGCTTCCAGACCTATGCCGATCGGATCGATGGTCAGCCTGGGGAAACACCCGTGGTCACGATCCTGCACTTCGACGGCGATCTCGGACGCGCCCTGGACGGCGAGTTCGACGGTCTCGACATGGATTTCTTCGAGCTGCTCCAGCGTCAGGGCTTCTGGTATGAGCGGAGCGACAGCGTCAGCGTGCACATTTACCCCGAAGACGACAGCCCGCTGCTTCGACCCTTTGTCGATCGCGAGAACTGGCAATGGGTGTGCGGGCTGGTCCAACAGGACGTCGCGGACGTCCACGAGGAGCTATATTCGCACTTTGCGAAGCGCCCGGAGGACCTGCACCGCCTCACCTGGCGCGAGTTCGAGACGCTGCTGTTCCGCATCTTTCAGGCCCAGGGCTTCACCTGCGAGCTGGGCCCTGGCTCGAACGACGGCGGCATCGACGTCCGGGTGCTCCAGAGGGATCCGCTGGGCGACATTCTGACGCTGGTGCAGGCCAAGCGATACGCCCCGAGAAACAAAATTGACCTGTCTGCGGTCGCTGCGCTGCATGGCGTGGCCGACGTCGAAGCGGCTCAGAAGAGCATCTTCGTGACGACCTCCGAGTACCTTCCTTCGGCGCGGAAGTTCGCCGGCCGGACAAGCATTCCCATGACACTCGCCACCTCCGCCGACGTGCGCGACTGGTGCAGGGACGCGAGGGACGGGATCATCCGCGACAAGTCGAAGCTGGTCACGCCCCAAGCGGTTTCCATGCTCATCGATCGCCTCGCGCCTAAGGATCCGCGCATCGTCCACGCACAAACAGGCTACACCGTCATCATGAACCAGTTCGCGCTCGTCCTGAAGGAGACGAGGCACGCGGCGCTGCTGATGGCGATCCCCTCCCGGACCATATCGGACGATGGCTTCGGGCAGAGAGGTAGCGAAGTGCCTAAGATCGGACCCGCATGCCTTGACCACCTGACGGCCGACACCGTCTTTCGCGCGAAGAGGTCTGTGCGCGACGGCGATGTCACCTATTGGGACGGTCAGAACCTGTATTCGGCATGGGATGGCGCCCCAGCCCTCTTCGATCTTTGTGACTGATACCGTTCCGCTTTAAATCGGTCCGGCCACGCCCATCACCGAACGGAACTAAGCTTAACCGAAAGTCCGTTTATGTCGTTTGGCGCTTCAAAGCGGCCAGACTGCATGCCACCAGAATCTTTCACACGTATGCAGACCGTCGACTTATCGCCGTCCTACCGCGCGGATGTCAGGGTGATCCTATTGCCCAGGTGACGAAATGCCCGATCACGACAGGTCAGCAAAATAACCTGCATCCGCGTCGCGGCCTCCGTCAGGACCTCGGTCATGAGGTCGAGCCTAGTGTCGTCCGAATAGACGAGCGGATCGTCCAGGATGAGCGACACCGGCGCACCCTGCTCAAGCAGCATGTCGGCGAACGCCAAGCGGGTGAGGACTGCCAACTGTTCCTGAGTGCCCTTAGAGAGATCGCCGCATCCCTCGCTAAGGCCGCCTCGGCTGATGGAATTCAGGCCCAGATCATCGCCGAAGCTCAGGTCACAGCCGGGCAGCAGGCGCTCGATATGGCGCCGCGCTCGCCGGGCAACAGGGCCGACGAACGTGCGTGAAGCTTCGGCGCGTGCCCCCTCCAGGGTGTCACGCAACAGTTTCAGTGTTTCGGCCTCCAACGTCACACGAGTAAGGTTTGCCGCCGCGGCGTCCGCCTCCTCCTGCGCCGCCGCAGCACGGTCGGCGAGACCCTTGCCCCCTTCGGCCTCGATCCGCGCCTCCAGGCCGGCAATCACCTTCTCCAGGTCGTTGCGTTGCGTCCGGGCGACTTCGAGGCGCTTGTCCAGGACCGCGATCTTGCTGCCGATCACGGTGACATCATGTGCGGTCGCAGCCCGCTCGGCATCCTGAAGTCCGACCAGTGCCGCCGCCTCGAACTGACGGGCCTCCTGCAGCGCGTCGGTGAGGTTCCCGACCGCAGGGTTGCCTTCCATCACCGCAAGCTGAGCCTCCGCGTTCACCACGTCCCGCTCGGCGCCGGTCTCCAGCACCATCAATGGAGCGTTCCTGTTCTCCAGCACGCGCAACCGCTCGGACGCGGCCTCATCGACGCCTTCCGCCTTTGCGTGCTCCGTATCCGCCTCGCTCACGGCGATCCCCAGATTCTCGACATCATCGGTCGGCTCGTCGCTCCCTTCACCTTCCCCGCTCTCGTCTAGTCCGCCGATAAAGAGCTTCAAGGGTGCGGCTCCAGCCTCGATCCCAAGCAGCACGCTTGCCGGCGTGATCCCGGTGATCTTGGCCTCGAGCGTGCGAAGGTTGGCGATCGCGTCCCGCGCGGCCTGATTGCGAGCCCGTGCTCCAGCGACACTCGTCACGCCATGCTCAGCCAGTGCCGTAGTCAGATCCTCGGTTGCGTTGGCCAGCGCCGCCTCAGCGTTCTGCGTACCGACGGGAGGGCGGACGATCAGCTCCGCAGCCCCAAGGCGAATGCGTGTCTCACGAGAGAGCGTCCTGCTGCCCGGCTCAACTCCGGCTCCATTGACTGTCAGCCCGCTGACATCACCAACGAACTCGATCCGCGTGGCACCGGCATCGAGTGCCGCACGGGCTTTGTCGACCGCGCGCTCTTTCTCTTCGAACGCTTTGAGAACGTCTGCGGCGAGCAAAGTACTACCGAGCGTCCGGGCAGCATTGCGCTCGGCTTCGAGGGTCAGCAGTTCGGCGTGACGTCGGCGGGCCTCCGCAACCTCCAACCAGCGCCTGCGCGCCGCGACACGGGCGCTGGCGCTCGCAAGCGCCCCTTGTGCCTCCCGCCGGCCCGCACGCGCGATTGCTAATCGCTCACGCGCCGCCTGCGCTTGTTCACGGGCGGCGGTGAGTTCCTCTGCCAGCCCCGAGCGACTTGCTTGCGCCTTGCGCAGCGCCGCCTCCGTATCAACGACAGCCTTCCTTGCGTCGGCCACACGCGATGCGAGATCCGCAAGACCCTTCACCCGGTCTGCAAGCCGGCCCTGCTCTGCCCGCCGCGTGTCGAGGAGTTGCGCCGCAGAGCGCGCGATATCGAGTTGTGCGACCAAGGCGTTCCGCCCCTCGGCATCGGTCGGATCGGCAAGGTCGCGATCGAGCACCTTCAGCTTGGCACGGGCAGCTTCTAGATCGAAGAAGTTCTGTTCGAGGGCTGCTAGCCTGGTCGCCGCATCAGTGGCTGCCAGCTGCGCAGAATCGTACATATCACGCACCGACGTTTGGCGGCCGGTCGGCCGTCCGGTGTTTGTCCAGTATTCGGCAAACTGCGTGTCGATGCGAGGCCGAACACGCTGATAGGCGGCACCGCCCATGATCGTGCCGACCTCGGCCTCCAGAGTGGATCGCACCGTATCGCGGACGATCTCACCGGGTGCCGTGACTTCAAGCGCCTGTGCCTGCGCGACCCACAAGAGTCCGAGAGCGCCATGAGCTGCTGCATCTCCCGCCTGGCTTGTGTCGCGACGCGAGCCGAGCAGCACCTGCAGCTGTGCTTCGGCGTCCTCTCCCTGCGCACGGCCGTTCGGCCCACGCACCTCGACCGACGCGCTTTTGAGGAAGCGCTTGGTGACCTGCCAGTCTTCACCCCTAGCCTCGAAGCCAACCTCGATCTGTGGCGCAACGGCTTCCCCGTGCGGCGCATAGCTGCGCGCGAGCCGGTTTGCGGTGTTGTGGCGGATGAAGAAGGCGGCCCGCATCGCTTCGAGCAGCGTCGATTTGCCCGCCTCGTTGGGCTCGATGATCACGTTGAGTCCGTCGGTCAGCCCATCGATCACGAACGGCTCGCGGAACTTGCGAAAGTTGGTCAGCGCGATGCGCCGAATCCGAAGGCTCATGCTGCGTCCTGTCCACGATGATATTCGACAAAGAGCCGTTCGAGCGCCCGCTTCGCGGTAGAGGATTCGCTGCCGCCGGCATCGATGATCCCGATTAGTTTCGCCGCCGCTGTGCCGAGCATTCCCTCTACTTTGAGGTCTGCAAGATCCTGCTCGCTCGGGCGGCCAACGAGATCATCCGACTTGACGGCCAAATGTCGCATACGATGACGCAGGTCATTCTCAAGGCGCGCAAGGATCGTGATCCGGTCGGACAGGCTGACGATCCCGGTCAAGGAGAGTTGCAGGAGCGTGGCCGCAGGCTCGCAATCGGCAAGAAAGCGGCCGCACTCGGCTGCAAACCCATCGGCGTCCGAAATCGCCCAGTCGCGCATCAGCCATTGGAACCTGCCGGTGCGGATCGGCGACACGATCGGCTCCGCCCCTGGCTCCAGCGTGACAAGGAGCGCGTGGCCGGGCTCGTCGCGCTGGAAGCCATCGGTTTCGGGCGTTCCTGAGTACCAGGTACGCGCGTCAACCCGCAGCGCACCGTGCCAGTCGCCAAGCGCGAGATAGTCCAACCCGGAACGTTGCGCGCGATCAGGAGCGATCTGGTTCTGCGCCTCGCCACGGGACGAGAAGTCGCGGATCGACCCATGGGCAAGCCCGATCCGCAGCCGGGCACCCGGTGTCTCCATGTTATCGAACAGGACCGTCGGATCATCCAGATTGTGGCGGTGCGTCAGCGGCGCCGGCAGCAGCCAATGCCCCGACTCCAGCTCGCACGCAGTCGGATCAGTGAGGATCCGGACGTTGGTAGCACCCTTAGCCCGCACGCGGTCCCACAGGCCGCTATTGCGGGCAAAGTCGTGATTGCCAGGAAGCAGCCACCAAGTGCAGGCATAGCGCTGCATCCGCGAGACGGCCTGCACGATCACGCGGTCTTCGGGACCTTCGGTGTCGAAGACGTCGCCAGCGACGAGAACATGCGGGGCGTCGTTCTCGGCTGCGGCCTTGCCGAGCGTGTCGATCGCGTCGAAGCGCGCCTCGGTCAAAGCGGCCCGGACGTCGCTGTCGAAGCGGCCGTACGGCTTGCCTAGCTGCCAGTCGGCGGTGTGGATCAGGCGCATTATCGGATCCTTTTGGTGGCTGCAGTTCGAGGCGTCGAGCGTTGCATCATGCCAGCGCCGCTCGAGCCGCCGCGCGCTCCCCATGCTCAAACGCCTCGGCAAAGCTGTCGAGGTCGGCGCTGGTCATACCGAGAGCGCGTCCCTCGTCCTGCCAACCCGCGACGGCCTGTTCGACCTGCGCCAGCATATCCTTCGCGCGGGACGGGCTGATGCGAAAGTATGGCAGCACCGACATCAGGGCATCGATCGTCGCTTCAGGTCCAACCTCTTCCGAGACCCAGGTCTTCAGCTCGCGCAGTCGCTCGGGGAATGGGTTGATGTCGAAGGCTGGCGCCAGCCGCCACAGGCCACGGTCGACGTGCAGGAAACCGTGGTTCATCAGATGATCGTCGACGTTCGTAATCAGGATCGAGAAAGCGATCCGGCGCCATAGCTCCTCGATGTCGGCGGTGGGGGCGCTGCCATTTACCCGAACCGCATCGACGATCTCGGTATAGGCGTGCTCCTGCGCATCGCCGGGCTCCGCACCGATCATCGTCGCTGCCGAGACGTACATGAGCCGCCCGCCCCCTGCGGGCCGATCGAACCGCCGGATCAGCGCGATCGCGTCACCATCGCTTTCGATCAGCCGGGCTTCGGCGGCGTCGATCCCGGCGCGACGGGCCAGCCGCATCGCCAGTACCTCCCCTCGTGTGACCGAGCGCTCGTCGGCGACGCTCGGAAACTTGCCGATCGACAGGCGCCCTTCGTCATCGACGACGGTGCATTTGGGGCGGAGTCCACCGAGCGAAGTGCCGCGACCGCGCAGATAGGCGAGATCGGCTGCGGTTTCGGTGTTCGTTTCAACCGCCCGACTGGCAGCCAGGAGGTGACCCAGTTCGATGAGGGGTGGAGTGGTGCGGCGACCATCCCCGGTCGCGCGCTGAGCGGTCCCTTGTTCGTCGACGAGACGCAGCGCGCCAACCCGGCTGACGTCGTCGACCGCCAACAGATAATCGAGGCCGTTCAAAGCGCGTGCGTCGACCTCGTCGCCGCGGCGGCGGGCGTCCTGCCGCCGCTTGGCATGGTCGCGCTGGATGACGCGCTTACCCCATCCGTCTGGCTCGGTGTCGGCAATCGCTGCATGGAAGACAGAGCCGGTGCCGATCTTCCGGTGGAATTGTGGACCGGAGACGAGCGGCAGCGCAGGCTCCAGGGCGAAGCGGTCGGGAGCGGCCAGCCAGCCGGCGTCATATTCGAAGCCCGCGCTCTCGCGGTTGCCCTGCTGAAAGTAGTGCAGCAATCCGACACCTCGGGCTTCGTCGCCAATTTGAATGCCGATCGTCCGCCTCACAGAGAAACCGGCGGTTTGGGTCTGCGGACGCGCTGCGGCATGCGTTCCACGTCGAGCAACAGACCTTGCTCGTCGTTTCTGGCATCGATGATCTCTCCAAGGCTCTCACCAAAACCCAGAACGAAGAAGGTCATGGCGTATGTACCCAATGCGACGGTCGGATCGCCTTTTTCCACCTTGAGATACGTGCTCTTGGCCACACCGATGCGTTCGGCCATCATGACCACCGTGAGGCTGCGCTTCTTGCGCGCCAGCGCGATATCGGCGCCCAGCTTCGTCAAGCTCCGCCGCACGCGCGGCGGAAGAGTATCAGCGATAGTCGATCGCATCTAGCGTCTCATATAAGCGCCCATCAGGCCAATACGGTACGTTATACACGACCTTACGTTGCTAGTCGAGATAGCCGGTTCGAAACGCGTTGCCCGGGTTCGACAGGAGCGGATGTAAGTGCCTGCTCGGGCGACATCGACAGAACCGATAATCCCACACAAAGCGTCGGCCGTGGCGGCTTGCTCTTCAGGTCGCCGGCACCGCGGAGCGTGGTACGTGCAAGTCAAATGGCGTGGGGCTATGTCGTTGGTCTACCGATTGGACCGAGCAACCTTCACGAGGCAGAATGAAAGCCCTAGACGCCCTGAAGGCTGCACCCCCTGAGGTGCGCGCAGCAGCGCTTGCCGTTCTCGATCAGGTGTCGGCGCCATTGACCGAGCGACAACTCGCCAGCGCCTTTCGCGCACATGGCATCGGGCTGCTCGATGCCAAACGCATGGCACGAGCCTTGCGCAAGCTCGATATCATCGCAGTCGCCCCTCGCGGCCCTTGAAGATCGAGGATTGTGGGCTTCGGACTGGCACGGACGCGCCCTGTCGGGCTACATTGGAAATCGCGCCCGGAACCAGACGCGAGAAGGTAGACGATCATGACGGAAGCGACTTGGGGTGAAAGCGCCAAGACCCCCGAAATCAACTGGCGGATCAGCGCGTCCCTCGAGAACGTCCCACGCGGCGATAGCGACGTCGCCGAGGTCACCAACCTCGAGCGAGCGGTTCGCGAATGGCGCGAATTGGACCCCGAGCATCAAGCCGCGGCCGTCCTGACGGTAGAGCATCCTGTCCAGATCGAGGGCGCCTCCAGCACGACATTTACCGGTGAGGGTATCGCAGCACTGGCGGAGCACCTGCCGGCTTCCAGCCCAACCGAGGAGTAAGCCGGCATGGCCAATCCCAGCGTCCGTTTCGAGATGGGGGACTATTACTGGGTTGCCGAACGCGAGAGCGTCGGTTTCACGGGGACCACCAACTTAGGGGTCGTTGAGTTCCTCATCACCAGCGAGGCTCTGACACAGCTTCTCGATCCTGATCGCGATACGCTCGATTCCGAAACTGCCCTAGAGGTCTTCATCGAGTTCGAGAGCGACATTCACCGCATAGCACAGCGCGAGTTCGTCAAGCGGCTCGGCGGGGAGCCCCCGATCCTGCTGACTGCGGCCGACGTAGAAGGCTGAAGCCGTGGCGGAAGGAACCGCCAGCCGGATCGATCCGTCGCATCCGACGGGCGCCCCCCGCGGCCGTTTCAGCCGACGATGCGGGCGGCACTCCTTCTCACTGATCGAGCACTTCCACATATCGGCCTGCACGGCGTAACTGACGGACAATGCCGTTGAACGCAGCGGTCACACCCTGCGCCCTGCCGATCTCATTCTCCTGGCGCGCTGCATCCCAATACAATTCGAGCGGCCAACGCTCCGGGCAGTGCGGCAGCAGGCACCGAAGTGCCAAGCGAACCTCCGCGCCGTCCACGCGTGCGTCCGAGCAGCGGGCAACGCCGCTCCGAAGGATATGGACCGATAGCGCGATGACGACACGCTGGTGGCGGGCGAGCTCCGCCATCGCTCAACGAAAGTCGTGCGATTTGAAGCGCACCGCGTCCTCAGGGTCCATGCCCTCGGCGTGCGGCGGCCAGTAGCAGTTGCGCGGCTCCGGCTTCCAGCCCGCGTCACCCCGGTCAGGCGATCCGGCATGCTTGGCCCCATCGCCGCGGCCGGTCCGGTGAGGGAACGACATCTCGCCCACGCGGTGCAGCAGGTCACCATGGTCGATGATCCGGTCGCAAATGACGTGGATCACCTCGCCCTCTTTCTGCACCCTGCCCTTCATGCCGATCATCGACGCGGACATGATCGTGCGGCGTTGCCGCTCGAACCGGTCCGGCCACAGGATGCCGTTGGCGATTCCGGTCT
>Ga0308158_10002951_pt1 | contig 15430 bp, 14 predicted proteins | sample PhyBR2_FD_201038 | JGI IMG/M metagenome (GOLD analysis project Ga0308158, IMG submission 201038) | Phyllosphere microbial communities from UC Gill Tract Community Farm, Albany, California, United States - DLSLB.R2 | ecosystem: Host-associated > Plants > Phyllosphere > Unclassified | place: USA... | reverse complement strand
AGCTGTTGATGAGAAAACATATGTTGTTGCTTCAGAATCTGTAGCTTTAGATGCAGTGGGAGCTCAATATGTAAGAGATATTTTACCGGGAGAAATCATTTATACCAATGAAAACGAACCTGGAAAACTAAATTCTTACATGGTAAATGAGGAAAGAGGGAAGCAGAGAATTTGTTCTTTTGAATACATTTATTTTGCAAGACCCGATTCTACTTTAGAAAACATCAATGTTTACGAAATCAGAGAAAAATCTGGTGAAAAAATCTGGGAACAGGCTCCTGTAGAGGCTGATATCGTAATTGGAGTTCCAGATTCTGGAGTTCCGGCTGCAATTGGTTTTTCTAAAGCTTCAGGAATACCTTTCCGCCCGGTTTTGATTAAAAACAGATATATCGGAAGAAGTTTCATCGTTCCTACTCAGGAAATGAGAGAAAGAATCGTCAATCTGAAACTGAACCCGATCATTTCTGAGATCAAAGACAAAAGAGTAGTTATCATTGACGATTCAATCGTTCGAGGAACAACTTCTAAGAGATTGGTTAAAATTCTTAAAGAAGCAGGTGTTAAAGAAATTCACTTCAGAAGTGTCTCTCCACCAATCATTGCACCTTGTTATTTGGGGATTGACACACCATCGAAAGACGATTTGATTTCTGCTAATATGACAACAGAACAGTTGAGAGATTATTTGGGAGTAGACTCTTTGGAGTTTTTAAGTACTGATAATTTAAAAGAAATTTTAGGCTCTTCAAACCATTGTTTCGGATGTTTTACAGAAGAATATCCTGTAGCAAAAGGAGAAGAAATAGAATTATTTAATTAAGATTTAAATATCTAAATATTAAAAGGTCAGACTTACAATTAAGTCTGACCTTTTCTATTGAAATAAGATTGTTCTTTTCTTAGAATTTGTAAGCTAAACCTACTTGGAAAGCATTGTTTCTTACAGCATCCGAATTAGCTGGTCTGTCTTTAGCAATATCTGTTACACCTGCAACATATCTTGCTGTAATACCGATATTATCTGTGAAATAATATCCAGCACCTAAACCAATACCTACATTGAATGTATTAAAATTATCTTTGTAGTTTCCTGATTCAGCTAATACATCATTATTAGTTTCGTTTTTAGCTTTGTTTTTTGCACTAACCATGAAACCAAATTCCGGACCTGCCTCTACATATAAATTTGGAATAAAGTTGTATTGAAACATTACAGGAACTGTAACATAATCTAGGTGGTTTGCATAAGAATATCTGTTTCCTGCTACTACATAATCATATTTGTCTCCATATTGAGAGTATAAAACCTCTGGCTGAATACTAAATGATTCTGCAACCGGGATATTAGCAAATACACCTGCATTAAAACCGATTTTTGATCCTTGATCTTCTAAAGTTTCATTTTTTGATAATGAAGAAACGTTCATACCTGCTTTAATACCAAATCTTACATCTGAAGAAGACATTGATCTAGTTGTGGTTGTCGTTGTAGTCTGAGCAAATGCCAAAGATGTTGACAAAACTGCGATTCCTAAAATTAACTTTTTCATAACTTAAATTTTTTAATATTTTACTAATTCTAATTTTAAATTTTACTACCAAACTTTTGAGTTTGACGAGTCGTATCTTTCAAATTGTTTGCCAAAATGTAAAGAATACTTAAAACATTAAAAAACCATTCACAATAATGAATGGTTGAATGCATAACATAATGAATATTAACTAATTAAATTCAAGTTAATTAATATGCTACAAATAACAATTATTTAAATTTAAATCTAAAAATTTTAGTCTTAAACTTAAAATTCACTCAATGTTTTGTAATAATTAATTGATTTTTGAATGTTTTCGGTACTACATTCGTGATCATAAATACAAGAACCTATTGCTGAAAGCAAAGAAAAATTGATTTTAGCATCTGTATTTTTCTTATCATTCAATAATAAAGTGAAAATATCTTCATCCTTAAAACCGCTCAAATCAATAAAGCTGAAATATCTCTGAATATTTTCTATAATTAAATCTGAATCTTCCTTAGAAATTAAACCCTCAAGATAAGAAAGATGGCTTTCGCAAATCATTCCCAAAGCAACAGCTTCACCATGAAGGATAGAATTTTCACTTTGAAGGCATAAACTTTCGATAGCATGGCCTATGGTATGACCAAAGTTTAAAGTCTTTCTTACATTTTTCTCATGAAAATCAGTATTCACAACTTCTTGCTTAATTTCCATTGACTGCGGAATAAGAGGCTCAATCCCCACAGTATCTAAATGCTGCAACTTTATTAAATCTTCCCAATGTTTTTTATCTGCAATTAAGCCATGTTTTAACATTTCGGCAAATCCACTTTTCAGTTCTTTTGCGGGAAGAGTATCTAAAAATCGCGTATAAGCGTATATCTGCTCAGGAAACGAAAATGTTCCCACCATATTTTTATAATGCATAAGATCGATTCCTGTTTTACCACCGATAGACGCATCACACATTGAAAGTAGCGTCGTCGGAATATTGATAAACTGAATTCCTCTTTTATAAGTAGAAGCTACAAAACCTCCCATATCGGTAATCACGCCGCCACCAAGATTGATTATTAAAGCTTTTCGGTCGGCCTGCATTTCTGTAAGAATTTCCCAAAGCTGATTGGCAGTTTGAATGTTTTTCATTTCTTCACCTGCTTCAATCTCCAGAATTTCAAAAGAAATATCGGTTTCCAAATTACCTAATAATACAGGAAGGCAATATTCATGTGTGTTTTCATCCACCAAAATAAACATTCTGCTGAATGATTTTTCGGTCAGAAATTGATTGAGCTGCGAAAAATTTTCGTCTAATAAAGTAATCATCGTATGATTTTTTTATAATTAAAGCTATTCTAAGCTACAAAGTTATGATTCTTAATTTCTAACTCGTAACTAAATCACTATCTTTGCAAAAATATTTAGAATGAGCAGAGACAATAATAATTCAGGGAGACCTAAAAAACCTAGATCTTCAACAAGAAACTCAGACAGCCCTCGTTCTCTTAAATCTGGAGATTCCGGATCAAAACCTTTCAAGAAGTCATTCCCTAAAGCGGGAGAAAGAAATTCTGATTCTAAAAGAAGTGATGATACAAGTTATCAAGCTCGAATGAATAAGAAATATTCAAAAACTGAACAAGAACCATTTATTACAAGTTCAGGTGAAGATAAAAAGACTTTCGGTAAATCTGCTCCCAAAAGAGGAGGTAGCAGACCCAATAGTTTTGACGTTAGAGATAAATACGAAAGAGGCAGCCTGAAATACGGAAGAAGACCGGGAACTGAAGGAAGCGATAAAGATCAGGATAAAGCAAAATCTTTTGTACAGCAAAGAAGATTCAAGAAAGTTGAAAAAGACGTTCATAAAGATACTATTCGTCTTAATAAATACATTGCCAATTCCGGAATTTGCAGTAGGAGAGAAGCTGATGAGTTGATTACTCAAGGTTTGGTGGAAGTCAACGGAAAAGTAGTAACAGAAATGGGTTACCAGGTTGAAAAAACTGACAAAGTTGTATTTGACGGGCAAAACATTACTCCTGAAAAACCTGTTTATGTGCTTTTAAACAAACCAAAAGGTTATATTTCTACCACTAAAGATGACAAAGCAAGAAAAACGGTAATGGATTTGGTTGCAAACGCTTCTCCATACAGAGTTTTCCCGGTAGGAAGATTAGACCGTTCTACAACCGGAGTTATTCTTTTGACCAATGATGGACACATGACTAAAAAACTGACGCATCCATCTTTTGATTCTAAGAAAATTTATCACGTTACCTTAGACAAAAAATTAACGAACGAAGACATGAAACTTATTGCAGAAGGCATTCGTTTGGATGAAGGTATTGCAGAAGTTGATCAAATTTCGTTTATTGAAGGAAAACCTAAAAATGAAATCGGAATCGAAATTCATATCGGCTGGAACCGTGTCATCAGAAGAATTTTCCAACGTTTAGGATACGAAGTAGAAGCTCTGGACAGAGTAATGTTTGCAGGACTTACAAAGAAAAACATCAAAAGAGGTCACTGGAGAATTCTTACAGAATTGGAAGTGAATAATCTTAAAATGCTTTAAAACTGATATGTTTTAGTGACAAATTATGAATTTAATTTATCCTTGATATCTAGCATTAATAAAGTTTTAATGATCAAAAAATAATTTATAATATTCTTTATAAGGTCTATTATCACTAAATGATACAGAAGGTTTATTGAAATTTGTTTCAATAAACCTTTTTTTATGTCTGAAAATTAAAAATAATCATTGTTGGAGCTGTACTTCCAGATTTAATTTCTATGTTTGAGCATAGATGGTAAGCGTCGTTTTAAATATGAAATTTGCAGTACTATTTACTACAAGTCGAAAAAGCTTACCTTTTCTGCAAAAACCAAAACGGACGAACGTTTTCGCTATAAAGCTGTTCCAAGAATCAATGAGAAAAGATGGCAAAAACATCTTGTTTACAGCTTCAATTTGTGCTAATGAGTTTTGAAAAATAGCAACTATTTTTGACCACATTATCACGTTTAAACTTTAAAAAAATAAATTTGTCCCAAAGTAAAATACATATCAAAAAGAATTCGTGTATTCGTGGCTAACAAAATCATCTGCAGATCTGTAAGAGAATCATTCCAATTAAATTTGTAACGAGTTTTAAGCATTACTCTTCTCTGCAAAACAAAAAATATTTCCAAGTTTGATGCTAGAATAGCCATTACTTTTTATTTTAGAAGAATTAATCATTGCTTTAGCTAAAATATCCGTAGGTAAAGGTTTTTGGCTTTCAAAAAGACCAAGCTTATTGGCAAATTTAATGATTCTGCTTCCCAAAACTTCCCCCGTTCTTTCAGAATCTTTTCTTTCGAGCATTCCAGGTTTGAAAATAGTAATTTTATTAAAATGAAGTTTTTTTACAGCTTCTTCCAGTTCGCCTTTCATTTTAGAATAAAATATTTTTGATTTAGGATTAGCGCCATAAGCAGAAACCAAAATATAATCTTCTACATTATTTTCTTTTGCTGCTTTTGCAAATTGGTATTGATAATCAAAATCAACTTTTCTCTGTCCATCTTTACTTCCGGCAGCTTTTAGAGTTGTTCCTAGACATGAAAATGCGACATCACCTTTCACTAGATTTTTCCAGTCTTCATATTTTTCAAAATCAACGACGTGAGTTTTTAACTTCTCATTGGTGAAAGATAACGGTTTTCTTACAAAAACATTCACTTCCTCAAAATCTTTATCGTGTAAAAGTTGATTTACCAAATCTTTTCCTGTAGCACCTGAAGCGCCGATTACTAAAGCTTTCATAATAAATAGTTTTGTGATGATCATTCCTTTTTTAAATTTACTAAATTTGAGGTAATTATTTTAAGATAAAAGATAAAAGATCTTTAGATAAATTAAACATCAACTATAATTAATCATTTATCATTTATCACTTATCACTTATCAATTATTATTCATTACCAATTACTTATTACCCATACGAAATGGATGCCAACGAGATTTTAGATTATTGTCTAGCAAAAAAAGGAGTGACAGAAAGTTTTCCTTTTGATAACGAAACTTTAGTTTTAAAAGTAGGAATTAAAATTTTTCTGCTAATGTCTTTAGAAAGACAGCCTTTAAGTATCAATGTAAAAACAGATCCCGAATGGAGCGAAGAACTTCGTGAGCAACATCCACAAATTACAGGTGCATTTCACATGAACAAAACCCATTGGAATTCTGTTTCTCTTGACGGTTTGAAAAGAGATTTAGTTTTAAAAATGATTGATCACTCGTATGATTTGGTGTTTAAATCATTGACGAAGAAGGCGAAGGAAGAAATTCTAAATCTTCAACTATAAATTCTTAATTGTTAAATTGATCTAATAAAATTCATTTTATTTTAATAATTAATTTAATTAGAACCAATTAAAAATATATTATAAATTTATTTTTTAATAATATAATTTTCGTAAAAAACATATTTTTTATTGTGTAAACTGTTTTTTTTTCTTTTTCTTTGGAGAGTTCAAACCAAATGCGCATTACGTTTAAACATAAATTATAAAATTTAACGTTTAAAATTATTAACATGAAAAAAATCTTTTTTGTAGTTTCTATGGCCTTTTTAGCTTCATGCTCTAATGAGTTAGGAAACGAAGGAATAGAAAATGCTGAAAATTTAACCACAAACATCAATACCTCAAAATTATCATCCATCAGTGATTATGATTTTTCTCAAATAGGTATAAAGCATAATAATGCTCTTGAAGGTATCTATAAAAGGCTTTCTAAAGAAGCTAATGTAAAAAATTTAGATTCAATAAAGCTAAAAACAATAATATTTAACGAGACTAATTCTTTAATTGTCAATGATAAAGATTTTGCTAATGTAGAAGCGGAAATTATTGACAAAATTGATGACAGAAATGATATCGGTTATCTGGAAAATGAGCTTTACGGCAATTTTAAATCAGATATTTCCAAGTCATTCCTGAATGATTTTAAACTGGCTTTTGATCATTATATGGCTGCTAATGATGCAGAATCCATTAATGTTCTTAGTTCAGACCTTAATAATATCCAAAGTAAAGTGATTGGTGCTCAGCATAACATTCCGGAAGTAGAATATTTTGCTTTGAGAAGTCTTTTGAGCACAGGGTTATCATCTTCAGGTTATTGGAATAATAATTTAGATAACTGGAATACTTTATTGGGTTTAAAATCCAATAGTTCAACGAGCAGAGATTGGGGCTGGTTTAAAAGTACAATCAAAAAAATGGCAACAGCTGATGCTTACGGAGCAGGAGTAGGTGCTATTGTAGGAGCGGTAACGGCATCACCTACCGGACCGGGAATATTAGTAGGTGCTGCAGCCGGAGCTGTAGGATATGGTTGTAATTCATCCGCAATGGCCGGAATTAGAGAATTGATATAATGAACAAAAAAATTCTCATTCCAGTATTGGCTTTTGTTCTGGGATTTTTAGTATTCAAATATTTGGCAAAATTTGATACTCTTGATAGTGTATTAATTTCTCTTTTTGCAAGTATTTTAAGTTTTTATATTCCAAGGAAAATTTAATATTTCAAGAGACTGTCTGATAAGGCAGTCTTTTTTTTTTGGATTTTTTATCTGTTTCAAAAATCATACGATCATTTCGATTTAATTTTGTCATGATCGTAGTTTCAAAAAATAGTAAAAAATTATAGGCAATTACTTAGAACATAAATATATTTTATATTCAATTATTTTTACTTTTTTTTTGAGAATTTTAAATATATGTGGTATTTTAAATATTCTCCAGAAATCCTATTTCCATATGGTCATACGAAATTTAGCGGACTGCCTGGATTAATAATAAAAATAACCGATGATAAAGGAGATTTTGATTTTGAATTGGTAAAATCTGTATCTGATTCTAAATTAAAAGGAAAATTGGTTAATATTAAGTAAAGCAGATACACCGAAGCAATAGAAACTACACAGGTAAAACTAAAAAAGGCACAAGAAAATGCCAATGCAGCTGCTGTACTTGCAAGTTATGGAACTGTAATTATAGAAGGAAAAGAAATATTAAGGATAAGAGAAAAGGAAATAGAAAAAAGGAGGGAAGAAAATATAAAATACGCAAATCCTCTAGAATTAGAAAATTAAAAATAAACTTGGCTAAAAAATAAAATTCTCAGTCAGACTTTTATCTTCATCCAATCTTTCAATTAATTTTTCTAAACCTTCAAATTTAATTTCCTCATGAAGAAAATCTCTGAATTTCACAGTGATTTTTTCGTCATAAATATCTCCTTCAAAATCAAGAATATAAACTTCAACGGTTAACTTATCACCATTAACGGTCGGGTTTGTTCCCACGCTTAACATTCCTTTATATTGTTGGTCATTAATAAATGTTTCAACAATATAAGCACCTTTTTTGGGAAGTAATTTTATATTTTCAGTTTCAATATTGGCGGTTGGATAACCGATAGTTCTTCCTAATTTTTTTCCATGCACAACCGTTCCGGAAACAGAGTAGGAGTAACCCAACATTTCGTTGGCCTCCGAAATATTACCTGCCAATAAAGCATTTCTTATTTTGGTTGAGCTGATATTATTTTCGTGGATGTTAATAGCTTCCATTTGCTCTACCTCAAAATCTAGTTCTTTTGAAAGGTTTTGAAGCAATTCGAAATTTCCACTTTTATTTTTTCCGAAAGAATGGTCGTAGCCTATGATTAGATATTTTACATTCAATTTATCAACTAAAATCTGACGTACAAATTCTTCACCGGTAAGGTTTCTAAATTCTTCATCAAATTCTTTTAAAAATAAATTATTGATGCCGTACTTTTCCATCAATAAAGTTTTTTCGTCCAATGTATTAAGAAGCTTAAGATCTTCATTCGGATTAAAAACAAATCTTGGATGTGGCCAGAAAGTAAGGATTGCAGTTTCCAAATTGTGAGCAGAACCCACTTTTTTCAGTTCGTCGATGATGCATTTATGACCGAGATGAACTCCGTCAAACATTCCCAATGATAATGCTAGAGGCCTTTGAGAAGGGTAATCACTAAAATTTCTGAAAACTTTCAAGATGAAAAAATTTTGACTGCAAATATAGTTATAATGTATTTATTAATGTAACAATTTACCAATGTAATAACGTAACAATAAAAATAGGCACTTTATTGAGTCATTTCTTGGTAAATTGCTAGATTGTTATATTGCTAATCTGTTAAAAAAAGCATGATAAAAATCTTTTTTTTAGCAATTGCAGGTTTGTGAAGATTCATTATATTTGCACCAAGAAAAAATTTAGCAATGGCAAACCAAATTAAAGGAAAAATTTCTCAAATTATTGGTCCTGTAATCGACGTAGTTTTTAATAATGTAGAAGCTATTCCTAGTATCTATGATGCTTTAGAGATTACAAAAGAAAACGGTGAAAAAGTAGTATTAGAAGTAGAGCAGCATATTGGTCAGGATACGGTAAGATGTATCGCAATGGATGCAACTGATGGTCTTAAAAGAGGCCAGGATGTAATTGGATACGGAAATCCTATTATCATGCCAATCGGTGATGCCGTAAACGGAAGACTATTCAACGTTGTTGGGGATGCTATCGACGGGCTTCAAAATATTTCTAAGGAAGGTGGTCTTCCAATTCACAGACCAGCTCCAAAATTTGATCAACTTTCAACTTCTGCAGAAGTTTTATTCACAGGTATTAAAGTAATCGACCTAGTAGAGCCTTACTCAAAAGGAGGTAAAATTGGTTTGTTCGGTGGTGCAGGTGTAGGTAAAACAGTATTGATTCAGGAGTTGATTAACAATATTGCAAAAGGACACGGTGGTCTTTCTGTTTTCGCCGGAGTAGGTGAAAGAACGAGAGAAGGAAATGACCTTTTGAGAGAGATGCTAGAATCAGGTATTATTAAATACGGTGATGAGTTTATGCACTCTATGGAAAACGGAGGTTGGGATCTTTCTAAAGTAGATTTAGAAGTAATGAAAGATTCTAAAGCTGCATTCGTTTTCGGACAAATGAACGAGCCACCTGGAGCAAGAGCAAGAGTAGCACTTTCTGGTCTTACTTTAGCTGAATACTACAGAGACGGTGGTGAAACAGGACAAGGGAGAGACGTATTGTTCTTCGTAGATAATATCTTCCGTTTTACACAAGCTGGTTCTGAGGTATCTGCACTTTTGGGTCGTATGCCTTCTGCGGTAGGTTACCAACCAACATTGGCATCTGAAATGGGTGCGATGCAGGAAAGAATTACTTCAACTAAAAATGGTTCAATTACTTCAGTACAGGCGGTTTACGTACCTGCGGATGACTTAACTGACCCGGCTCCTGCTACAACGTTTGCTCACTTAGATGCAACAACGGTATTAGATAGAAAAATTGCTTCATTAGGTATTTATCCAGCGGTAGATCCATTGGCTTCTACGTCAAGAATCTTGGCTCCGGAAATTATCGGTGAAGAACATTATAACTGTGCTCAGAGAGTAAAAGAAATTCTTCAGAGATACAAAGCTCTTCAGGATATCATCGCAATTCTTGGTATGGAAGAACTTTCTGAAGAAGATAAATCTGTAGTTTACAGAGCTAGAAAAGTTCAGAGATTCTTATCTCAGCCTTTCCACGTTGCAGAACAGTTTACAGGTATTCCTGGATCATTGGTAGATATCAAAGATACCATCAAAGGATTCAACATGATTATGGACGGTGAACTAGATCACTTACCGGAAGCTGCTTTCAACTTGAAAGGAACTATCGAAGAAGCGATCGAAGCCGGACAAAAAATGTTAGCGGATAACGCTTAATTAGAAATATAGAATAAAGAAAAAAGAGTAAAGACATTTCTCACTCTTTTTTCTTTTCTCTTTACTCTTTAATCTGAGAAAAATGAATATAAAAATTTTAACACCAGAATACGTAGTTTTTGAAGGAGAAGTAGACTCAGTATTGTTGCCTGGAAAAAATGGTGAATTTCACCTGATGAAAAACCACGCAGGAATTGTTTCTTCATTATCTGGCGGTAAAGTAAAGCTTTTTACTAAGTCTGTAGACGAAGCTTATGCTAAAAATTTTACCAAAGAAAATGAAAATCAAAACGAAGTTTTTACGTATCCTATAAAAAGCGGTGTTGTAGAATTTAATCATGATAAAGGAATTATCCTTTGCGAATAATTAAAATCGAAGCTAAATATATTTTCAAAAAAGTGTAACTTTGGTTACACTTTTTTTATGCTTTGTAAAAATCTGATTTTATGAAACAAAGTTTAATCATGTTCTTTACAGTTTTGGGCTTCATTCTAAATGCTCAAATTATTAAAACGAAAAGAGGCATTGTTAGTTTAGACGGAAATCATGTTGCGAAAATATCAAGCAAATCCGGAGAATATACTTTTATGGATTTGAAGGAAACTCCTATTTTTACGATGGAGTTTGTAGATAAAAGCGTAGTAGATTCTGTACGAGATAGTTATGTAAAGTTGAATCGTGTATATAACCGAGAAAAAACTTTAGATATGGATTATATTTCTCCGTCTGCATTTTCCGGTGATGAAAGATCTGCTGTCTACACTTGTATTAAAGCGTTGAAAATTATTGATGAAAGAGGAATCAATGTGAAAAATCTTGATGAACTTTTCAAAAATATGCCTAAACGCAAACTCGATACAAAAACAAAAGAAGCTTATACCACAAGATCTAAAATTGATAGATTAAATATAACCGTTAATAACGTCGGCGAAATTTTAAGCAATGGTGTTCCCGTTGGATATTTCACCAATTTACCTGTAAGTTTTGGTTCTGAAGATACAATTTCAGATAAAACATTTGTGGATATTGAGATATATGATGCTAAAAGTAAATTAATAGGAAGATACAGTACCACGACGAAAAGAATTACGACAGCAGGAGGAAAAGTTTTTACTTTATATAGAGAAATGTCGGGTCGGGCTTCTATTTTGAAGTTTCCTACTTACAAAGCACTTGCAGAGAGAATGGCAATTCTTGATCCTAATTTTATTAAAGTTCAGGATAAAATAATTGTAGGTGAAGTGGTAAAAGATGGAGTTGAAAAAGATAAAAAGTAAATTTTCTGAAATTGATATTGGCCTTAACCGAAAATAAAATCCTGAAATAATTTTCAGGATTTTTTCTCTATTTATATTTTGTCATTCCGTAGGAATCTCGGCCAATTACTTTATATTAAAAACGCTTAGTTTCCACAGAATGACAAATTGATCTTAATTTTTATATATTTAAAATTGTAAAAGAAAAATATTCAAAATTTACAAACTCAAAATAATTCCATTCTCTTTTAGCTGCTGCATCGGTTTTGAAAACCAGAATAATTCAAAATCTTCAAAGTTTTCTTCAAATTGAGTTTTAAGTTGTTGAAGCGTAATACGTTTAGGGTTTTCAAAAGTATTTTCTTTCAAAACTTTAATCAACCATTCTGCCTTTTCCTGCTCTAAATCTATCTTAACAATACTGGTTCGTAAATGGAACGTAATTCTCGTGTACGCCCATGAGTTTTGCTTTTTTGTTTTTATGTAATTCTCAGCGATTACATTTTTTGCTAAAAATATAATTTTAGAATTTCCTTTAAAACTAAATTGATCTTCTTCTAAAAGACAATCGTGAATATAATCCGGGTGAATTGTTGTTTTCGGAATTTTAAAATCAAACCAATCCTGCAAAGGAATTTCAAAATTAATTCCATGCATGAAATTGAATAGTGATTTTTTCAACCCAAAACTAAATTTACTGTGATCGATTCCAGTTTTATCTGTAAAATCAATATCGTTATTGGCAAACTTAATTTCCTGCTTAATTGGTGTTACTCCAAATTCTTCAGGATTTTGACCGACCGGAGAATGTGCTGTCATGGCAAACTGATGCCAAAAACCACTTTGTAAAATTCCCATTTCAAAAAGCTGGCGAACCATTTCTAAAGAATCCACAGTTTCCTGAACAGTTTGGGTTGGGTAGCCATACATCAAATAGGCGTGAACCATAATTCCCGCTTCGGTAAAATTCTTGGTAACTTTTGCCACCTGGTCTACAGAAACTCCTTTGTCAATTAATTTTAACAACCGATCACTGGCCACTTCCAGTCCACCCGAAACCGCAACACAACCCGAAAGCTTTAAAAGAAAACATAAATCCTGAGTAAAGCTTTTTTCAAAACGAATATTTGTCCACCAAGTCACCACAAGATTTCTTCGTAAAATTTCTAGAGCAACTTCTCGCATCAGAGCGGGAGGAGCAGCTTCGTCTACAAAATGAAATCCGGTTTCGCCAGTTGTTTTAATTAATTCTTCCATTCTGTCAACCAAAATTTTGGCAGAAATGGGTTCGTAAATTTTAATGTAATCTAAAGAAATGTCACAAAAAGTACATTTTCCCCAATAGCAACCATGCGCCATTGTCAACTTATTCCATCTTCCGTCACTCCATAAACTATGCATCGGATTGGCAATTTCGATGACTGAAATATATTTATCTAACTGTAAATCAATATAATCCGGAGTTCCAATTTCAGATTGTTTGTAATCATGTTTGGTAGAATTATTTTTATAAGTAACTTCTTGATTTTCAATTAAAAATGTTCTTTTGAATTGAGATTCTTCGCGTCGCTCTGAATGACAAACACTTTCGTACACCAATTCCAACGGAACTTCACCATCGTCTAAAGTAATGAAATCGAAAAATTCAAAAACTCTTTGGTCTTTAATTTCTCTTAATTCAGTATTCGGAAAACCGCCGCCCATCGCAGTTTTGATGTGAGGATAATTTTCTTTTATAAATTTTGCTGACCGAAAAGCTGAATACAAATTTCCGGGAAAAGGAATCGAGAAACACACTAATTTTGGCTGAACCAATTCTAATTTTTGGTATAGAATTTTTAGAGTAAAATCATCAATAAATGTCTGTGCAGAATTTAATTTTGAATATAATTCATCAAAAGAATTGGCACTTTTTCCTAATCTTTCGGCATATCTGCTGAACCCAAAATCAGAATCTACATTCTCAACAATATAATCTGATAAATCTTCTAAGTATAAAGTAGCCAGGTGTTTAGCTTTGTCCTGAAGTCCCATATTTCCGAAAGCAAATTCCATATCATCGAGCTGATTGAATCGGGAAGCTTCGGGAAGAAAATTCATCGAACAAATTTGTCTTGCCAGAGTAGGATTTTTATTCTGCAGAAATAAAATCACCTGATCAATTGTCTTTAAATATTCATCTCTCAATGCAAAAATTCGCTGTGAGTTTTCTGAGATATTCTGTAAATCAATTTTTGTATCAAAAATCTTCTGAATTCCACTTTTAGAAAATAATTCTAAAATCACTTCAATTCCCAAATCGATCTGATAACTCGAAATATTTTTGGTATTCAGAAAACCTTTGATATAAGCGGTTGCCGGATAAGGAGTATTGAGTTGCGTGAAAGGTGGAGTAATAAGAAGAAGATCTTTCAAAAGTAATTTTTTGCAAATTTATGGGTTTAAAAGGAAAAGAAAGAAAGTTTTTGACTGATTTAAAAATTAAATAAAAAGAAATTTTTTCGATAGGAATTTTATGAAGCAAAAGATTTCATTTAGATTTGATTGGCTAACTTTTAATACTGATTTAATTACTGAATTTTTTGCGCCACGAATTCACGAATTTTATTTAGGCTTGAAAATATTTGTGTATTCGTGGCAAAAAAAATAACCGTTAGAATTTTCTAACGGTTCTAATTATTTATATGTGAAAATCGAAATTACATTTGCTTGTACTCAATATTCATTTGTTTTTCCATTTCTGCGTAAGCTCCGGATTCTAATTTTTCTTTGATGCCTTCAAAAGCAGCCAAAGTTTCATTAATTTCTGAATCGGTGTGTGAAGCAGTCGGGATTAATCTCAATAAAATCATTCCTTTTGGAATTACCGGATATACTACAACTGATGTGAATACACCGTAATTTTCTCTTAAATCTTTTGCTAAAAGTGTTGCTTCAATTGTAGTTCCCTGGATGAAAACCGGTGTTACACAAGTATTTGTGTTACCAAGGTTGAAACCTCTTTCTTTCAATCCGTTTTGAAGTTTATTAACGTTTTCCCACAATTTATCTTTAATTTCCGGGCGTGTTCTCAATAATTCCAATCTTTTCAAACCTCCGATTACCATTGGCATTGTTAAAGATTTAGCAAAAATCTGAGAACGAAGATTGTATTTCAAGAATCTGATGATCGTCTCATCTCCCGAAAGAAATGCCCCAAAACCAGCCATTGATTTAGCAAAAGTAGAGAAGTAAACATCTATTTGATCCTGACAGCCTTGCTCTTCACCTGCTCCAGCTCCTGTTTTACCCAAAGTTCCGAAACCGTGTGCATCATCAACCAAAAGTCTGAAGTTGAATTTAGATTTTAAATCACAAATCTCTTTCAGTTTCCCCTGCATTCCTCTCATTCCGAAAACACCTTCAGTAATCACTAAAATTCCACCGCCATTTTCTTCAGCCACTTTAGTCGCTCTAGCTAAGTTTTTTTCTAAACTCTCAATATCGTTATGTTTGAAAGTAAAACTTTTTCCCATGTGAAGACGAACTCCGTCAACGATACAAGCGTGAGAATCTGCATCATAAACGATCACGTCATGTCTTGTCACCAATGCATCGATACAAGAAACCATCCCTTGGTAACCGAAATTCAATAAATAAGCAGCATCTTTCTGAGTAAATTCTGCCAATTCTTTTTCCAATTGCTGATGTTGCTGAGTCTCACCAGACATTGCTCTTGCGCCCATCGGATAAAACATTCCGAATTCTGCAGCAGCTTTTGCATCAGCTTCCAAAACTTCCGGATGATTACAAAGACCTAAATAGTCATTTGCGCTCCAGAAAATAACAT
>Ga0308158_10002950_pt1 | contig 15435 bp, 14 predicted proteins | sample PhyBR2_FD_201038 | JGI IMG/M metagenome (GOLD analysis project Ga0308158, IMG submission 201038) | Phyllosphere microbial communities from UC Gill Tract Community Farm, Albany, California, United States - DLSLB.R2 | ecosystem: Host-associated > Plants > Phyllosphere > Unclassified | place: USA... | reverse complement strand
CGTTCATGCCGGACACAGCCGTCTTCATGCTGCCGAAAATGCTCATCTGAAAACCTCGATTCCCTTAGTAGGCTTGAGAGTATCCGGTGGGCCTTGCGTGAAGCTGTCTGGCATTTGCGTGATCGAAGAAAGATCGGAGCCTAGACTGCTGCGCCCATAGCGGACGTTGAAAAACTATTCCCAATCAATGCAGTAGCCGAGGAAGCGCTTGGAATCGACCGGGTCGACACCGAGCTTCTTGCGCAGCTTTTTGCGAAGCTTGGAAATGTGGCTTTCAACGACGTTCTCTTCGACTTCCTCGTCGAAAATCCCGTAGATGGCATTGAAGATCTGGGTCTTGGTGACGCGGCGACCGCGGTTGGCAATCAGGTATTCGAGGATGCGGCGCTCGCGGCGCGGCAGTGCGAAGACTTCGCCGTGGATCTCGGGATCGCGGCCATCGGAGAAGACGCGGATGGCGCCGATATCCGTGTGCGTGGAAATCGCCTTGAGGCGACGGCGGATGGCCGCTGCGCGTGCAAGGATTTCGCGGGGGTGAACCGGCTTGCGAACGACGTCGTCAACACCGCAATCAAAAAGTGCAAGCGTGTTTTCGAGCGAGGGCTGGTCGCTGACCGCGATGACGGGTGCCATCGACCGATCGCGAATGGCGCGCGGCAGCTCGAATGTCTGCTGTCCCTGGCCAATCAAAAACGCCTCGACAGCCGCGATATCCGAATCGGCAGCCGTCTGCACCCACTCTCCAAACTCGTTTGGATCAAAACCGGTCGAAGGAATACCTTCTCGACCAAAAAGGGAAGTGTAGCCATCCTTCACGAGCTCACGCTCATCAACCACTACGATCATTCGTCCGCCTCCGAATCACTTGTGGCACATCGATGACCTATGGGTACGAATCGCACGATTCTGGGACAAGCTGTAGGAACTCACTGGCGGAAATTAATAGTTGATTAAGAATTGCCCCCCGATTTGCTCTATATTTAGTGGGTAGGCAAAATTATGCACACAAAAGTTTCGTGGAAAAGTTAACATGTCCTAAATTGTGACTTGCCTTGCCACATTGGCCCGAATTCTTGCCATATTATGACACATTTCCGGTTTGTTCTTTTTTCGCTATCTTTGGGCGAGTTAGCCGCGGCAGAAATTGCTCGCATTGGGAGTCCATTTCCCATAGCCCGTGGCGACCAGATTGGCGATGACGCGGCAGACATATTGCTTCTGCGCGGGGTCATTATTGGGGCCGGCGTGGTAGCGGGCGACCGCCATGGTCCAGGTCTCGTGGCGATCGTGCAGGTTCTTGAGGAACCGTGCGGCGTATTCCACGTTGGTTCGGGGGTCGAACATCTCCTCCAATGACCGAAAATTCTCCCCGTGGTAGAACTGGTTGATCTGCATGCAGCCGACATCGATCAGCTTCGCGCCCGACCTGTGAGCCGTATCCACCTGCCTCAGCGCGTCGCGCTCCGAGGGCGGGAAGAAGGGCTTGCCCTCTATGTTCAAGGCATAGGGGTAGAGCGAGCCCTTGCGGCCCGTTTCGGTCAATCCGACGGAATAGAGGATGCCCTCGGGGATACCATACTTCAGCGCGGCCGACTGGATCTCCTGCTCGCAGGCGCCATCGGACGCCCGCGCGTCAGAGGTATACGTCGCCAGTGCCGCTGCTGCCAGAGGAGCCAGCAGAAGCGCTCGTAGCGTCGCTCTCACCTGTAACATTGAAGCCCCCTGCACTGCGCTGCCCCGTTTGATTCTGACGCTCACGCGCCTCGCCGCCCTGCCCCTGCGCAGAGCCCTGCTGCGAGCCGCTCTGGGCGTTCGTCTGGCTGCTGGTATCGGTGTTGGCGACGGGCGCCATGCTGACGCTCACGCCGTCGATGGCGTAGCCCTGGCTGCGCAGAGACTCCAGCATCTTCGTGTGGTCTTCTCTCAGCTGCCGGTAGGCGGCTGCTGTCTCGACCTTGAGGTCGACGTTCAGCGTATCGCCCTGAAGCCTGAGCGTCGCGGTGACGAGGCCGAGATCGATCGGGTTCATCTGGATCTTGAGCGTGTTGACGACCTTGCCGGTGCTGCTGAGCTCAGCGGCGTTCGACAGGGACGACGATGCCTGCATGGCATGCGCCCATTCCTTGTCGCCGGCGATCGCTGCCGTAACGGCGGCGGAATTGGTGTTCTGCGCAAGGCCGATATAGCGGCGGGAATCGAGGATCGTGACCGTCTCGACATTCGCCTTTCCGCCAACGTCGGCCGCGTCCTTCTCGATGCCGAGATGCATGTCCATGGACGTGCCACGGCTGTCGGCGCGCGTCAGCCGGAAGGTCTGGCCGACCGTATCACCGGCATCGGTCGCGCCGGGCATGTCCACGTCGGACGCGGCGTCGCTGGCCGAGGTCAAGGCGCTGGCGACATCGGCGACGGCGTCACCCTTGGTTTTCTGCTTGCCGGAAGACTTGTCCTTGGCGTCAGTGGGCGCAGAATCCTGCGCCTTCTGTGCGAACAGTGCGGCAGCGGCGGCCGATGCGCCATCGACCGGAGTGTTGCCGAGCATGCTCAGGACGTCGGAGACAGCACTGTCGTCGGCTGATCCGGGCTTGGCCTCGGTCTTGACCGGCTTGCCTGTCTTGTCGTCCTTGGATGTCGGCGCGGCGATCTTGTCGGCCACGTCCTCGGCGGTGCCGTCGACCGCAGCATCATCGAGCTGCTTGCGCAGCGACTTGATATCGATCCGGCCCGTCTTCTGAGCGTCCTTCCCGGCATTGGCCGCCGTCGCATCGGCTTCCGCCTGCGCCAGTGCGGCCGAGTTGCCGAGATCGATCACAGCTTTCGGGTTCTGCCGGTGCGGCGCCGAGCCAACCGCGCCGTTGCCGCCATCTGCAGTACCGGAGGGCTGCTGGCCATCGGCATTGGCGCCCTGGTTGCGATCGGAATTGGCATTGGCCTTGTTCAGAACGTCCGAGAAGCCACCGCCTTCGGTATCCGAGCCCTTGCCGGCCGGCCGGCTGGCTTTTGCGCCTGCGGCAGCATCTGCGGCACCGGCCGGAACGCTGATATCCATCATATCAATTGCTTTCCTTGTTCAAAAGACCGTCGATCTCATCCAACTGAGAGCGGCTCGAGGTCACAAATGAGCTGAATGCGGGGTCGGCGTTCTGTAGATCAGCTGACTGCGATCCGGCCGCCGGTGCGGCGTCGGGCACCGCCCCCTCTCCGGCCGATCCGCCCTCGGCCGCCTGTTCAGAACTGGCTTCTTGACCATCTGGTGTATTAGCAGAGCCTTGCGTCAGGCTTGCAGCGTCTGGTTGCCGAAGCACCTGCTCGGCCACCGAGCGCGCAGCGGCCCGCAAGATCTGGTCGCGCGGCGAAAGCGCCTTGTCGGCGATCGTCGAAATATCGCGAGCGGCGGTATCGATCTTGTCGGTCGGGATCGCGGCCATGCCGCCGTAAAAATCGGCCAATGCGCCAAAGGCGTTGTTGTTATCGCCCGACAGGGCCTGGGCGCGGCCGGCCGCCATGCGCGCGAGTTCGCCCTTGCCCGCTATCGCTGCGGCACGCGCGATACGCAGATAGATTTCGCGCTGGCGCGCCTCATCCATGAAGGAGAGGATGCCGATGACGTCATCCGGCTTCACATCATGATCGTGATCGACCAGCAGCTTGACGAAGAGATCGGCGAACTGGCTGGCATAGGGCGAATGCAGGAAGCGGCGGATGTAGCGCTGGGAATATTGCAGCCCCTGGTCCACCAGCCCCTTATCGACGCAGATCGCGACCGAGCGGCGCAAGGCCGCCTCCTCGATGATCGTGCCGGGCGCATTGAGACGCGCGAGATCGTAGAGCTTGAGCGCCTCTTCCGGGCTCTTGGCGATCGTGACGTTGCCGCCAACCAGCGCCAGATAGGGACCGATCTTCTTGTCCTTATATTCCTCGGCGGTATCCACCAGCGTCTTGGCGACGAGAAGACCCTTGCCGCTCAGATATTTGCGCAGGATGTCGGTCACGCGGTTGTCGAAGTAGCCATTGACGTCGCGAGCCACCAGATATTCCAGCGTCTGCGGATTGCCGCCGCTCATGGCGTAGATCAATGCGGCATCGACGTTGCGATCGTCATCGAAGACAGCCGGATCGACGGCGCGCAGGCGCTTGTCGATGGTGCCGAGCATGAAGCGCTGCATCTCGCTGGCAGAATGGTCGCCAAGCACGACGGAATCCTGCACGAACTGCAGGGAGCGCAGCATCTTGTAGGGAACGGTGTCGCCGCCATCGTCCTGCGGCACAACAGGCAGCGCCTCGGCCGTCGATGTTGCAGCGCCATGCGCGGCGGCAGGGGCTTGCGCTTCGGCAGGTGCAGGCGTCTCGCCATGCCCTGCCGGCGCCTCGGCATGTCCAGCCGGCGCCTCGGCGTGGGCGGCGGGCGGCGCGGCTTCTTCCGCGCGCACAACGCCGCTCGCCGTCAGCGCAAGGCTGAAAGCGAGGGGCAGGAGATGCCTGTGCTGCCGGCGCTTCATCGATTATCCCTGATCGGCCTGGAGAAGAATTTCGATACGACGGTTGGACGCGTTGAACGGATCTGCGGCGTCCTTCAGCTTGCGGTCGGCGAAGCCGGAGACCTGAGAGACGCGCTTCTCATCGAGCCCGCCGCGTACCATCATGTAATAGGCGGCCTGGGCGCGATCCATCGAAAGACGCCAGTTCTCGTTCTCGCCCTTGTACTGACGGCCGTCGGTATGCCCGCGGATGGCCACGACGCCGTTCTTCGCCTTCAGCACCTCGCCGATCTTCTGCATCGCAAGGACCATTTCCCTGCGCGGCACGGCGGAGCCGACGTTGAACATGGAATCGTCGCTCTGGTCGGAGATGCTGACCAGGAGACCACCTTCAGCTGGCGTCACCGTCAGACCCTCGGCGAGCTTGCCGGCGATGCCGCCGATCTGCTGGGCGATCTGCTGCTGGAGATCCTTGGCTTCCTGCTGCTGCTCGACCGCCTTTTGCTCGGCGGTCTGCGTGTCAGGCGCTATGCCATCCTTGTCGGCGGTCTTGTCATTCGTCTGATCACTGGTCTTGTCCGCCGTTTCAGGGTTCGCGGCCTCAGCGGCCTTGGCTGCGGCCTGCTCAGCCTTCGCGTCTTCGGCCTTGGCTAGCTCGATTGCCTCCTTGGCCGGATCGTCCGGCTGCGTCTTGTCGGCGCGAGTCACCTCGATCTGCTTCGTCCAGAAATCGGGATCGAAAGGATCGCGATAGGCTTCACCGCCATCGGCGCCGGTCGCGGGGCCGGAGTCGGCCGCACCGCCCTCGCCCTTGGCGCTGACATTGGCCTGCTGGCCGACTTCCTGGGCGATTTCGGCGAGAACCGAATAAGGGTTCTCGAAGAAGTCCGCTTCGGAATAGTTCTTCTGGTCGCCCGATGTCGAGGTCTGGTCCTCACCGCTGGCGGCGGCGGCACCCTGGTTCGGCTGGTCTTCTTTTTCCTTCGACTTGTCGGCCTTTTCCTGCCCGTCGGCCTGATCGACCGGCTTCTTCAAGCCCTTCTCGGTCGGCTTTTCATCCGAGAGCTTGATCGGGTTGAAGTAGGTGGCGACGGAAGCCTTGGTCTCTTCGTTGGCGGCATTGACCAGCCACATGACGAGGAAGAACGCCATCAGCGCGGTCATAAAGTCGGCATAGGCGATTTTCCAGGCGCCACCATGAGCACCATCGTGATCGCCACCACCATGTCGCTTGATGATGATGACCTCGTTCTTGCCGTGGTGATGATTTTCGCTGTCGCTCATTCCAGAACTTTCTTGACGCTCGCCGCCCAGGCAGACATGCGGGTTACGAGTACCGAGTCATCAAACTCGGCGATCAGGTCGATGTCGTCGTTTTCATGATGGCGCAGCAGGTCCGCCTTCTCGCCGAGTTCGTTCTTCAATATATTGAAGAGCGTTTCCGGGCCCTTGACCGTGATCGTGCCGGTCTCGCCTTCCAGAACGGCATCGCGAAGCTGTGCGGCCAGTTCGACGGCGGCCTTTTCAGCCAAAGCCTCGGTCAGGACGGGAGCCAACGTGCGGGCGACCGTGGCGCTCACAAGATCGGCGACCTCGGTGGAGATTGCCTTGATCCGCGAGGCAACAAGCTCGGCGATCTCGGTCTCGTACTTGTTGCGAAGCTCTTCGATCTCGCGCTGGTGAACGAGTGCAACGGTCTGCGCTTCAGCCTCGAATTTCTCGGTGAGCTCGGCGGTCGCCTTGGCCTCGCCCATGGCGTTTGCATCACGGCGCTCCGCCTCGATATCAACCACCGGCTCGGGGGCGATGTCGTCGAAACCACCGAAACCGCCTAAATCGTCGGAAAACGATGTTTCGACCACGGATGGGGCGACGACGGCGGGTTCGCCAAAGTCTTTCAGACGAGACAGCAGCGCGCTCACTCAACCCACCTCTTATCAGCAGAAGCCTGCGACATGCCGCGCCTCACATTGCACCAAACAAATATTTCGCGCGGTTTCGCACCACGCCTGTTGTCCCTGACCCTAGGAGGCCAAACTTGTGCGAAGATGAAGGGCGCCGCCGGGCGGCGCGCAACCGTGGCCCGCAATCACTGCAGCAGCACGAGAACCTTGCTGGCGGCGGTATTGAGGATGGAAACCGCCTGCACGCCCATCTTCTGCTGGGTCTCCAGAGCCTTCTGGCGCACGGACGCCTCGTCCATATCCGTATCGACAAGCGCACCGACATTCTTCTCGATGATATCGGCCATGTTGGCGGTGTAGTCGATGCGGTCGTTGATGCGGGCGCTCATCGTGCCGAGGCCGGCCGCGGTCGTGGTCAGCGTCGAGAGAAGATTGTCGACGACAGCCATCATGTCATCGACCTGCTCGGTCGTGGTGTTGTTGTCGAGCTTGATCTCGTCGCCATCGGCGCCGGTGACCGATCCGGCACTGAGCAGATAGTAGTTGCGTGGCGCGGTCGAACCCGTGTCGTTCAAGGTGCTTGCGTCAACAGTCTTGGTCAGCAGGCCGCGATTGGCGTTGCTGGTGTCGATCATGACGGTCTGGTCAGCCGGGAAGGTGATGTTCTGTGGCTGATATTCGCCGGTCGGCGCCCGGGTGAAGCCGCCGATGACCGAGCGCGAGGTGGTCAGCGTCGCATCCTGGTTGAACAGCCAGTTTTCGCCGGCGATGCTCGTCGACTGAACCGTCGTCTGCATCTGCTGCTTGAGCTGCTCGATCGTCGTGTTGAGCTTTTCCTTGTCGACGCCGTCTTCCTTGGCGCTGACAAGCGTTGCGCGGATGCTGGTCAGCTGATCGATCAGGCTATCCATCGCGGTGTAGGCGGTGTCGACCTTCGAGGCACCAACGCCGAGTGCATCGTGGATGTTGGTCATGGAGCTGCCATCGGAGCGCAGAACGCTCGCGAACGACCAGTAGGTCGCGTCATCCGCCGCCGTTTCCACGCGCATGCCCGATGATACCTGCTGCTGGGTGGTCGCTGCTTCCTTGTTGATGATCCGCAATGCGGCGAGAGCGTTTACCTGGGCGGAGCTGGTGATTCGATAGGTCATTTTTTGGAGCTCTATGGTAGAGGAGAGGATAGACCGGACCGCCGGCAGCGACAGGCGTGGCTTCATGCCGCCAACCGGATTTTTCCGATCGGCTCGTCGCTAAACAAATCAATTCTTAAGAGAAGTTAACCAAGGCCTACAGCCAGCGCAAGTAGCCGACAAACGGTCTCGCAAGCCTCGCGCAACCTTAAATCTCTTTTCAAAAACAAAGAGAAAGCCGCGTCTTGCGAGACGGCTTTCAAGGCTTTCACGATTGTCTTCAGGGCGTTTGCAACGCCGCTTGACCAGCTTAGTTCTGGAACAGCGTAAGGACGTTCTGGGCGCTCGAATTGGCGATCGACAGCGACTGGATCGCCAGCTGCTGCTGGGTCTGGAGCGCCGTCAGCCTGCTCGATTCCTCTTCCATGTCGGCATCGACGAGACGGCCAACGCCTGAGTCGATCGAGTCACTGAGATTGGAAACGAAGCTGTCCTGAAGGTCGATGCGGGTCGAGATCGAGCCCAGCTGCGATGCCGCCTTGGTAAGCGCGCTAAGGCCGGTCTCGACGTTGCCAAGCGTGGTGTTCAGATCTTCAACGCTGAGCTGCGAGATGTCCATGTTGTAGATGGAGCCGTAGGTACCGAATTCCGAGCCGATGACGCCGGTGGTGGTGTCGATCTCGCCGGTTGCCTGCATGCCGAAGAGGACGTTGCCATCGGGGTTGTCATCGAGATTGTAGTCGGTCGTCTGAACCGAAACCTCGCCATTGGCGCCGCGAACGAAGGACGACACGACACTCTTCGTGCCGCTGCCGGCGACCCAGTTCTCGCCCGAGAAGGAGGCGGACTGCGCGACGCTCAACAGCTGCTGCTGGAGCTGGCCGATCTCGTCCTGGATCTTCGTCTTGTCGACGCCGTTTTCGGTGGCGGCGACGACCTTGGCCTTGATCTCGCTGACAATGTTGATGGCGTTGTCCATAGCCGCATAGGCGGTGTCGACCTTCGCCGCACCCAGACCGAGCGCGTCGGAAACGGCCGAGAGAGCCTTGTTGTCCGAGCGCATCGTTGTCGCGATCGACCAGTATGCGGCGTTGTCCTTGGCTTCGGCAACACGGTATCCGGAAGACACATTGCCCTGTGTCGTCTCGAGATTGGTGTTGATGCCGCGGAGTGTCTGAAGCGCGGCCATGGCCGCAACGTTGGTCAAAATGCTCGTCATGAAAAGAGCGCCCCTTGTTGGCAAACTTTTAAAAAGGGACATCCCGGTCTACCGCCGGGAACGGTTCATCAGCCTCATGCCTGCTAACCGCTTCTTAAGCTTGGTTAACATACCGTTTAATGATGGCCACAAGACATGAGTTTGGTTAACAAAAAGTTAACGGCAATAAAAAAGCCGCGCTCCGGAGAGCGCGGCTTTCGAAAACCACCCGCCGAAGCGGCGGCGTATTCCTTTGCGGGCGCCTGGCGCCTGCGATCTTAGCGGAACAGCGAGAGGATGTTCTGCGAAGAGGAGTTGGCGATCGACAGCGACTGAACAGCGAGCTGCTGCTGGGTCTGGAGTGCCGAAAGCTTGCTGGACTCTTCTTCCATGTCCGCATCGACCAGACGGCCAACGCCGGAGTCGATCGAGTCGGAGAGCTTCGAAACGAAGTCCGTCTGCAGGTCGATACCCTTCTGCAGCGAGCCGAGCTTGGAGCCGAGCGAGGTCATGCTCTTCAGAGCGCTTTCCGCGTCGGTGATCAGTTCATCGATCGCACCCTTGGTGTCGGTCGAGGTGATCGAGAACTCGGAGATCGAGTCGGTGATGAGCGTGCCGGAGCCCGGGCGATCCAGGATGCCGGTCTGGTCGTCGCTGAAGAGCAAATCGTCGGCCAGAGCGGAGTAGCCCGAGGTGCTGACGCTGACGCCGCCTGCAGTACGGATGAAGGAGGAGACGACCGACATGGTCTGGCCAACGGAGCTGGAAACCCAGTTTTCGCCGTTGAACGAAGCCGAAGCCGAGATGCTCTTCAGCTGCTGCTGAAGCTGCTTGATTTCGTCGTTGATCTTGCCCTTGTCGACGCCGTCTTCGGTCGCGGCAACGAGCTTGGCCTTGATTTCGGATACAACGTCGATCGAGCTCTGAACGGCGGTGTAGGCCGTGTCGACCTTGGCGGCGCCCATGCCCAGTGCGTCGGAAACGGCCGAAAGGGCGCCGTTGTCGGACTTCATGGTCGTTGCGATAGACCAGTAAGCAGCGTTGTCAGCTGCCTTGCCGACGCGGAGACCAGACGACACAGCGCTCTGGGTGTCCGAGAGGTTGTTGTTCACGCTACGCAGCGTCTGAAGAGCTGCCATTGCGGAATTGTTCGTGAGAATGCTGGTCATTTTAAAAAGCCCCTTTTTCGGCAATTTTTCATACGAAGGGACATTCCGGACTATTACCGGAAACGGCGGTCAGCGTCATGCCTGTTGACCGTGCATTTGCTGATCAACTCACCGTTTCGATGAGCCCATATGACGGCAACATGGTTAAGAAACACTAAACCCCGCGGGAAGAAATTTAAGAAATACCCGAGACTTAGCCGAAGCTACCGTACCGCAATAAAAAATGCGGCCGGGAAAGCCCGGCCGCACTGAATTTCAGATGTCTTGCGTTTTCCGCTATTAACGGAAGAGCGACAGGATGTTCTGCGAAGAGGAGTTCGCGATCGACAGCGACTGGATCGCCAGCTGCTGCTGGGTCTGCAGTGCCGAAAGCTTGCTGGACTCTTCTTCCATGTCCGCATCGACCAGACGGCCAACGCCGGAGTCGATCGAGTCGGAGAGCTTCGAAACGAAGTCGCTCTGCAGGTCGATACCCTTCTGCAGCGAACCGAGCTTGGAGCCGAGCGAGGTCATGCCCTTGAGAGCGGTTTCCGCGTCGGTGATCAGGCTGTCGATGTCGCCCTTGGTGTTGGAAGAGCTGATCGAGAATTCAGAGATCGACGCGCTGACCGTGCCGCTGCCGTCACGATCGAGAATGCCGGTGCCGCCAGCGAACAGCAGATCGTCTGCCGACGAGGTGTAGCCGGCCGTCGAGACGCTGACGCCGCCTGCGGTGCGGATGAAGGACGAAACAACCGACATGGTCTTGCCAGCGGCCGAGCTGGAAACCCAGTTCTCGCCGTTGAACGAAGCCGAAGCGGAAATGCTCGTCAGCTGCTGCTGGAGCTGCTTGATTTCGTCGTTGATCTTGCCCTTGTCGACGCCGTCTTCAGTCGCGGCAACGAGCTTGGCCTTGATTTCGGTTACGACGTCGATCGAGCTCTGAACGGCGGTGTAAGCCGTGTCGATCTTTGCCGCACCCATGCCCAGTGCGTCGGAAACGGCCGAAAGAGCGCCGTTGTCGGACTTCATGGTCGTTGCGATCGACCAGTAAGCAGCGTTGTCAGAAGCCTTGCCAACGCGCAGACCCGACGACACAGCGCTCTGGGTGTCAGAAAGGTTGTTGTTGACGTTACGCAGCGTCTGAAGAGCCGCCATTGCGGAGTTGTTGGTGTTAATGCTTGTCATGGATCCGTCCCCGAAATTCGATACCAATGGAGGACATTACCGGACTTATGTACCGGCAATGACGGTTCGGCTTCATGCCACTTGGTCATTCTGCATTGGGACCAAACCCGTCATGTCGAGGATGACTTTCGCAGCAAAACCTTGCGGACTAATTAATGGCACTCCGCCATTTTCCGAACGAATACAAATGGTTAACTAGTCGTTAAAGCAGGACTTAAACAGTTTAACGGCATTTTCGGGATTACTCATCCCCCTGTCGCTTCCTGCCTCAGGCAAGGTTCACGTGTCATTCTGCGCCATAATGGCCTCATTGGGTCCGCGGCAAACCGGCCGGCGGCACCTGGTGTTTGCCGCGTAAAGAACTGAACGAGGTTTGAACGTGAATCGTGTGGTTTCGTTTTCCGCAGCATCAAAAGACTATCAGAGCGGGCGCTATACCAAGTCGCTGGAAACGCTGAACGCGTTGCTCGAAACACAGCAGGATGCGAAGACCTACGCCCTTTTGGCCCGCACGCTGTTGCAGCTGGGAATGAAAGCCGATGCGGCAATGGCCTTCGCGGTGGCCGGCGAGAAGGCTGGACAAAGCGGATCGGAATTTTCCCGCAAGGCAGCACTGCTCTATTTCGAGGTCGGCAATCACGACGAGGCAATCAGGCTTGGCCTGCGGCATATGCTGAACCAGAGCCTCGATGCGGAGCTCGCCTATGCGCTGGCCTCGATCTACAAGAAGCGCGGCCAGGAAGAGTTGCTCAGCCCCTTCGTCAAGGTGCTCGCGGAAAGCAGCAACAGTGACCACACGCTGCTTGCCATCCGGTTGCTCAAGAACGACCCGAGCGACGAAACCCAGGCGCTGCTGATCCGCAACCTGTTCAAGCGCTTCCCGAAGCTGGTACCGCTGCGTTTCCTCTATCTGATGTTCGCCAGACATGTCAGCGATCTCACCAGTATCAAGCTGCACAAGCAGATCATCGACGAGTTGATCGCCAATGGCCAGACCGCGTTCCTGCACCATGAGAGCGAATTCTATAATCTCCAGTGGTGTGGCGACGAATCGCTCAATCGCATGACGTCGAGCATGAACAACGCCGTGACGGCCGAGCAGACCACCGCACGACGCACACGACCGCATCAGTGGGCGGACAAGATCCGCGTCGGCTACCTCTCCAACGACCTCTTCGAACAGCACGCGACCATGAAGCTGATGGGCCGTGTTCTGGAGCTGCACGACAGAGACCGCTTCGAGATCACGCTCTATTGCCATTCGCGCGCCTCGAACCTGGAGCACAATACATTCGACCGAAGCCTCTGGGGCCGGGTTGTCGAAGTGGGCGATCTATCCGACGCGGCGATGGCCGAGCGGATGCGGGCCGACGGGATCGATATTCTGGTCGATCTCAAGGGGCCGACATTCGAGACGCGCTATCACGTTTTGAACAAGGGGCCCGCCCCGATCCAGATTTCCTGGCTCGGCTTTCCGGGCAGCGCCACGAACACGGATGTCGACTATATCATCGGCGACCGGTTCGTTCTGCCCGATTCCTCGCGCCCGCATTATCATGAGAAATTCATCCGGCTGCCGGACACCTACCAGCCGAACGACCCCTTCCACCGGCCGACACCCGGCTTCGTGGACCGCGGCGAATTCGGCCTGCCCGACGACAAGTTCGTCTTCGCCTCCTTCAATGCCAGCCGCAAGATCACGCCGGAAACGGTTGACGTCTGGTGCAACGTGCTTCGCAGGGCGCCGAACAGCGTGCTTTGGATGATGGCGGTATCGAAGCAGACGGAAGCCAATCTTCGCGAATATTTCAAAAGCCGCGGAATTCCCGCCAAGCGTCTCGTCTTCTGCGGGCACGCGGACTATCGCAGCCACATCGACAGGCAGCAGGCGGCCGATCTGGCGCTCGACACCTGGCCCTATAACGGCCACACCACGACGTCGGAGCAGCTCTGGGGCGGCTTGCCCGTTCTGACGCTGAAGGGCACCAACTTCGCCTCGCGCGTAACCGAGAGCCTGCTGAACGCGATCGGGTTGCCCGAGCTGGTGGCCGACGATGCGCAAGGTTATGAGGACATGGCTGTCGCGCTCTACGAGAACCCCGAGCGCATCGCCGAATTCAAGCAGACGATCGACGACAACAAAATGATCAAGCCGCTGTTCGACGCGGAACGCTTCTGCCGGCACCTCGAGACGGCCTACGAGATGGCCGTCGAGCGCGCCAAGCAGGGGCTGGAGCCCGACCATCTGGACGTACCCGCCCTGCCCGCCAGAACCACGCCGTTCTGACCCAGCTTGCGGCGGGTTCGCGATCTCTTAAAACATCAAAACAAAAGGCTGGCGATCTGATCGCCGGCCTTTTGTTTTGAAAGCTTGGACGGTGTCGTCCTCGTGTATTGCGTCAGTTGAAGGATCGAACCAGGCTGCCGACGAGCAGATTCCAGCCGTCGATCAGGACGAAGAACAGGATCTTGAACGGCAGGGAGATCGATGTCGGCGGCAGCATCATCATGCCCATGGCCATGGTGATGGTGGCGACGATCAGGTCGATGACCAGAAACGGGAGCACGACGAGGAAGCCGATTTCGAAGCCGCGCCGAATTTCCGAGATCATGAAGGCGGGAACGAGCACGCGGTAGTCGATCGTGGCGCCGGTATCGACCGTCTGGCCGCGCTCACGGGCGAGATCGACGAAGAGCGCCAGATCCTTGTCGCGGGTGTTGCGGGTCATGAAGGTGCGGAAGGGCTCGGCGATCCGCTCCACCGCCTGCTGTTCGTTGATCTGGTTCGACAGGAGCGGCTGAACGCCATCTCGCCATGCCTGATCGAAGGTCGGCTGCATGACGTAGAAGGTCATGAACAGCGACAGCGACAAGAGGATCATGTTCGAGGGGGTGGAGGCGAGGCCGAGGCCGGTGCGCAAAATGGAGAAGGCGATGACGAAGCGAGGGAAGCTCGTCACCATGATCAGGATGCCAGGCGCGACCGACAGAACCGTCAAAAGACCGAAAGTGCGGATGATCCATGCCGCAACCGAACCGTCCACCGGCAGGTTGAGCAGGTTCGACGGGAGCTGCTGCGCATGCGCCAGCTCCGGGACCGCCATCATGGCAGCCAAGATCACTAGGAATCGAATCATTCGATGACGAAGGTCCTGAACATGACTTTCGATACGCGTCCCTGCGCCCGAAGGTCAACACGCTCCTGGATGTCATCCCTAAGATATTCGAAGCCGCGCGGGCCCTCGATCTGCTGCAGCGAAACCGTCCGGATATAGGCCATGATATCCTGGTGGATATCCTCGGCGAGCTTCACGTCCGGCGGGCCGGAGAACAGCAGCGCCACTTCGAGGCGCACCCAGTTCTCGGAGGGATAGGCGAGGTTCGAGGTGATCGGCTCGAGCTGGACGACGTTGTTGGCTTCCGTCGAGATCTTCTGGAGCCCGGTCTCGCCAGCCTTTGCCTGTTCGGCCGCCGCAGCGGGCTGTTCGGCCTCCTGCGCGGATTTCACGCTGGGCGCGATCATGCCGCCGACGACCCAGCCACCGCCGCCGCCAAGGAGGGTCAGGACGGCGAGGCCGATGATCGTCATCATCATCGCCGACTTCTTCTTCGGCTGGCCCTCGGTGCCTTCTGCGTCTGCCATTGTGCCGGACCTTAGAGTGGCGAGAGGATATCGACGGCCTGCTGGCCGCGCGGGGGCTGCTGCACTTCCATCAGGCGGCCGCGGCCGCCATAGGAGATGCGCGCTTCGGCGATCCTGTCGTAGGAGATTTCGTTGTCGGCGGTCACGTCCTGCGGACGCACGATACCGGCGACGTTCAAGATGCGCAGTTCCTGGTTCAGGCGCACTTCCTGCGAGCCGCTGACAACAAGGTTGCCGTTTTCGAGGATGCCGGTGACGACGGCCGCGACCATCAGGTTCAGCTTGTCGGTGCGCTCGATCTTGCCCTTGCCATCCGTGCTCGTGTCGGAACCATAGGTGACGTCGGTTTTCGACGACGGGTTCCAGCCGAGGATGTTGGCCTGCGCGTCCCAGTTCAGCCCGCTGCTGTTCTCGCGACTGCGCTTGCTGTTGTTTTCGAACGAACCCTTGTCGTTGATCGAGATGTTGACCGTCAGGATGTCGCCGACGTTGAGCGCGCGAGCATCCTTGAACAGAGCGGCCTTGGAATCACTCCAGAGCGAGTAGCCCTGGGCGACCTGGCGCGGCTGCTTCGGATACATCGACATCTGCTGCGTCTGGCCATAGGCAAGACCGCTGCCGATCGGGCTCATGGCAGGCGCACGGCCGATCTCGTTGATCGCCTGCGGGGATTGGCAGCCGGCCAGAATGGCTACTGCGGCAATCGCGACCGGGAAACGCTTGTTCATGAGGGGTCCTTCGACGTA
>Ga0308158_10002948_pt1 | contig 15448 bp, 11 predicted proteins | sample PhyBR2_FD_201038 | JGI IMG/M metagenome (GOLD analysis project Ga0308158, IMG submission 201038) | Phyllosphere microbial communities from UC Gill Tract Community Farm, Albany, California, United States - DLSLB.R2 | ecosystem: Host-associated > Plants > Phyllosphere > Unclassified | place: USA... | reverse complement strand
GTTGGGGAGGGTTGGGGAGGGTTGGGGAGGGTTGGGGAGGGTTGGGGAGGGGTGCTTTGGCTTTGGCTTTGGCTTTGGCTTTGGCTTTGGCTTTGGCTTTGGACTTAGATTTAGATTTAGATTTAGCCCTTCTCCCGCCGGCGGGAGAAGGGTTGGGATGAGGGGAGCTTTGGCTTTGGTTCCAATGCAGCCACAGCTACCGCCCCCTTACTCCCCGGACAACTCCGCCTGGATCTTGCGCCCACACTCGCGCGCGCTCCACAGCACGTGGCCAATCACGCTGCGCTGGCCGCAGGCAGCCATCAGCAACAAGGAACCGCGAGGCAGTGGGATGGACTGCATCAACACCTTGCCTTCGCTGGCCTCAAGCAACAGCACCTCCATTGTCCCCAGGGCCAACTCACGCCCCACCGCCGATGCCAGCGCCAGCATCGCACTGGTCATGGCGGCCAGGCGCTCGCCACTGGAAGTCTCCGTAGCCGCCTGTGCCAGGACAAAGCCATCGACACTGGCGACCACGGCGGCACGCACGCCATCCACCGAACCGGTGAACTCCTGCAACCGTTGGTCTATCGCGGCAACTTCCCAGTCCTCCAGCAGTGCTATCGCCTTTGCCTCAGCCATGAGCATCCACCAACGCAGCAGCCTCGACTTCGCCCATCAGCACATCCATCAGCAGCATCACCGCATCCTCCGAACGCGCATCGAATGGCACCAGTGGCAGCGGCCGGCCGGCGGTCTTCTGTGCCTGCAGCAGGCAGGCGTCAAGATCCACGTCCGGCATCAGGTCGAACTTGGAGACGCCAATCACCGCCGGAACTGTCGCGGCGTGCTCACGCAAGGCCAGCAGGTAGCGCTCCATCTCCTGCGCCACGTCGGGGCTGGAGGCATCTGCAAGTATCACCACGCCACGGGCGCCCTGCAGCAGGACCGGCCAGATGAAGGAAAAGCGCTCCTGCCCCGGCGTGCCATACAGGCGCAGGCGGTCCCCATTGGGAAGATTCACATCGGCATAGTCCATCGCCACCGTCGTTGCCAGCTTGGAAGAGCTGGCATCGGTGTTGAGTACATCGGTATCAATGACCGTGCCGCCGGCTACAGCGCGCACCAAGGTCGACTTGCCCGCCCCCATGGCGCCCAGAATCACTACCTTGTGTTCGATCATGCATGGGTCCCTGTGCGTTGACGAACGCTGCGCCACATCCGCGCCAGCAAGGCGCTGGCCCCGACCTTGACCGGCACCGGCGGCGGCGCAGCGGCCGGCTCCGGTACCTGCACGGTGGCATAGCCGCACAGGTAGGCCGAGCGCATGAAGGCGCGGGCCGCGTCGCTGTCCAACTCCAGCAACTCGGTGCATTCGGCCAGGGTGCAGGGCTTTTTAAGCAGCAGCGAGCATAGCCGGAAGCCATCGTGCTGATGCGCAAGCACGCGGAAGTCCGGCCAGCGCAGCAGGCTTACCCGCGCGTGCTGCTGCAGACGTCGATCGAAATCTGTCCAGTTGTCACCATGCTGTGCCATCTGCCAGAGCAGCGGCCGCAGCGGTTGCCGCGACAGGTTCTCCGCCAGCGCCTGGAAACGCGCCAGCGACAGCTCCTGCAAGGCCAGCAACTCGAATACATCACCCAGTTGCTGGGCCAGGCTCGGCCCCTGTGCGGGATGCACGTAAAGCGGCACCATCTGGTCGTGTTCGAAATCAATCAGCAGCTGTGGTTGGCCCTGCAATGACAGCACCGCACGGCCCTGCTTTTCCTGCAACCGCCGCCGTAGCAGGCGGGTCACCTGCTTGGCGCCGCCGGCCAGGTACAAGCCATCGGTGGTGGTTGCTGCAGGTGGTGGTGCCAGCGCACGCTGGATCTGCGCCTGGTCCAGATGCAGGGCCGTGTTGCTGCGGCCGTCGTGGACCGCACCCTCGTCATCATGCAGCCACAGCCGCATCGCCGGCCGCTTGCTGGCCATGTGCTGGGCAGCACTGCGCAATGCCGGGGTATCGCGCACCAGCAGCAGGTCGCACTGGTCCAGGTCCACACAACGTTGCAGGCCCTCTGGCGGCAAACCCGCAATCTCCCTCAATCGCCCGAGAAGCGTCTGCTCCTCACGGGTGTCCGAGCCCACTACCAGCACCCTGGTCATGCCCTCTTCCCCTTTCGACGCGCCCGCGTCATGCGATTCCCTGCGTGTCGAATCAGGCTATTCCAGAAGCTGCATGTGAAAGGGTGATTGGACCCACACTTCGATTTTTCAGTGCAGCTTCCACTACTCGACCTTGGTCGTATCTACACGCCGTCATCACACCGAAAACAAGAAAGCCTGCATCCGCGCGGGATGCAGGCTTTCGATGTGTAACAGCAGCTACAACATGCTGCCGTCACTCTTACGTGGATCAGGCCTTGAGGCTGGCAATGGCCGCATTGAGGGTGGCGCTCGGGCGCATCGCCGGGCCGGCCTTGGCCAGGTCCGGGCGGTAATAGCCACCGATGTCCACGGCCTTGCCCTGCACCGCCGCCAGCTCGTCGACGATCTTCTGCTCGTTGCTGGTCAGGGTCTCGGCCAGCGGCGCGAACTTGGCCTTCAGCGCGGCATCGTCGTTCTGCTCGACCAGCGCCTGTGCCCAGTACATGGCCAGGTAGAAGTGGCTGCCACGGTTGTCGATGCCACCGAGCTTGCGCGACGGCGACTTGTCGTTGTCCAGGAACTTGCCGTTGGCCGCGTCCAGGGCATTGGCCAGCACGCTGGCGCCCTTGTTGTCGTAACGCTGGCCCAGGTGTTCCAGCGATGCAGCCAGGGCCAGGAACTCACCCAGCGAATCCCAGCGCAGGTAATCCTCTTCGACGAACTGCTGCACGTGCTTCGGCGCCGAACCACCGGCACCGGTCTCGAACAGGCCGCCACCGGCCATCAGCGGCACGATCGACAGCATCTTGGCGCTGGTGCCCAGCTCCAGGATCGGGAACAGGTCGGTGAGGTAGTCACGCAGCACGTTGCCGGTCACCGAGATGGTGTCCTGGCCCTTGCGGATGCGCTCCAGCGACACCGCGGTGGCTTCTTCCGGCGACAGGATGCGGATGTCCAGGCCGTTGGTGTCGTGGTCCTTGAGGTACTTCTCGACCTTGGCGATCACCTGCGCATCGTGGGCGCGCTTGCTGTCCAGCCAGAACAGCGCCGGGGTATTGCTCAGGCGGGCGCGGCTGACGGCCAGCTTCACCCAGTCCTGGATCGGCGCGTCCTTGGTCTGGCACATGCGCCAGATGTCACCGGCTTCGACAGCGTGCTCGAACACCACATTGCCCGCCTCGTCGGTGACCTTGACCACGCCATCGGCAGCGATCTGGAAGGTCTTGTCGTGCGAGCCGTATTCTTCGGCCTTCTGCGCCATCAAGCCGACGTTCGGCACCGAGCCCATGGTCGCCGGGTTGAACGCGCCGTGTGCCTTGCAGTCGTCGATAACGGCCTGGTACACGCCGGCGTAGCAGCGGTCGGGAATGATGGCCTTGGTGTCCTGCAGCTTGCCTTCGGCATTCCACATCTTGCCGGAGTCACGGATCATCGCCGGCATCGAGGCATCGACGATCACGTCCGACGGCACGTGCAGGTTGGTGATGCCCTTGTCCGAGTTGACCATGGCCACGGCCGGACGCTTGGCGTACTCGGCGGCGATGTCGGCCTTGATCGCTTCCTGCTCGGCTTCCGGCAGCTGCGGCAGACGCGCGTACAGGTCGCCGATGCCGTTGTTGGCATCAAAGCCCACCTGCTTGAGCGTGTCAGCGTGCTTGGCCAGCACGTCCTTGTAGAACTCCTCGACCACGACGCCGAACATGATCGGGTCGGAGACCTTCATCATGGTCGCCTTCAGGTGCAGCGAGAACAGCACGCCCTGCGCCTTGGCATCGGCAATCTGTGCATCGACGAAGGCGGCCAGCGCCTTGCGGTTCATCACCGCGGCATCGACGATCTCGCCGGCCTTGACCGCGGTCTTCTCCTTCAGCACGACGGTGTTGCCGTCGTTCTGTACCAGCGCGATCTTCAGGCTGCCGGCGTTGTCGATGGTGGCCGACTTTTCGCTGCCGTAGAAGTCACCGCCGTCCATGTGCGCGACATGCGACTTGGAGTCGGCGGTCCAGGCGCCCATGCGGTGCGGATGCTTGCGCGCGTAGTTCTTCACCGACAGCGGTGCGCGGCGGTCGGAATTGCCTTCGCGCAGCACCGGGTTCACCGCGCTGCCCTTGATCTTGTCGTAGCGCGCCTTGATGTCGCGCGAGACGTCGTCGGTGGGCGCGTCCGGGTAGTTCGGCAGGATGAAGCCCTGGTCCTGCAGTTCCTTGATCGCGGCCTTGAGCTGCGGCACCGAGGCCGACACGTTCGGCAGCTTGATGATGTTGGCTTCCGGCTTGGTCGCCAGTTCGCCCAGTTCGGCCAGGTCATCGCTGATCTTCTGGTCGTCCTTCAGGAAATCCGGGAACTGCGACAGGATGCGGCCGGACAGCGAGATGTCGCGGGTTTCGACGGCAATGCCGGCGGTCGCGGTAAAGGCATCGACGATCGGCAGCAGCGACTGCGTGGCCAGGAACGGAGCTTCGTCGGTGAGCGTGTAGATGATCTTCGGCGTATTCGACATGGGGGCAAAAACTCTCTTGCTGACGGATGCGGTGCGTGGAATGGCAACGGCGATGGGGCGGGCGCATGGCCATCCAGTGGGCCGGCGCGCAGTCCCTGCCCGGCTGCCGGGTGAGGAAACCCTCGCATTGTCGCGTTTTCGACCGGAGCGGGCAAAGCAAATCCATACGCCAAGGTAGGGAGCAGCTCGCCATCTGCCATGCGAGCTTGCGCAGGCCTTGTGCCGTCTTGGCTCGCGCTGTTTGCCGCAATGGTGGTCTCAGCTGCAACCACCCGCGCTGTACATGGACAGGGGTAGACAGTGCGCAAATAAAGGGGCGCGCACACTGCTGTTCACTGGAGCGAGGCAGGGTATGTTGCGTGTAGGAGCGGCGTCAGCCGCGAAGCTGAGGTTGCCTCAAAGCCATGCACCTGATGATGTCCCTGCTTCGCGGCTGACGCCGCTCCTACAAGAACAATCCGATGCCAGAGTCAGGCATCTGGTTAGGCGTGACTCAAAGCTCCAGTGAATCGAATTGCTGTTCAAGCGGATAAAAAAAGGCGCAGCCTGATGGCTGCGCCCATGCGTATCACCGACGGGAGAGAGTTGCGTCGGCTAACGCCTTACTCACTTCACCTCGAACTGCTGCGGCATGCCGGCCGCCTTGCCATCAACGGTGACGTCAGCGGTGTACTTGCCAGCCGGCCACGGCGTTGCCTTGGTGAATTCGATGTTGGTGGTGCCGGTGTCGGTGGCATTGAGCGTGGCGCTCTGCTCACCGGCCACCTGGCCATCCTGGTAGGTCAACTTGGCAGCCACCGGCACATTGCTGGCCGTGCCGCTGGTCTTGACCGAAACAATGATCTTGTCCTTGGCTGCCAGTACCGCGACCGGTGCCACCGACATATCCGCTGCTGCCGCATTACCGACAGTCACCGCGGTCACCGCAAGAACCGGCGCAGCGGGTGCCGACTCGACCATCGGAGCCGGGGCGGTCGCAGCGGGCGGCGGCGGAGCCGGCGCAGCTTCTTCCTTCTTCTTGCAACCAACCAGTGCCACGGCACCGACCACGGCGATCATCAGGGCACTGCTAAGCGACGTCTTCTTCATGAATTGCTCCGAATCTGGTTTGAAGGTGCGTACGTATTGGCGCTGGGATCAGCCTTGGCGCGCCGGAATCTTCAGCGTCTGCCCCGGGCGGATCTTGTCCGGGTCATCGAGGACATCACGGTTGGCATCGAAGATCTTCTTCCATGCGTTGCCGTCGCCAAGCAGCTTCTTGGCGATCTTGGAGAGGCTGTCGCCACTCTGCACCGTGTACTGCTGCTCCCCGACGATCTCTTCGGTACTGGTCACGGTCGCCGTCACATCGGAGAAATCGGCTTTCTGCACCACCTGTTCGGTGCTGGTGACGGTACCGGTGACATCGGAAAAATCGGCTTTCTTATCAGTACTGCTCATCCAGGCGGCTCCTCCGTGACTGACGGGAAGCAACGATTGCACGACGCCTGTTAAGGTTTCATCGTGCCAACGTAAAAACCAGCGTACGCAGCTGAATGTTTATTGACGCAGATCCCGGATCGGGAGGCTGGCAGCCATGCCGGGGCTGGCCCGACGCGGGTTGATGTCCAGGCCGCCACGGCGGGTATAGCGAGCCTCGACCTCCAGCATGCCTGGCTGGCAGTGCTGGCCAAGCTCCAGGAAGATCCGCTCCACGCACTGTTCATGGAACTCGGCATGGTCACGGTAGCTGACCAGATAACGCAGCAGCCCTTCGCGGTCGATGCGCGGGCCGTGGTAACGGATGCTGACGCTGGCCCAGTCTGGCTGACCGGTCACCGGGCAATTGGACTTGAGCAATGCCGAGACCAGGGTTTCGTCCACCACGGTAGCGGCATCGGCCGACAGCACGCTGGCATCCGGTGGGCCATAGCTGTCGATGGCGACATCCAGATGATCGATGCTTTCGCCCGGCGCCCGCGCGACCGCTGGCAGGCCGAATTCGACCCGTACATCGGCACCGGCACAGGTCGACAGGTCAGTGACAATGCGCTCACGCACCGCCTCGGCCCGATTGAAGCGCGCGCCGTTGAGCGAGTTCAGGTACAGCTTGAGCGACTTGGATTCGATCAGGTTCGGCGAGGTCGCCGGCACGTACAAGGTGGCGGTTTCCACGCAGGGCTTGCCACGCGCGTCCAGCCAGCCCAGCTCATAGATATGCCAGCGGTCCTCGCCGACGAACGGCAGTTCGCTGCCCAGGCCGATCTCGGCACGGGCGCCGGCGCGCGGGATCGGGAACAGCAGACTGGCGTCGTACTGGCGGGGGTAGTCGACCTCACGGCCGAGGCTGGAATCTTGGGGAGTGTTCATCGGCGCCATTGTAATTGCGCCAGCTTGAGCGCCGGATATACCGGCGCGCCGTTTCGATGAGGACAGGTGCAGCCTGCTGCTTCAGTTCAGCAACCGCTGCCACCAGGACTTGCCCGCCTTGGCCTGCGGTATCTCCTCGCTGACCAGCCGCATCACCTCCCGCTCCGGGTCCAGCGCTGACGGACCGTAGACCACGCGGATGCGTTCATCTTCGGTCGCGCCAAGGGTGTCGCCATCACTGATGACCATGCCGTTCTCGATCAGGTAATCGACGATGCCGGTGAGCCGGCTGAACACGCCCTCGGCGCTGTCGGCGGTCTCGGGAATCTCGATGTCCATCAGGCCCAGCATGTCCATGCCACGGGTATGGCCGGTCATCACCCCATCCGGACGCGCGCCCACGTTGATTGCCACCCAGGCAATCGGCAGCGGTTCGGGCAGGGTGGCCTGGGTCAGCTCGCGGAACAGGCCCGGCAGCACGACATGATTGGCACTACCGAAGTAGACCGCCTGGATGCTGTTGGACACGGCGACAGCCGAGGCGAGTACACGGCTGAGCAATGCTGCCTGTGCGACCAGATTGGGTTCCTGGCCGTCGTCGCTGAAGCGCATCACCGTGACGATGGTGTGCGCGGCGTATTCCACCGGCGCCGGCGTCGCATCCGGCCACAGCCGGCTGTGCGCGCAGATCTGCGCGATGTCATCGCCGATCTGCACCGGGATGGGCATCAACGCAATCAGGTAGTCGGCGTACTCCAGGCATTGCATTGGCGCATCGTCGCCATCGGCGTTCGTGTCCTCATCGCCAGCAGACGGGGCCTCGCCCAGCCGCAGCAGCGACTGGTCCAGGTCGGGCCAATCGTTGCGCATCTGCGCAAGCAGGGCGTCGGCGGTGAGCTGAGGGTCGAGCTGCGACTGCAGCAGCATGGCCAGGCTGGCACTCATGGGGCTACTTCTTCCTTGTAGGTAAGCCCCTGACACTACCCGGACTCAGCCCGCCTTGTCACCGTGCAGGTAATCCAGCGACACCTGCAACAGCGCGCGCAGACCTACATCCAGCGCCTTCTCGTCGAGCAGAAACTTGGGCGAGTGATTGCTGGGCGCGGTGGCCGGATCGATACCGGCACCGGTGGAGCCGACGAAGAAGAACATCGACGGCACCTGCTGTGCGTACAGCGAGAAGTCCTCCGAGCCCATCTGCAGTGGCGGCTCATAGACATTGGCCTTGCCCACCACCGCCTGCAGACTGGGCAGCATGCGCGCGGTCAGTGCAGGATCGTTGACGGTGGCCGGATTGCCGTCCTTCTCGTAGATGTCGGTGACGGCGGTGGCACCGTGGGCGGCAGCGGTGTGTTCGGCGACATTGCGCAGATCGGCGAAGATCTGCTTGCGCATGTCCGGGTCAAAGGTGCGGATGGTGCCGACCATCTCCACCGAGTCGGGAATGATGTTGTAGCGGATGCCGCCCTTGATCGCGCCGAAGGTAAGCACAGCCGGCTGCTTGGACAGGTTGGCGCGACGGCTGACGATGGTCTGCGCGGTACCAATCAGGTCAGAGGCCGCAACAATCGGGTCAACCCCGTTCCACGGCGCCGAGCCATGCGTCTGGCGACCGTTGACGGTGATGCCGAAGCGGTCGGAGGCGGCCATCAGCGGACCACCGCGCACGGCGATCTGGCCCGCCTGCACACTGGAGAACACGTGCAGGCCAAACACCGCCTCCGGCTTGAAGTCCTTGAACAGGCCTTCCTTCAGCATCAGGTCGGCACCGCCCTGCTCCGGCGGTGGTGCGCCTTCCTCGGCGGGCTGGAAGATCAGCATCACTTCCCCGGGCAGCTTGTCGCGCATCGCGACCAAAGCGTCGGCCACGCCCAGCAGGGTTGCGGTGTGTGCGTCATGGCCGCAGGCATGCATCACCCCAACCTGCTCGCCGCGGTACTCGGCGGTGGCCTTGGAGGCGAACGGCAGGCCGGTCTGCTCGGTGACCGGCAGCGCGTCCATGTCGGCACGCAAGGCGATCTTCGGGCCGGGCAGGCCGCCCTTGATGATGGCGACCACGCCGTGCACGGCCACGCCGGTCTTCGGGTTCAGGCCCATCGCGCGCAGGCGCTCGGCGACCTTGGCGGCGGTGCGTTCTTCGCGATTGGAGAGTTCCGGATGGGCATGGAAGTCGCGACGCCAGTCCACCACCTGCTGCTGCAGGCGACTGGCGGCTGCCGCCACCTCCGGCCGCTGTGCGGCATCCTGGGCCTGCGCCAGCGGGGCAAGGGCGCAAAGCAAGGCAGACAGCAACACAGTCTTGCGGGCCATCAGCAACTCTCCTTCCAATCGGGGACCGGGTGAATGTAAGCCCATCATGGGCCAAGCGGCCGCCGCCAGGGAACCGGCACGCTGTAAGCAATCCACGGTAGTGCCGAGCCATGCTCGGCAGGGGCGTTCCTCGCAACCCACCAACATGCAGGGCCCCATGTAGTGCCGAGCCATGCTCGGCAAGGGCAATCCTCGCAACCCGTCAGCTTGTAGGAGCGGCGTCAGCCGCCACGCTGATGGTTCGCCAGATCACAGACCAATGGGTGACTCCCAATGTTTCGGCTTCGCGGCTGACGCCGCTCCCACAGCATTCCTGCAGGTTGATGCGACGCTGGGAAGGCCCCAGCCGAGCATGGCTCGGCACTACAACATCAGGTCAACCGATGCCGCGATGGAACGTTCATCACCTGCACGGGTCTGTATGCGTGGCCCATCGGTCATGCCTCCCAGACCACAGGCGCGGCGGTATCCTCTGCGCCTTGATCGTTCTCCCCCTATCGGTTCCTCAGGAGTTTTCGCATGTCGCGTTTCTGGAAGATCGTACTGCTGGTCATTGCAGTACTGCTGGTGGCCGGTATCGGCTATCGGGTGATGGGGGGCGGCAAGCAGAAGGCCGGTGCTGCGCAGTCTGGCATGAGCCAGGGAGGCAGGGGCCAGCAGGACAAGGATCCCGTGCCGGTCACCGCCGTCAGCGCGGAGAAGAAGGACGTGCCGGTCTACCTGACCGCACAGGGCACGGTGACCGCATTCAACACCGTCACGGTCAGCCCGCAGGTCGACGGTCAGCTGCTCAGCGTCAACTTCCGCGAAGGCCAGGCGGTCAAGAAGGGTGACCTGCTGGCGCAGATCGACCCGCGCACCTTCCAGGCCCAGTATGACCAGGCCATCGCCAGCAAGCGCCAGAACGAGGCGCTACTGGCCACCGCGCAGTCCAACTACGCACGCTCCAACTCGCCGGAATACCGCCAGTTCGTGGCGCAGACCGACCTGACCACGCTGCGCAACCAGGTCGCCCAGTACCAGGCCGCCGTTGCCGCCTCGCAGGCATCGGCCGCGCAGGCCAAGGTGCAGCTGGACTACACCCGCATCACCTCGCCGATCAACGGCATCGCCGGCATCCGCGCGGTCGACCCGGGCAATGTGGTCAGCGCCGGCAGCCAGATCGTCACCGTGACCCAGCTGCAGCCGGCCTATGTGCTGTTCAACCTGCCCGAGCAGCAGCTCGACGCAGTGCGCAGCGCACAGGCCGCAGGCCCGTTGCAGACCGCCACCCTGGACCGCGAAGGCGGCAGCGTGGTCAATGCCGACGGCGTGTTGCAGGTGGTGGACAACCAGATCAGCAGCAGCAGCGGCACCTTCCGCCTGCGCGCCCAGTTCCCCAATGCCAACGATGCGCTGTGGCCAGGCCAGTTCGTCAACGTGCAGATGAAGCTCAATGTGCTGCCGGGCGCGATCGTGGTACCGGCCGAAGCAGTGCAGCGCAGCAGCACCAGCGATTTCGTCTACCTGATCAAGCCCGACAACACCGTCACCCTGCGCAATGTGGTGCAGGGCGGCCAGGTCGACGACAGCCACGTGGTGATCAGCAGCGGCCTGCAGGCGGGCGACAAGGTCGTCACCGAAGGCCAGTTCCGCTTGAAGGAAGGCAGCAAGGTCAATGCGCTGGCGCCGGGCCAGGCACCGCCGGCGCCGACTGAAGAACAGCTCAAGGCGGCCAGCCAGAAGGGCAACCGTGGTGGACGGGGTGGCCCGCCGCGCTGAGGCGCTGGCCGGCACCCGCCTCCCCTCCCCCGCACCAGGAACCGACCGTGGGCTTTTCGACTATCTTCATCCGGCGCCCGATCGCCACCTCCCTGTTGATGATCGGGCTGATGCTGCTGGGCATCCTCGGTTACCAACGCCTGCCGGTTGCGGCCCTGCCCGAGATCGAAGCGCCCAGTCTGGTGGTGACCACCCAGTACCCGGGTGCCAGCGCGCAGACCATGGCCTCGCTGGTGACCACGCCGCTGGAGCGGCAGTTGGGGCAGATTTCCGGGCTGGACATGATGACCTCCGATTCGTCGGCCGGCCTGTCCAGCATCGTGCTGCAATTCTCGATGGAACGCGATCTGGATACCGCCGCGCAGGACGTGCAGGCGGCCATCCGCCAGGCCACCCTGCCCAGCTCGCTGCCCTACCAGCCGGTCTACAACCGGGTGAATCCGGCCGATGCGCCGATCCTGACCCTGAAACTGGCCTCGGACGCGCGCCCGCTGCGTGAGGTCAACGATCTGGCCGACTCCATCCTCGCCCAACGCCTGTCGCAGACCGATGGTGTCGGCCTGGTCTCCATCGCCGGCAACGTGCGGCCGGCGGTGCGCATCCAGGTCAACCCGGCGCAGCTGGCCAACATGGGCATGACCCTGGAAGACCTGCGCAGTGCGCTGACCCAGGCCAACGTCAACGCGCCCAAGGGCTCGCTCAACGGCAAGACGCAGAGCTATACGCTGTCCACCAACGACCAGCTCAGCGACGCGGCCGACTACAACGACATCATCATCCGCTACCAGAACGGTGCGCCGGTGCGCCTGCGTGACGTCGCCAAAGTGGTCGACGGGGTGGAGAACGACCAGCTCGCCGCCTGGGCCGATGGCAAGCCGGCCGTGCTGCTGGAAGTGCGCCGCCAGCCCGGCGCCAACATCGTCAAGACGGTGGAGAACATCCGCCAGATCCTGCCCAACCTGCAGGGCATGCTGCCGGCCGACGTAAAGCTCGATGTGTTTTCCGACCGCACCGTCACCATCCGCGCCTCGGTGCACGACGTGCAGTTCACCCTGGTGCTCACCATCTGCCTGGTGGTGGCGGTGATCTTCGTGTTCCTGCGCCGGCTATGGGCGACGGTGATCCCCTCGGTGGCGGTACCGCTGTCCCTGCTTGGCACGTTCGGGGTGATGGCCTTCGCCGGCATGTCGCTGGACAACCTGTCGCTGATGGCGCTGACCGTGGCCACCGGCTTCGTGGTCGACGATGCGATCGTGATGATCGAGAACATCGTGCGCTATATCGAACAGGGCAAGGACGGCCAGGAAGCCGCGGAAGTCGGCTCCCGCGAAATCGGCTTCACCGTACTGTCGTTGACGGTGTCCTTGATCGCGGTATTCCTGCCGCTGATCCTGATGCCGGGCGTCACCGGTCGCCTGTTCCATGAGTTCGCCTGGGTGTTGTCGATTGCGGTGGCGATCTCGATGGTGATCTCGCTGACGCTGACGCCGATGATGTGCGCCTACCTGCTGAAGCCGGACGCACTGCCCGAGGGTGACGACGCCCACGAGCGGGCAGCTGCACAGGGCAAGGTCACCGCCTGGTCGCGACTGGTTGGCGTCTACGAACGCACCTTGGACTGGGTGCTGCACCACCAGCCGCTGACCCTGGGCATCGCCCTGGCCTCGGTCGCGCTGACCGTGCTTCTGTACATGGTGATCCCCAAGGGCCTGCTGCCCGACCAGGACACCGGCATGATCACCGGCGTGGTCATCGCCGACCAGAACGTCGCCTTCGAGCAGATGCAGCAGCGCACCCAGGCGGTCGCCTCCGCGCTGCAGGACGATGAAGCGGTTACCGGTGTCGCCGCCTACATCGGCGCCGGCAGCATGAACCCCACCCTCAACCAGGGCCAGCTGAGCATCGTGCTCAAGGACCGTGGTGATCGTGATGGGCTGGATGTGATCCTGCCGCGCCTGCAGGCCGCCGCCGCGCATATCCCCGGCGTCGCGCTGTACCTGAAGCCGGTGCAGGACGTGACCCTGGATACGCGCGTGGCCGCCACTGCCTACCAGTTCTCGCTGTCGGACATGGACAGCGCCGAGCTGGCCAAGCAGACCGAGCGTGTCACCGATGCCTTGCGCCGGCTGCCGGAACTGGCCGACGTCGACGACAACCTGGCCAACCACGGCCGTGCGCTGCATGTGGAAGTGGACCGCGACAAGGCCAGCCGCTACGGCGTGCCGATGCAGACCATCGACGACACGCTGTACGACGCCTACGGCCAGCGCCAGATCTCGACCATCTTCACCCAGCTCAACCAGTATCGCGTGGTGCTGGAAGTGGCACCGGAGTTCCGCACCAGCGACGCACTGATGAACCAGCTGGCGATAGGCAGCAACGGCAGCGGCACGCTCAGCGGCAGCAATGCCACCACGCTGGGCCAGGTGACCTCAAGCAACTCGTCCACCGCCACCGGCATCGGCAGTGCCAATACCGGCATCGCACTCGGCGCAGGCGGCAGCATCCCGCTGTCGGCGATTGCCAGCGCCAAACCCGGCACCGCACCGCTGATCGTCAGCCACCAGCAGCAGCTGCCGTCGGCGACCATCTCGTTCAACCTGGCGCCGGGTTACTCCTTGTCCGAAGGCGTGGATGCGATCAACAAGGCAGTGGCCGAACTGGAACTTCCGCCACAGATGCAGGCGCAGTTCGTCGGCACCGCCGCCGAGTTCTCCAGCAGCCAGACCGACGTGATCCTGTTGCTGCTGGCCGCCATCGCGGTGATCTACATCGTGCTCGGCGTGCTGTACGAGAGCTGGATCCATCCGCTGACCATCATCTCGACCCTGCCACCGGCCGGCGTCGGTGCACTGCTGGCCCTGTACCTGTGCGGTATGAGCCTGTCGGTGGACGGCATCGTCGGCATCGTGTTGCTGATCGGCATCGTCAAGAAGAACGCGATCATGATGATCGACTTCGCGCTGGACGCGCAGCGCTCCGGCGCCAATGCCTATGACGCGATCCGCCGCGCCTGCCTGCTGCGTTTCCGGCCGATCATGATGACCACCGCTGCGGCCATGCTTGGCGCCCTGCCGCTGGCGCTGGGCACCGGCATCGGTTCGGAGCTGCGGCGGCCGCTGGGTGTGGCCATCGTCGGCGGCCTGCTGCTGTCGCAGCTGGTCACGCTGTACACCACGCCGGTGATCTATCTCTACTTCGAGCGTCTGTCCGAGTGGGCGGCCAAGCGCCGCGAACAACGCGCCGCTGCCCGCCTGCAGACGGCACGGTAAGCGCGGATGAACATCTCCGCGCCTTTCATCTCGCGCCCGATCGGCATCACCCTGCTGGCGATCGGCCTGTTCTTCGCCGGACTGGTCTGCTACCTGCGGCTGGGCGTTGCCGCCCTGCCCAACCTCGCCATCCCGGTGATCTTCGTGCAGGCCTCCAATACCGGTGCCGACGCCAACACCATGGCGGCCACGGTCACCGCGCCATTGGAGCGGCACCTGGGCCAGGTGCCGGGCATCGATACCATGCGTTCCAGCAGCAGCGATGGCCGCAGCATGGTGTTCCTGATGTTCAACACCAGCCGCGATATCGATTCGGCCGCACAGGACGTGCAGGCTGCGATCAACGCGGCCATGGCCGACCTGCCAGCCGGCATCAATACGCCGACGTACCAGAAAGCCAATCCCAACGACGATCCAGTTATCGCGCTGGCGTTGACCTCGGACACGCAGTCGGTAGCCGAGCTGTACAACACCGCCGACTCACTGCTGGCGCAGCGCCTGCGCCAGCTGCCCGGTGTCTCGCAGGTGGATATCGCCGGTGCTTCCACGCCAGCAGTGCGCGTCGACCTCAACCTGCGTGCGATGACCGCACTGGGCCTGAGCCCGGATGATCTGCGCAACGCGATGCGTGCGGCCAACGTCGCCTCGCCGCTGGGCTTCCTCAGCGACGGCAGCAGCCAGACCGCGATCATCCTCAACGACCAGATCCGCAAGGCTTCGGATTTCGCCAACGTCGCCATCTCCACCCACGATGGCGCGGTGGTGCGCTTGAAGGATGTGGCCACGGTCTACGACGGCCAGCAGGACGCATATCAAGCCGCGTGGTTCAACGGCAAGCGTGGGGTGCTGATGTATGTCTACCTGCGCAGCGGCGACAACCTGGTCGCTACCGTCGACCGGGTAAAGGCAGCCATTCCCTCGCTCACCGGCTATCTGGATGCAGGCAGCACGCTGACCCCGTACTTCGACCGCACCCCGACCATCCGCGCCTCGCTGGCCGAAGTGCAGATCACCTTGATGATCAGTCTGCTGATGGTGATCCTGACCATGGCGCTGTTCCTGCGCCGGCTGGCACCGACGCTTATTGCCGCCGTGACCGTCCCGCTGTCGCTGGCCGGTGCTGCACTGGTGATGTACGCCCTGG
>Ga0308158_10002946_pt1 | contig 15456 bp, 11 predicted proteins | sample PhyBR2_FD_201038 | JGI IMG/M metagenome (GOLD analysis project Ga0308158, IMG submission 201038) | Phyllosphere microbial communities from UC Gill Tract Community Farm, Albany, California, United States - DLSLB.R2 | ecosystem: Host-associated > Plants > Phyllosphere > Unclassified | place: USA... | reverse complement strand
CAAAACTCGAAGCTTTTATTCTTCGCAGATCCATTTCAGCGAAGCTTGCTACTCTTCTTGAATGCAAATCACCATCAAAACGAGCCAGTTCTGGCTCATCTTCGACCATTACAGACAGAATTGAGTCGAAATAAGTTCTGTCAAAAGTACCCGCTAAACGTTCAGGGGAAAGAACTCCACTACTCAAATCGGAGATTAATGGATAAATACCAAATGTTCTCGCCAGCTCTACACGGTTTTGCCAGGCAACCCATTTTGAAAGTTGTTCAGAATTATCTATCCAAAGAGTAATCTTGTCATAGACTGGATTAAATAGTATTTCATGAATATTTTCATTTTTGAAAATTGATCCATAGGAAGATCTAAGCGAAGTAAACACTGATGTGAGTTTGGCAAACTGCGCTTGAATAGACTCACTCAAGCTTCGGGATTTATCAACTAAACCCTGTCTGTCATCTATTTTAGACGCTAAGATTCTTAGGTCGTTATTTAATTCAATCCATGAGTGAGCTTGAAGTAACAGATCCCAGTTACTGTTTTCTTTCAACCATAATGGATACATGGTTGACTGAGCTAAATTATCGAAAGTATGGATAATGTTGAGTTTTTGCTGAGCGCTTGATAACAAATTCAACAATTCAATACGATCAGAAACAGAATAATCATCTTTGATGAAAACATCTTTATACGCGGAGTCCATAGTGCTTAGCACATCAGACTTTACAAGGAGTGATTCCAGTGGAATGCTTTTAACGGAATAATAGTTATCAAAATACTCTTCTGGCGTAGCTCCCAATGAATCCCAAAGAATACGGCTTTCATCTAAAACTTCATGGGTGAGTTTTTTAAGCTGACTCACTTGATAAGCTAAGGCGTCTTTGTTGGAGAGGCGACTTGCAATTATTCGGGCTTCAGAGTTAATACCACGTAAGGTACGCATCCATTCGACAAGTGATTTCAGCAATTCACTATCGCTATTCTCACCTCGCCAGTCTGAACTAAATGCAGACTGTCCGAACTCATTCAAATCAATGATGGATTTTCTCAGCTTCTGTGCTTTTATCAACAGATCGAGGTACTCAACCTGCTGAGGGATCGTCAAACCTTTATCATTTATCAATGAAAGGGTAAGCTTTTTCGACTTTCGCCATTCGCTATTAAGGAATTTAAAAGCGCCAGTGTTGTTTTCAAGGCTGTTTCGTGTGCTTTCTACATCTGTTTCCCATGCCTTTTCAACAAAGATGAGATTGATTTTTTCTTTATAAATACTAAGCTGTTTAATATCTGCAACCAGACTTGCCGCTTTTTCAATACCACCTTCCCAGACAGTGGCAATGAATGCTTCTGGACTCACATTTGGAGCTTGAGTAATACTTTCACCCAACTCAATAAGACTTTCAATCTCACTTAAAGTCGAGAATCCGATTTTAGAACCCAACTCCTGCTGTAATCTTGAAGACTCTTTTAATATTTTAGGTGTAAGTGTCTTCAGTTTATAGGCAGTAGTAAAAGCATTAATATTAATATCTATAGGTAATTTACGATAGTCTTCTGAAAGGCTGGCGACCTCGGTGTTGAATTTATCTGCATGTAATTCTTTTTTAAGCTTGCTGTAGAGCTCTTTAAATGAGAATCCAGTTTCAATTAACGTCTTTGTCTCATCTTTAGAAGTGGCCCATAATGGCGAACTTAATGATTCAGGTGATAAATTAGGCGCTGAGTTAATTAATTCAGCTATTAGAATGAATTCCTGTAACTCTTTTAATGAGCCTATATGATAGGCTTCATTGGTAAGTTTAGAAAGATTGATAGACTCTTCAATAGAATCTGAAAGTTCAGACTTCAGGTTCGTTAATGAGGCAGTGAGTCTTTCAACTTCACTAGGAAGTATCTCAGTTCTATCGATACCATTCCATGGGTGCGAATCAGGAATGCCAATATCACTTATCCTCTCAATTAATTCATCAATAAGTGCATGTCTTTTGGCGAAATCGTCGTTACTCCATGATTCATAACCGCTAAGCTTATAATCATTAGGATAAAAACCTGATTGTCTGAGACGTACCAGTTGCGCCATAACCTTGTATGGCGTTAAGCCAGATGGCATGTACGTTTTATGAATTCTTGCCGGGTGATTGTTGAGGATATCTCGGCTTTCTGTGAGATTATTGACTAATGTATCTGGAAATTCTCCCCGAGGTGAACCGAGTTCCCAGACTCGCTTCAGTTCTTCAAGGAATGCTCTTTTGTTGGTTTTATTGCTATGTAGCTCTAAACAAGCATCTCCAACACCCGCCTGATCAAGTCTGCGCTTAACTACTTCAAGGGCCGCCATCTTTTCAGCTACAAACAATACTTTTTTACCGTCTGCTACAGCTGAAGCTATGATGTTTGCGATTGTCTGAGATTTACCAGTTCCTGGAGGACCCTGAATAACCAAGCTTTTACCATTACGTACTTCGTGAATGGCAAGAGTCTGTGAGCTATCACTGTCCAAAATATGAAGCATTTCTCGTGGGGGGATGACTGAGTCAATTACAATGTCGTCAGAGATTAACTCTCCACCAGAGAAGCCTGTTTCTAAAAGACACTTTATTGATTCCTGATCTGTGATCTTTGAATCTGAAGGCCAGTTATCAGGATCTAAATCTGTATACATCATAAATTTAGCGTAGGAGAACAGACCTAGATTGACTTCATTTTCTAATACTTCCCAGCTTTCTTTCAATGATACAGCTTGTTTTATCTCTGCGAAGTAATTCGTTAAAGAAAAATCTTCATCGATACTCAGGGGAGGTAGGGTGATTTGGTGAACACGGCTGAGGAATGTCTCAAGCGACAGGTTGCTAATGATGTCCTCATCCCTGACTTTAATTTTAAAGCGTTCTCCTGCTTTAGTTCGCATTAATTCAATTGGCAACAATAAAAGAGGGGCATGCCGTATGTTTGCTTTGTTATTAGGATCTATCCATTTAAGCGATCCTAGCGATAGAAACAGGATGTTTACGCCTTGTTCTTCTTCAAGGGTCTTTGAGTCATAATATAAATCTAATAACTTTTTTTGTAATGTCTTTGGCGTGAGCTTGGTCTGGAGTTTTGTATCATTGTGGTTGGTTTCGGAGTCATCTAAGAAAATAATATCTTCGGACTCTGAGTCTGTCTCACTGTTCTCATTGCTTTCATCTGTTTTTTTATCTTCTCGACCATGAAGAAAAGTGAACGGCTTGCCTTCTTCAAAAAGCATCTTGAACAAAATGTCAGATCTTTCATTAACTACTTCCAAAAATTTTGTAGTCTTTGATTTTGGTATGTTAAGTAAACGATTTCTAGCTGTCAGATCGAGTAACTCTGCTCGCGACTTTTCAAGTTTCTGGCTGAGTGACAGATTGGAGTTTTTGTAAAGCGAGCCTTCAATTTCGTCCATAACGCATAACCTTGAATTGAAAATTTATCAGTTAATCAGTGAGTTATGCTAATAGCTTTAAATCACTGCAATTTTTCTGTACATATTAGAATGTTTCAGCGAGAAAATTAAGAATTTTCTAATTAATATTGGTTGTTATTTTTTACTTCTTAAAAATCATGTGCTTAAATAAGGCCGTTAAAGCCATAGCTAAGGTGAAAGGAGTTTGATATAAGTAAGATTGATGCTTTGGTGCTTTAAAGGTCAGAAAATAGGTAGCCCAGTTGCAGGTAATTTATACCCACACAGCATAACGTTGTGAAAAAGGTTTGGTTGGGCTTAGAAAGTTTTATGCCTAATGTAGGTACAGGTACATTATTAGGTAATCTATTGAATGCTTTAGGTGGCTACCAAGAACTGGTTTCCAGATATAACTAAAGTTAATCTGCACAAGCACTTGATTTTATCATAGAATTATGATGGGTGACTTTTAAATACTGTTAATAGTGCTTGAAGCGATTTACGTATGACTCCAGTAATGTTTATTCACTACTCAGATTATGTGTCTAAACCCGGCTGGATTCGAGTGTAACCCTCCAGCCAAGCAATACGACACTCAGAAAGTATCTCGGTCAGAACGAGATTTAGCATTAGTTGTATCTATGTTCATCTTGCTATGAACTCTTAAAAATTAGACCTTGATCAAATCCCTATCAGTTTGTCAAAAGATCTCTTGATATAGCCAACTATTGATCATATTTTGAACAGAAGGGTTCCTTTTCAAACATTCACAGGAGAATTTCTATGGCACTTAAGCCTGGTCCGAAACGAATTGCTGATTCAACAGGACAACCTGATCAGCGTCAACGTGATAACAAAAAAACTCCGGGAAATAACCCAAAGGTAAAACCTAGTAAAAATTCCAAACCTTAGTAATTTCTAACTAGTAACAATTAAAAGCCTTGCGGGGCTTTTTTTGTTTAAAGTATAATAAAAATTTAGATGATTATGTGGATTTTTTTAACAAAGGCCTAACTTATTATTTATCGATGAAGGTTATGTTCTTTTCTTAGATTGATTTTTTCCTTCAGGAGTGAGTTATGCCTACGAATATGTAAATGTAGTGGTCCGAAAGAAATCGTTAAAATCAACTTTGTTATCGCATTGAATCCAGTTATCTTAGTGGTTTAATAAAAATACTCTTCCTGAAAAATATTTTGGTAATCTTCCTGGAGGCCTTTCCCAGTATATGAGTATCCCGATTTTTATTTTTTTAGCTGAGGTGGCAGCACACAACTTTCACGTTTTGTCGTCAGTTAAGCCATAAAGCTTGCATTTCAAAATTCCACAAGAAGAGGTGGTTACTTATTGACCTTTAGTTAACCATATAAATAATATTTTATATCGATTTTGGTTTTTTAAATAATAAAATTATCGTTAATTTTTAGATGCAAGGCTTAAAATAAGTGAAAACTATTAAAGCAATTCAGGTTTATAAAAGTGATGATGAGTTACAAAACCTTCTAAATGCTTGGATTAATGCCATCATACGTTATACCTCAACTAATGAGTACGATAACCCATGGTGGTATAATGAAAGGGCTTCGCTAAGTGTTTTGGCTGGAGCCGCATGGACGCTGAAAAATTGGCTCGCTTTGGAAGAGTTTTCTACGATGAAGCGTTACCGCACTCTTGTACCTGGGGTTGATAGCGGGTCTCTGCGCCATGGTCGTTGTGATTTGTTTGTTCAGTCCCCAAACAGTAGTTTTGCAATTGAAGCAAAGCAAACTGTGCAGTCTATTGGGTCTCGTTCCGATGGCAATACTTATATTGCTCGTGCGATGCGAAGGGCTTGGGAGGATTCTGGAGACTTGAGTAAAAAGGAAGCGTATCGTCGATTTGCTGTAACATTTATTGTTCCCTATATACCAGTAAATGAAGTTCTTAACGAAGAGGTTGGTGATACTGAGGTATGTCCTGAAAAAGTAGAGAAAGCTGTCAACGATTGGTTAAGCGGCCATCATATTTTTTCTGAGAACTCTATGAAAAATGCTAACTATGCTTATGTTTTCCCTAAATTAGGTAATCACAATTACTCGCTTAATAGTAAGCACTATCCTGGTATAATGGTTTTTTTTGAAGAACGCTTCCGTGCACATCGCCAAAAAAATTCAAATGATCAGTAATTCTTCTGAGTCTTTATCTTGCATGATATAAGATTATTTTATTTTAACACTAATATATAAAATATTAGTGTTTTAAAAATACACTGAATTTTAACTGCCTAGTATTAAAGATGTTTTAAGGGGGGTATTTCAATAGAACACATAAAATGATAATGAAATATGAAGCTAATCAGAATGTTCGAATCATTAGGGGTAGGCCCATTTTAACCCAAGTGATTTTAGGAATTAATGCATAGCTTTTTTAGAAAAGTTTTAGGGCGTTAGCGTTCTCACCCTACAGGCTTCCAGATAGTCAGCCCACCATTGCAACATGAGTTTCGCTCTTCTAAATATTCTGGTTTATGGATGTAAGCTTCCCAAACGCTATTGCGCTCTTGATGGCTTATTTGTCTCTCTACAGGGTGTCTTAACCAAAGTTCGGATTCAATTAATGCACTACGAGCCATGGTTCAATGCAAAAAAAGCCAGTCACTATTTACTGGCTTTTATTAAAAAATGAAATTTATTGACCTAAATCACGTAGCTTCTTGCCAGACATAAGATTCTTTTCGATATGCTTAAGAGTGACTCCTTTGGTTTCGGGAATCAGGAGAAAAGTTATCACGATAAAGATCAGGTTGAAGCCGGTATACAGCCAGAACGTTCCTGCAGGCTCAATACTTCCCAGAAGTGACAGGAAGGTTGCTCCGAATATCATGTTGGCAACCCAGTTAGTAGTCGTTGAGCAGGTAATCCCGAAGTCCCGGCATTTCAGAGGCTGTATCCCTGAACACAGTATCCAGACCACCGGGGCAGCACTCATGGCATAGCCACCTATACACAACATTGTCATACCCACTGACACCCATGACAGACCGGAACTGATATTTTCCTGACCCGCTTTCATGAGGCAGTAGCCCAGAACCATAGTGGCGAATGCCATTACACTGAATCCAATTTTAAGGATTGGCTTCCTTCCCGTTTTATCAACTGTGAAGACCGCAATGAAGGTAGCAAACATGAAGGTCAGGCCAACTACTATGGTTGCAACCATCTGCTCCTGAGTGCTCTTGAAGCCAGCCATTTTGAAAATCTGAGGAGCGTAATACATGATGATATTCATGCCCGTAAACTGCTGCATACCCTGAAGCAACATACCAAGGTAGACGGCGCGTCTCACATTCCCGTTTTGCCAGAAAAGAGCAAATCCTCCCTGCTTCATACGAAGGCTTTCCCTTATCTCGTTGAGTTCCTGTCTGGCTTTTTTAAGGTATCACGAAGCATTCGCAGAACTTTTTCCGCCTCAACGTGCAGGCCCTTGGAAGCCAGCGGGGACTGTTAGGAAGGAAAATAACCATGACGAAAAGAACAACTGCTGGTATAGCGAGAACACCCAGCATTGCCCGCCAATTGCCACTGTAACTGAATGCTGTATCCGACAGGAAAGCTACGACAATACCAAAGGTGATCATGAGCTGATAAAGGCTGATCATTTTTCCACGAACATTCTCTGTTGCCATCTCTGACAGATAGAGTGGGGCGGTATAGGAGGCGATACCAACGGCCAGCCCGAGTAAAACCCTGAATGTAAGCAGAGCTTCAACACTTGTGGCGAAGGCTGATCCAAGGGAACCCATTATGAAGAGTATGGCTCCAGCCATAAGGCTGTACTTTCTTCCCAGTCGATTTGAAACCCAGCCGTTACAGATTGCTCCTATCGCAGCTCCCAGAGTGGCAGGGCACTTTAGATAATACCTATATCAAGCCCAAGGAGAAGCCCAGCGAGAGCTGCGGTTATGGATACAAAAAGACATTCATTGTTTTGACTGGACAACACATCTCGTATGAGACGGCATGATGTGAATTTTCACTCACATGTGAGCAATAATCTGGAAACTTCATTCAAATATAGAAACGAAATTCTTGATTACTAACACATGTATAATTAGCATGATAAATATATTTTTTTGAATTATTAGCAAAATATAGAGGAGTATTAAGATTTTAATAAATGTAACTTATTAATATGGAAAAGCCATTTAGTTAATAAATAAAAGTGATATTTGTAGTTGAAAGTTCTGTTTTATGGTTGGGAGTCCATCCATAAATAGTGATATTTTCATATAGCCCAGAGCTAATGCAAAGTTTTACACGCAACATAAAATTAACAAACTTACATACTAACCGCCTATTCTGAAACATTTCTGATGAATATAACTTCACAAAAGTAGTGTTAGGTTGATTTTAACCTTTCACGTTACTGATGAGTTAGCTTCTTGGAATTCCATGGAGGTGCGTAGTGAGTGAACACATCATTAATACTGATCCAGCATATTGTAAGCAAGCTAAGTATAGGTGTTCTGTAGGGATTTTTTGCACGGTCAGTAGTGATGAGCTATTGCTGGCTTTTAAAACACTATCTTTTGCAGCACGCTCTGAATTTGTTTCTAACATTCTTATTCTGATCACTGATAACGAAAACATAAATCAAAATTATGCCTTTTTGGAATCATCAGAGTGTTTTTCGCATAAGTTCGAAGTTAAATGTGGGAACTATGGTTCTGGTTATGAAACTTCGATCCGAGATGGGGGTTATGATCAGATATCAGCTCGCAATGCTGCCTTAGACATTTTGTACAAAAAAGATGTTGATTGGGTTATGCAACATGATGCGGATGATGTTTATGATCTTTCTTTCTATGAGAAAATCTGCACAGATTATGCTGAACACCAAGCCGTAATGACTGAATGCTATACATTGAATTCTACTTCGTCTTATATTGTAAATTCAAAAATGTACAAAGACATGTATGGCAAGAAGCTAATTAATCCACATATAAGAGTCTGGAAGAAAGAGTTAAACCTTAAATTCCATAAATCCAAATTAGTTTCAGATAAGTATGCGAATGAAACAAGACACTGTGGTGTTGAATTTCCCGATGGAATGAAATTAATCTTAATCAAGAAACCATCTCACTACCACTTGCATCGACTTCTTAATAAAAGGCACTCAAATTTTCTTGATAAAGGAAATGCGCACGAAATTAACTTAGAAGTAGAACTTGAAGAGAAATTAAAAAACTATATTACTTTAAATAAAGTGAGGTGAGTTATGAGTTCATCGGAGCATAAAGTATTGAATACACCTATGTATCACTTTGAAGGAGATGATGGGCTTATATACTCACATTTGCCTTTAAGAGGTATAGCGTTTAAAAGTAGTAAGGCATCTTTACCATTAATTGAAAAGCTTACAAATCATGTTAATCTGAATGCTGAAGAAATAAATCATCCGATAATAAAAAAACTGTCCAAGCGGAATGTTATTGGAGAAAATATTAAGCCGTTACCTGTAATAGAAGATCTTGAAGATTTTAAGCCGTTTGAGGCCACTTTGCTGCTTACTGAAACATGTAATCTGGCTTGTAACTACTGTTATGCCAGGGCGACAGGTGAGAAGAGTGAAGCAATGAGCAAAGAAATAGCTAAAAAGGCTGTTGACATTGCTATTGAAAATGCAAAATCAATCTCAAGTAACACCGCAGAGTTCAGATACCTTGGAGGGGGAGAACCTACAACGGAATGGGAATTGATTTTATGGATAAATAATTACATCAAGTATAAAGCTGACGAGGCTGGCGTGAATACTTATATCAGATTAATAACTAATGGAGTGTTGATCAATGATGAAAAGGCAAAGTGGCTCAAAAAAAATATCGACTTTGTAACTTTATCATTTGACGTATTACCCGACCTTCAATTGAACCGTTCTTTCCCGAATGGAAAAAGTTCACAAAAAGCGCTACTTAGAACAAGCGAGTTATTAACGAAGCATGGAGTTCCATATCATTTTAGGACAACTTTATCTAGCGAATCAACAGGACGTTTAGTTGAAATGGTCGAATACATAAGGGACTATACATCAGCCAAGGAAGTTCGCATGGAACCAATGGCTGAGATTGGCCGAGCTACAGATAGTGAACTTTCAAAACCTAAACAACAAGAGTTCATAGATCAATTTAAAGAAGCCTATTTTTTAGCTAAAAAAAATGGCATTAATGTCACAAACAAATTAATGGGTAATGTAGATCGCAGAGGTGGTCGTTTTTGTAACGTAGAATTTGCTGTTACTCCAAAAGGGGAGGTAGCAGGTTGTCACCGATATAGTCGTAGTGAAAATGAAGGTTATGATTTATTCCATGTTGGAACATTCAAAGATAATAATTTTAAATTTGATGTGAAAAAAGTTAACGCTTTAAGACAAATTAACAACACTTCATTTAGTGATTGTTCTAAATGTTTTGCCAGATGGAGTTGTGCATCAGGATGCTTATCTGCTCGTTATGATAAGGATGGCATAGCTGAACATGGCCCGATATGTCATATCACCAGGGAATTGCTAAAATTTGGAGTACAGCAGTCTCTGGCGAAATGATGTGTGAGTAGTGTTTTTTCCAATCAAAGGAGAGTAAAATGAGTCTTGATTCGAAATTGCATCAAAGTGAAAACAGTATTAGTGTAGAGGATGAAGATGTTGAAATTACTTTTATTTCAAAACATCCTGAAGATGAAGAAGGTAATTTTGAGTTTCTTTGCTGTGCCGTAGGCGCTGGTGGTGGCGGACCGGGTGTTGGTGGACACTTCTAAATGAGGTCTTAATTATCAATAGGGATAAGCAACAGCGCTTATGCGCTGTTGCTTAAATAAGGATAGAAAATGCTAACTTCTATTTTAAAAAAATTCGAGAGCTTTATTAAGCCATTTGAAGAGGATAATGGTTTTCTAAAAGAAAAGAATTCTGTAAGAGTGTTACTTAAACTTGCATTAGATCATAAGATTTTAGCTTCTTCACTTTTCATACTTGGTTTATTATGTTCTGGTTGTGAGGTTTTTATAATTCACTCTTCAGGAAAGCTTGTTGATCTGATTAGTGAGGTTAGTCGGGATCGCGATACTATCATTAAAGCATTAAGCGATAACCAAATTTTTATTATTCTTTTCTTGGCAATGCTTTTGTTTATTAGGCCTCTATTAAGGTGCTTAAATTTACTAACAATAAATCAAGCAGTTTACTCGAAATTAAGTGCATTAGTTCGAGTTCAGCTCTACAAAGAAACCTTGAAAAATAAGATGGCTTTTTTTGACAGTAATAATCCTGGTAAAATAACATCTTCTATTTGGCAGGCTGGTCAGGCTGTCAATGAAATGTCTTCTCTGTTCTTCCAGAATATTTGGGTTACAACCGCTTTTTTTATATTCTCCTTCTCTGTTATGGCGTCGATTAACCTGTATTTGCTTGCTCCAATTTTCACGTGGATGCTCGCGATTTTCTTTATTGCTAAAGTTTATGTTCCTAAAACAAAACAACTAGCTCGTGAGTCGGCAAATCAATCCGTGAACGTCAATGGAGTAATTAGCGATAGTTTCAATAACGTTTTAACTCTGAAGTTATTTTCTAAATACAATGATGTAAATGAATCTAACAGGATAGTGGTTTCACTAAAGGATTTTATAAATAAATCTGCTTTGTATTTAAGGTCAATTACGAGATCAGAGACGATAATGATTATTACAAGTTCACTCATAATGGCTATCATAACACTGATGATCTTGTTTCTATGGATCTCAAAAGGTATTTCTTCAGGTGAAGTGGCTGTTGTGTACGCATTGATATTTAAGCTAGAGGGACTTTTTTCGACATTAATGGACCAATTTACTGCCTTGTTTCGTGCATATGCTTTATTCAATACAAGCTTAAACACACTGATAAAGAATGAAAAAGAAAAAGAAGGTTGTCACTGTCTAAATAATATCGAATTGATTGAGTTTAAAAACGTCTCAATGAAACACGGCGAAAAGTTGGTCCTGAAAGAAATTAACTTCAAAATTAAAAAAGGAGAAAAGGTAGGTTTAGTCGGTGCTACAGGGTGTGGGAAATCAACTATTTTAAAGTTATTGTTAGGTTTATATGATTATGAAAGTCATGGCTCTATATTGATTAATACATCTGAATTGGATGATTTCAATACCTCAAGTCTAAGAGAGAACATTTCATATGTATCTCAGGACGCAAATTTCTTTGATGATACGGTTTTGTATAATATTTGCACTTCTAAGGAAAGCTTATCTATTAATGAAATTGAGCATGTTCTGAGTTCGGTTTGTTTGCAAGACCTTATGAATGAAAAAGAAAGTTTCACCTCTCTTTTAAATACAAAAATTGGGAATAAAGGTTCTACTTTGTCGGGTGGGCAATTGCAGAGGTTAAATATAGCTCGTGGCTTAATTAAAAAACATAATGTTCTCTTACTTGATGAAGTAACTTCAGCATTAGATCCAAATACCAAAGCGAAAGTTTTGGAAAATCTCAAAAACTTTTTTTCGAATAAAACAGTAATATGTATATCTCATAGTGTTGATATCATTAATGATATGGATAAAGTGATTTTCATAAAAAATGGTAGTGTATTCGCGGAAGGGAAGCACCATGAACTTTTGATAAGTTGTAAAGAATATAAACAGCATTGGGAAAATGAAACTGTATCTCTGGAGGATGCTCAGTGAAATCATTTGATGCCCTTAATTCTCTTTTAAAAGATAATCTTCTTTATGATCACCAATGGCACTTGCATGGTAAGCATCCCTCTTTCACATCACGCTCTTTATGTTCAGTTAATGCTGAATATTATTGGAATTCAAATCAGTCTTTTGGTGATAGTGACATAGTTGTTGCAGTAGCTGATGATGGGTGTTTGATTGACAATTTTAGTAATGATTACTCAGATAATATTGAAGCATTTACTTACATTGAAAACGGTAAGCTTAATATTACTAAAGACAAATCGAAAGCTGATAGAGTTTTCTCTGATAAATTCAAGCACGGAACGGCAATTTGTGGTCTGATAGCTGGGCCATTGAGCAATAGCCTTCCTGTAGGTATTGCCCCTACGGTAAAGATTTTACCGATCCGATGGCCTTACGATAACAGATTTATCATAAACCAATCTGGATTTCAGCAGTTTGTTAAGGCTCTCTCGGATAAAATTGATATATTCGTAAATACATGGTCAAAGCTTCCTGATTTTATTCTTAATAATGAAAGTATTGATTTGATCTCTTCTTTATCCTCTCAAGGAGGGAGAAGAGGTAAAGGCGTGCTTTTTTTGTGGTCAGCTGGTAATAGTAATTGCCCTATTAACTATGACGGGGATAAGAAGATAGTATACTCACAAAATATTAATGGTGAACTGAAGTTTTCATCTCATTTTAGCAATAATCTAAGTACTCTCAGCAATGTATTAGTTGTATCAGCTATTAGCCCTTTTTATGGGAAAGCATCTTATTCTTGTTTTGGACCTGGTATTGATCTTTGTGCTCCATCACATGATGCCTATTCTTCAAATGGAGAAATTAAAAACTTAGGTCTTACTACGCTCTCCGCAGACCTGAAGAAATATACGCATAATTTTAAAGGCACAAGCGGAGCTTGCGCGGTAGCAGCTGGTGTTGCAGCACTAAATTTATCGCTCTCAATGAACCAAACAGCAATTGAATTAGCTAACAATTTAAAAAGTAAGGCTTCGAGAGATTTGAATATAAACTATCCAAGCTTTGAATCTATGGTTATAAATCTGCACCAGCAGGTAAGACATGAGTTGATATTTGGAAAAGAAGAAAAATATCCTGACCTTTTTGATGTATTTTATGGTGCAGGAAGAATAACTGTCTGAATTAGAATTTAGTAACTCTAAGTGTTTTATGCTTATTAATTAAAAACTATCCACAAAAAATTACGTCCCTGTAGAATGGGATTTTTTTGAGAAGTAAAAAGGTGTTTGTGCTTCTTCTTTACAAGCTTCCAGATAGTCAGCCCACCACTGCAACATCAGTTTTCGCTCTTCCAAATGCTGTGCTTTATGAATGTAAGCTGCCCTAACGCTGTTACGCTCTTGATGGCTCATTTGTCGCTCTACAGCGTCTCTTGACCAAAGCCCGGATTCAATCAATGCACTGCAAGCCATAGTCCTGAAACCATGCCCACAAACTTCAGTTTGGGTATTGTATCCCATGGTTCTAAGGGCTTTGTTGACTGTGTTTTCACTGATCGGTTTGTCGTCATTACTAAATCCGATGAACATGAGGTCTTTGCCACCACTGATTGCATGCAGCTGTAACAACAGTTTTTTTGCTTGTTTACTTAAAGGCACCAGATGAGGGCTTTTCATTTTTGCCCCTCTTGCTGAATATTTAACCCCAGTAAGTACTTTTCGCTCTGCGGGTATAGTCCATAGAGCGTTTTTAAAATCTACCTCTGACCAACGTGCAAATCTTAATTCACTCGAACGAACAAATGTCAGGAGTGTAAGCTGGGTCGCAATCTGTGTGATGCCTTTGCCGTTGTAAGCTTCTATACGTTGCATGAGCTCTGGTAGTCGTTCTAAAGGAAGGGCAGGGCGGTGAATACTTTTTTTAGAAATTACAGCACCAGCGAGGTCATAGGCAGGATTTTGCTCAATCAATGCATTGTGGACAGCATATCTCATGATCGCAGTTATGCGTTGTTGAAGACGTGAAGCGAGTTCGAGGTGACCTGTTGCTTCAGCCCTTTTTAGTGGAATCAGTAAGTCACGGGTTTTGAGTTCTGTGATATTACGATTGCCAATAATAGGGAATAAATGACTTTCAAGACTGCTTAACACAGTAGTTCTGTGGTTTTCCGACCAGGTCCTGTTACTGGAATGCCAATCTCGTGCAACCTTTTCAAATGTCAGCAGCCCTTTGATCTCGACCTTATCAGCTTTGCGTTTTTCACTTGGATCAACGCCATTTGCCACGAGTTGCCTAGCTTCGTCTCTTCTGCGTCGGGCTTCCGATAACGTGACCTCAGGATAAACACCGAGAGCAAGAATCTTTTGTTTGCTACCAAAGCGATACTGAAAACGCCAGTATTTGGAACCGTGTGGGGTAATCAAAAGATGCATACCATTACCGTCTGTCATTTTGACCGGCTTCACAGCAGCCTTAGCATTTCTTACCTTTAACTCAGTGAGCGGCATAGTAAAAATCCCCGGCTGATGGTATCTGCATTATCGAACCAAACATACCAACAATTGTACCAACATGACACTGTGGATTTTGTGAGCCCGATGGAGACGCAGGTGGACTATCGGGTTTAGTTAAGTGACTGAATGGAAAGGGTAAAGTAGACTTTGAGATACGTTGAGAGACTAGCATTTGGTGTCCCCTGCAGGAATCGAACCTGCAACTAGCCCTTAGGAGGGGCTCGTTATATCCATTTAACTAAGAGGACAGCGGCGCGCAGTATAGCGCAAACAGGCCAGGAGATTCACTACGTCGCCGTCCGTTTGCTCATTCCGCCAGCAATTCCGGTTTTCTGCACGCGCTAACGTTACGTGCAGAAAGCGAAAACAGCTGTACTGAAGTCCGGGATGTCATCCAGACTGAAGCGGCACCCCGACTCTTAAATCTTCACTCCCTCTTTACAGCAGACACTTCCAGTAAACGTTTTTCAGACGCCCGCCTGGCAAATCGCCTTCAGCAAACAGACCAGAAAGGCAGACAGAGTGGTTCAGTCTGCTCTGCCTGTCCTGGATTTACTCAGCCTTTTCCTGCTCTTCACGCTGGCGACGTTTCTCCTGCTTCTTCTTCTCAGCCTTCGCTTTAGCCACAGCAGCTTCGCTCATGTCGTTGCGGATCTGCGCGTGGCTGATCAGGGCAAAAATCAGCGTGCCGCCGGTAATATTGCCGAGCAGCGTCGGCAGGGCAAACGGCCAGAAGAATTCATACCAGCTGATGCTGCCATTAAAGACCAGATAGAGCACTTCCACCGATCCCACCACGATATGCGCCAGATCACCCAGCGCAACC
>Ga0308158_10002944_pt1 | contig 15459 bp, 10 predicted proteins | sample PhyBR2_FD_201038 | JGI IMG/M metagenome (GOLD analysis project Ga0308158, IMG submission 201038) | Phyllosphere microbial communities from UC Gill Tract Community Farm, Albany, California, United States - DLSLB.R2 | ecosystem: Host-associated > Plants > Phyllosphere > Unclassified | place: USA... | reverse complement strand
AACATATAGGGTTAATTCTTCTATTTTCTGAAGCAATTTAATTTGAAATTCTCCGACATTAACACCCTCTTTTTCCATTACTTTTGCAGAAGCTACTTCAGGTAAATGTTTGTTCTCTTTGATGAATTCTTCAACGTCTTTTAGTTTTGGTAGACTATAGTTTTCCTCAAAAACGAAATCTGCTGTTGGAGTAAGGGTCACTTTGATTTCCTTAGCTTCTATTTTTGCGTCAACTTTCATATTGCCTGCAAAAGAAGATTTTCCAACAACTTCTAACTTGTTTTGAGGCAAATTTGTACCAATGCCTATATTTCCATTCTCATCTATTATCATAGCATCTACATACTGGTAGGTTGCATTATCATTATGAACTCTGAAAAAATATCCTCCTCCAAATGCTTTTTGAGAAGTATTATCAACAATAAGCTGATCATTAGCCTGATGACCAAGAGTTAAAAAAGTGTATTGGGAATCTCTGGCGTTAATTCTTACATTTCCATTAACATCCAATCTGGCACTAGGTTCTTCGGTATTAATTCCAAAGTTACCAGTAGGTGATAAATATGTTAGACCTTCAGAGGTTCTAAGTTTGATGCCTCCCCACCACTTAATATCCAGTCCCCAGTTTCCACCAAATCCTGTCTGTGTATTGGAAATATGATAATTAGGTAATTCTGAAGCATTGCCATTTATCATACCTCCATATAAATTATTAAAATATACGTTTTCGTAAGCCACTGTTTGAGCTTGTACTGATACTGCTTGTATTGCTAAAATTGATGCAAAAAGAATTTTTTTCATAATAGTTTAATTTTTAATAAAGTTTAATGTAATTGTTTTGTTTTCTGTTGTAGTTAATATAATTCTGTAATATCCTGTTGGTAAATGAGAAATTTTGATTTCATCTTTATTTGGTGTAGGATAATTCGAGCTTGCTATTTTTTTACCAAAGGAGTCATAAATGCTGTATTCAGCTATCGTTGTATTTTTAGGGATATAAAGTTCCAAAACATCCTTAGCAGGATTTTTTTTGATTTTTACAAAATGTTTTTTTGATTCTCCTTCTGATGTGGATGAGCTTTTATTGTTTGTTTTTCCTCCGCCGCTACCTCTTGATTTTATGGTCGTGCCATTGCCATCAGATGGTTCAACACAGTTGTTACAATTAGGATTTATTGCTTTAAAAGTTATACTTACATTTGGTTTTGGAGTAATGACAATTACTTTATTTGCAGAAACTTCTCCAGCAACTATAGTTTCAACATTTGATGTGAAATATAAAATATCATTCCAGCATATAGCTCCCTCAGAAATTGTTTCTTTTTCTACATGATTACAGGAGGTTTCTTGGCTATTGAGTCTTAGTGAGATTAAAATGGAAATTATGTTGGCTAAATAAATAAGGTTTTTACTCATTTCTGTTTATTTTTACAAATATATTTTTTGGATGCCAAAAAAAGTGTAACATAAAACAGTGATTTTAAGTTGTTATTCAATGAGGTTAATTTTTATATTTTTACTATTATCATTTTCCCTGAAATCTCAGAAAACAATCACGGATTTGGAGAACATGATTGATCGATCTAATTCTTTTCTTTCATCAAATTTAGATTCCGCTATGTTTTACATGAAAAAAGCGTATGATTTAAATGATAGAATAGGAAATGATTACTATAGGGCGCGATGCTTATATAATTTTGGTAATATAAACTATAAGAAAGGCTATCTGAGGAAAGCCAGATATTTTACAAAACAGGCTCTTTTTTTCGCAAATAAATCTAAAAATGAAAAGATATTATACAGAGCTGAAAACCTGCTAGGCTTGATGGAATATGATAATGCTGAATATGACAAATCTATTATGCATTTTCAAAATGCCCTGAAGAAAATAAGTGAGACAGATTTTGATGATTATTATGCGACGATATATTTCAATTTAGGCAATCTTACGATTACGAAACAAGATACTTTAAATGCCTTGGTCTATTATGACTTGGCTCGTAAACATGCTTTGCTTTCAAAAGATACTTTAACAGAGCTCATAACATATAATAGTATCGCATTGATAGAAATTGATAAAGATAGAAATAAGGCGGAAAAGTACTTTAAGAAAGCTTTGATCCTATCGAAAAAAATTAATGAATATTCGGAGACTTTCAATATACATATCAATCTTAGTAATTTGTACAATAAAAAGAGAAATTTTGAAAAATCTATAATCCATTTGAGAGATGCAGAAGTATTGATTGATAAAATTGGAAACAAAAGCCTTTATTTTTATATCAATTTTAATTACGGAGGATTATATGAAAAAAAAAATTATCAAAAAGCAATAGAGTTTTATCATAAAGCGGAAGGAATATATGATTTGGGAGGCATACCTATAGAACAAAAAATTTCACTTTTGAAGAGTATATCTAACACTTATGCTAAAAGTGAAAATTTTGAAAAAGCTAATGAATATCAAGACCATTATTACAAATTAAAAGATAGCCTTTTCACAATTGAAAGGGAAAAGGACTACAATCATTTGCTGGCAAAATTTGAGATCGAGAAAAAAAATAATCAAATTTTACAATTAACCAAACAAAAAGAAATAGAAAGCCTTAATGCATCTAAACTTTTAATTGTTACATTGTTATTAGGAGCTATTGTTATTGCCATTTTTTTTATTTTTCTTCAAAGACAAAAATCTCAAAAAAAGATAAAAGAAAAAGAAGAAAAAATTAATATCTCCAAAGGTATTTTAGAAGGACAGAATGAAGAACGGAATAGACTTGCCAAAGAACTTCATGATGGCGTTGCAGGAAGCTTGGTAGGTATTAATCTTATGTTGGAACATGAAAATGATGTTCAAAAAACAGGAACGATAATAGAGATTCAAAAAAATATAAATAATTTATATGAAGAGATTAGGGATATTTCTCACGATTTGAGAAGAGGTGTTACCGAAAATACAAATTTACAGCGAATGATTCACAACTTAGCTTCAAGCTACGAAAGGACTAAGAAATTTAAATCCAACCTCTTGTTTTTCCCGGATAGTATATTTTCTGATGTCAATTTTAATTTCAAAATGGATATATATAGAATTTTTCAGGAAATTTACACGAATATTTATAAACACTCGCAAGCGAAAAATATTGAAATAAGCTGCACGCAAAATTCAGATCATATTAACATAATCATAGAAGATGATGGTAAGGGATTTTCCGACAATTACACAGAAGGTATTGGCTTGAAAAATATTAAAGAAAGATTAAATAAATATCAAGGGGAAATGATAATGGAAAATAGTAACCAAGGCTCTGTAATAATTCTAAATATGCCAATCAAATGATTAGAATAGGAATTGTAGATGATCATCCGATTTTTTTGGATGGGATTACTAATGTGCTTTCTTCAAAACCAAATTTCCAAGTATTATTTTCTGTTGCTAGTGCAAAAAAAGTCTTAGAAAATTTAAAAGATAAAGAGATAGATATTCTCATTACCGATATATCTATGCCGGAAATTAATGGATTAGAGTTAATCAATATGATAAGAAAAGAAAAAGAGAATATTAAGATTGTCGTAATGAGCAGTTTCAAAAATGCTGAATCCAAAAATAATATAGATGCCTACCTATTAAAAAATACACCAAAAGAAAAGTTATTTGAAGTTATAGAAGACTTACATTATAATAACAAAAAATATTTTTATTCGGAAGATATTGATTTTGAAAAAATAAATTTTAATAAAAATATTCTCAGTCAACGGGAGAAAGAAATTGTCATATCAATATGTGAAGGATTTACAACAATGGAGATTTCCGAAAGGCTATTTATTAGCAAAAACACTGTAGAGACTCACAGGAAGAATATTTTTTTCAAACTTAATATTTCAACTACTGCACAACTTGTATCAAAGGCAATGAAATTTGGAATTATCAATTAATGAAAAAAATCTTAAATACTTAGAAATACGGTTAACGAAAGTTAAACCGTATTTTTATTTTAACAAAGAAGTTTATTTTTGAAAAAACTAACAGCGTTTGAAACGATTTTTACAGATTTTTTTCGTCATTCTATCGGGTTTTATCTTTTCTCAAAACATTTCAGGAAATGTAATGTCAGAGGACGAAGTTTTGATTCCCAGGGTTCTGATTGTGAATATGACAACCAATCAAAAAACTTACAGCGATTCTTTTGGGAAATTTTCTATCAATGCTAGTATTGGAGACGAAATTCGGTTTGCTAAGGAAAGTTACAGATTAGGGAAAATAGTCATTTCGAGTTATAATTTTCAAGTCGTTAAATTGGAGAAAATCCCGCAAGAGATAGAGGAAGTCAAGATCATTAACAAAAGACTTTCGGAATCTCAAGAGGAAAAACTTAGAAAAGATATTGGACTTCCAAAAGGACCTGAGAAACCAAGAGAAAAACCTGCAGATGCAGTTGATGATATTGTAAAGCCATTGATAAGAATTCCCCCAATGGTCAATGTTCAGGCTATTTATGATGTACTTAGTGGAAGGTCAAGACGTTTGAAACGGCTTTATAAATATGAAGATTTGCAGGAAGGTTTGGCTTGGATTCATAATAATGTAGACTTAGAGTATTTTGCAGAAGCTGGAATTTCGCCCGATAAATTCAATGATTTCTTAATGTTTTCATTAAAAGACGAAAAAGTATTGATGTATATGAAAGCCAAAAACGTAGGCGGAATTACGGTTGCGTTGGACAATAATATTAGTGCTTACCTCGAAAGAATTACGGAAAAATGATTTTTTTACGGGAATATTAGTTGTAATTCAATAAATCATTAAATTGCGTCAATATTAATAGACCTTAATAAATGAAACTATACTTTAGTGTTAACTTCGGAACAAAAGTTGGCCAGCGACTCGTTTTGCGCCTATTTGACGACAAAACAGAGCATCGGGACTACGACTTGACTTATTCCGAAAATAACAACTGGACCACAGAATTAGATTATTTTTCTAAATCAATTCTCTACAAATATCTTCTCGTGAACGAAGATGGGGAAGTTTTGGAGGAAGAGATTCCTTTCCATCAGCTCAATCTTCCAAACAGTTTTAAAGAGTTTGTAATCTTTGACCATTGGAATCTCAAAAACTTTCCTGAAAATTATTTAACCAACAAAATCCTCCACAATCGTCTGCAAGGTTTTCAGCCTGCAAAACAACCGGTTGTTAAGAAGCACACACATCTTTTCCGAATAGAAGCGCCGCTATATCATCCAAACTGGCAATTAGTTCTTGTTGGAAATGTGGATGCTTTGGGAAATTGGGATTACGAGAAAGCAATTGAACTGAGCGAAACAGATTACGGCGTTTGGGAAACCGGCGTTGAAATCAATTCTCATCAAACGATTCTTTACAAATACGCCATCAAAGATAAAAACACAGGCAAAGTTTTTTACATAGAACCGGGCGAAAATCGTTGGGTTTTTGGAAATCCAAATAAGGATATTCTGTATGTGAAAGCAGACCATTATTTTAAATTCGATAATCATACGCTTTGGCATTCTGCGGGCGTTGCGGTTCCGGTTTTCTCTTTGAGAACGGAAGATGGTTTCGGAGTTGGAGAATTTCCTGATATCAAAAAACTGGGAGATTGGGCAAACGAAACCAAACTTTCTGTGATTCAGATTTTGCCAATTAACGATACAACTGCGAATTACACTTGGACAGATTCTTATCCGTACGCGGCGATTTCGGTTTATGCACTTCATCCGCAATATCTTTCAATCGAGAAATTAGAATATGCTTTGCCAAAAGATTTGGTTGAAGATTATCAAGCAAAAAAAGCAGAATTGAATGCCTTGTCTTTGATTGATTACGAGCAGATGATTTCCGGAAAATGGAAGTATGCAACAGCTGTTTTCGAAGAAAATAAAGACACAATTCTTAAAGACAAAAACTTCAAAAAGTTCATTAAAGATAACGAAGAATGGCTGATGCCTTATTCTGCATTTTGTGTTTTGAGAGATAAATACAAAACGCCTAATTTCAATGAATGGAAGACACATAAAAAATATGTGGCGGGAAAAGTAGCGACACTTTATTCTCCGAAACATAAAGAATATTCCCAATTGATGCTTCACGCTTGGATTCAGTATCAGTTGCATTTGCAGTTACAAGATGCTGTGGAATATCTTCATCATTTGGGGATTTCCGTAAAAGGAGATTTGCCGATTGGGATTTATAGACATTCTGTAGAAGCCTGGACAGAACCGGAATTATTCGGAATGGATTTCCAGGCCGGAGCGCCGCCAGACCAATTCTCTGATCTAGGACAAAACTGGGAATTCCCGACATACAATTGGGAAGTGATGAAAGCCGACGGTTACCAGTGGTGGAAAAAGCGTTTCAAAGTTTTGGAACAATATTTTGATGCGATGAGAATCGACCATATTCTTGGATTTTTCAGAATCTGGAGAATGCCGATTTCTGCGACTCAAGGTTTGTTGGGATATTTTTATCCGGCGCTTCCTGTAACTGAAAAAGAATTTGCGGACAGACAGATTCCGTTTAGCTTTGACCGTTATGTAAAGCCATTTGTGAACGACCCGATTCTTTGGGAGAACTTTGGGGATGTTAAGGACAAAGTTCAGAACCATTTCTTCGATAATCATCATAATGGAACTTATACTTTCAAACTGGAATTTGATACTCAGAGAAAATTAACAGATTATTTCAAGAAAGAGTCTTGGGATTGGGCAGAAGAAAAATTGATTTCTCTAGCTGGAAATGTTCTATTCTTAACCGAAGAAACAGAAAACGGAATAGTCTACCATCCGAGATTCAATATTGCTAAAACAACATCATACAAATATCTTCCTGACTGGGAAAAAGCAAAGCTGAATGATGTTTACAACGATTATTTCTTCAAACGTCAGGACGGACTTTGGTATCAGAAAGCAATGGAAAAATTACCGGCCTTACTGAATTCTACAACAATGTTGATTTGTGGCGAAGATTTGGGATTGGTTCCGGATTCGGTTCCTGTTGTAATGGATAAATTGGCGATTACTGCTTTGAAAGTTCAAAGAATGCCTTCTGAAAATATTGCCTGGTACGACCCGAAAAATGCAAGTTATTTGAATGTTGTTACGGCATCTTCTCACGATAGTTCTACGCTGAGACAATGGTGGCACGAGGACAGAAATCTGACTCAGAAATATTTTAATAACCAATTAGGACAGTATGGAACTGCTCCTTGGGATTTAGCTCCGGAATTGTCAGAAATGATAATGAAACAGCATCTTTACACAGATGCGATGTTGGCGATTTTCCCAATTCAGGAATTTTTGGCGACTGACCAAGAATTGATGAACCCAAATATGGATGAGGAAAGAATCAACAATCCTGCAGTTTTCCCACATTATTGGCGATACAGAATGCATCTTAAATTGGAAGATTTGAAAACCAAAGACAGATTCAATCAGAAAATTGCAAGCTGGATCGAACACAGTGACAGATATTGATTCCAAAACATAAAATTATAAGCCTTTCAAATTTTTGAAAGGCTTTTTTGTTGAAAATTATTAGTCTGATTATCAGATGTAAATCTGATTTTGAATTGAATTTTAACTCGAAATCTAAATTTTCGTTTAACTTTTATTATCCGCCAATATCCAAAAGATAGAAAGTTTCATTTCAAGAAAAAAAAGGATTTTCTAATTTAATTTTTAAAATAAAAAGTTATGAAAAAGATATTTTTAACTCTCGCTATTATTTTTGGTGGATTAGTTTCTGCTCAAGATTATTACGATACTTACCCAACCGAATATAACGGCTACGAATATTATGATAATTCTTATGATTATCCGGACGATTATTATTACAACTATCCTACGGATTATTATCCGGATCAATATTACCAAGGTTATTATAACGATTACAGACAGGCTGTTTTTTCTGTAAACTGGAATCAGTTTTTTGTCCAATACAGATTGACACCTTTCCAGATTGACCAGATTTTGGCACTCAACAATCGTTTTGCTTCTTACGTTGCCTGGAATTCTTATTACAGATGGAATCCTGACAGATGGTATTATGACAGATTCTATGCTTTGCAAAATATCCTTGGTCCAAGAATCTTTGTAGTCTATCAAAATAATTATTTCCGTGGAGCAAGTCCTTTTGTTTATTACAGAAACCGTTGCGTGAACTTCTATGCAAGACGATATCCTGTAAGACCAGTTTATAGAAATGTGAATATTAATATCTACAAAGTGAACCGAGGAAATTTCAGAGAAGGATTTAGAGAAAATGTTAGAAACCAAGGAATGATAAATCCAACCAGAAATAACGGAATCAGAAATGATAATCCAAGAAGTGGTTCTAATGGAAATAATTGGGGAGGAATCCGAGGTTCTGAAAATAATGGAATCAGAAATCAACAAAGCGGAGGAATTAGAACTAATGAAAATGAAGGAATCAGAAATTCTGGTGGAACAAGAGGTAATAATTTTGGTGGAATAAGAAGCGGAAGTAATTCTGATAACGTAAGAAATCAGCCTTCTCCAAACATCAGAAACGAAGGTGGCGGAATCAGACAAAATCAAAATTCTGAAAGAAAAATCGAGAACAGAAGTAATGAGCGTTCTAACCAAAGAAATTCTACTCCGAAATCTGAAAATGGAAACAGAGGTTCCGGGATGAGATTCACTTCTAGATAAAAACGGATTTAACAAAAATTTATAATATCAACCACTTAACATTATAAATTATAACAAATCAAACAAACAGATAAAATTTATAAATATTAAAATCAAAAAAATGAAAAAATTAATTTTAAGCGCAGCATTTCTTGGACTAGGAGTTTTCGGATTTGCACAAACAACTACAAAAGCAGATTTCACTCAGAAAAAAGCAGAACGTTTGCAACAAATGAAACAAGAATTAAATTTGACTGATGCCCAAGTTGCTCAAATCAAAGCTTTACACGAATCTAAAGCTGCTGAAAGAAAGCAAGAAATGACTGCAAAAAAAGAAGACAGAATGCAGAAGATGAAAGAAAATGAAGCTGAAATGCAGAAAATCTTAACGCCTGAGCAATATAAAAAATTCCAGGAGTTGAAGGCAAAAAAAATGGCAGAAAGAAAAGCTCAATTTCAAGACAGAAAAAAGGCGGATGCCACGGTTGTTAAATAGTTTTTAGTTAGTGATTAATTTCAGAGAGAGTCGTTATTTTTTAACGGCTCTTTTTTTTATATTTGGGTCTTAAAGTTAAAATTTCATAAAAAAATACATAAAGTTATGGTTTCAGAGAAAATTATTACACTCGTCAACGAACAAATTACCAAAGAACAATACGCAGCACAATTATATCTTTCTATGAGCGCTTGGTTTTATGCGCAAGATTTGGAAGGGATTGGAAACTATTTCCGAGTACAATCTAAAGAAGAATTGATGCACGCAGACAAAATGTTCGATTATGTGAACGACATCGGAGGACAAATCATCCTAAATGAAGTTCCAAAACCTCCACACGAATTCAACAATGCTCAGGAAATCTTCGAAAAAGCACTTGACCACGAGAGACTGGTAACAAAAAGTATTTTCAATATCGTAAAAGCTGCCAACGATGAAGGGGATTTTGCGACAACAAGCTTCTTGCAATGGTTCATCAATGAGCAAGTAGAAGAGGAGTCCAGCGCATCGCTTTTGGTCACCAAGATCAAAATGGTAAAGGATAATCCTTCTGCACTGTATCTATTCGATCAGGAATTGGCGCAAAGGGTTTTTGTTCCAGCTCCAGCCAATTAATATTTTTAAACACTAATGAAAAAACTAATAACCCTATTTGTGTTAATATCTGTCAGGATGTTTTCACAGAATTATGCTATCTCAGAAATTCCGGAAGAGCTTAAGAAAGATGCGAATGCAGTTATCCGCAACTATTCGTCTGAGCATATTATAAAAGCGGCGGATAATATGGAAATTAATGAGAAAAAAGTAATTTCTATTTTAAACAAAGCTGGTGAAAAATACTCATATGCTTATATCTCTTATAACAAATACAGTAGAATCTCTGATGTCAAACTAAAAGTTTTTAATGAGTTTGGAAAACTAATAAAGACTTATTCAAAAAGCGATCTGAATGATATCAGCCAATCGAGTGACTCTTACCTTTACTCAGATTATCGTGCATTGGCTAGTAGAATAATCCAGCCAGTTTATCCTTATACTATTGAATTGACATACACTGTCAAAACTTCTGATACTGCATTTTTGCCAGAGCTTCAGCCATTTTTATCGGCTAACGTTTCTGTGGAAAATTGGAGTGTTGGTTTTACAAATGAATCTGGAATTAATCTTAGAAAAAAAATCACAGACACTTCTTTTGGTAAAGTTGAAGTTTCAGAATCCGGGAATAATTTAGTGGCGACTTATAAAAATATTCCAGCTTACCAAGTAGAAAAGTATGCACCAGATCCGGAAACCATTTTTCCTAAAATAGAATTTGCATTGGACAAAGCTTGTCTGAAAGAAAAGTGCGGTGACTTCTCCAGCTGGCAAAGTTTAGCAAAATGGTATAGTTCTTTGATAGAACCAGTTTCGGCTATTACACCAGAAATTCAGAATGAGATTAATGGTCTTAATCTTACCGGTTCTACTTCGGAAAAGGTCAAGAAGATCTATCAATACATGCAAAAAAAGACCAGATATGTTTTTGTGGGAATAGGCATTGGCGGCTGGCAGCCGATGGTGGCCGATGAGGTGAGAAAAAAAGCTTACGGTGATTGCAAAGCGCTGACTAATTATATGAGAGTTTTGCTGAAAGCGGCGGGAATCCCATCGTATTATGCAAAGATTTATATGGATAATACCCCAGTGAAATTTGACGAAAATTTCCCTAAAATGGGTGGTAATCACGTGATTCTCTATATCCCAACAGAGGAAGGCGATATATGGTTAGAGAATACAAGTCAAAATATTGCTTTCAATCATTTGGGATATTCTACACGCAATAGGAATGTAGTTTTAATTGATGATAAAATGACCAAAGTTGTCAATACACCTACCTATAAATCAGAAGACAGTGAAGAAAAAATGCGGTTTACTGCTCAAATTTCTGAAGATAACTCTCTATCAGGAACTTTTAAATTTGCTTTTACTGGTGGACTTTATGATTTTCAATTAGGTAAAATGTCAATGACTGGGGAAGAACTCAAAAATTCTTTGAAAGAAGATTTTAACTTTCTTAATTTTTCAGAAATCAATTATGATAATTTAAATAACGATAGAGATAATGGGAAGTTGTCTTTTGATATCAATTTTAAGGCGAACAACTTTTCAAAAGCATTAGGAAATGATATTTATTTCAGAGCATTACCCGTTGCAGATAGTGGATTTTATTTGGAAAATTCTGATAACAGAAAGTTTCCTGTAGAAGTTGCGTTTGGATTTACGGATGACTACGAAATTGAGTATTCGATTCCTAAAAATTATAAATTTGCCGAGCTTCCATTAGCTAAGAAAATTGATTCAGAGTATGGGAATTATTCAATGGAGTTTTCTCAAAAAGATGATAAAATTATTGTTAAAAGAAAGTTCCAACTGAACAAAGGTGTTATTCCTGTCGATAAAATCTCAAGTTATATCAAATTTAGAAAGCAAATTAATAATATAGATGCTACAAAAATCTTAATAACCAAAATTTAAAAACGCATGATGAAAACCAAAATTTTACAAATCGTATTGACATGTGTGCTATTGCCAGTATTTGGTCAGTACAAATATCTTGATTTACCGAAGCTGAATATAGAAGATCTGAAATTAACTTCGTATGCCAAAAATCCATCAGAATCGGCGGAAATCATTTACAAATCTTATCACTATTATATTACGGATGGAATGTTGAATCTTGATGTGGTAAGCCGAGTAAAGATCTATAAAAAAGATCAAGCAGAGAAATTCTTGAACCAAGAGATTTATACCTACGATGGCAAAAATAACAAGTCAGAAAGAGTAACATCTTTGAAAGTGGTCACTTACAATTTGGTTAATGATAAAATAGAAACTACAGCTGTAGAGAAAAATTCTAAATATAAATCCAAAGAATCCAAAAACTATACAGTTACCAAATTTGCTTTTGAAAACGTGAAGGATGGCTCTGTTATTGAATACAAATACAGTATTCTGTCACCTTATGTTTGGTCTGTAGATAAAATTACGGTAGAAGATAATGTGCCTACCAGACGATTCGATTATGTGCTGGATTTTCCGAAGTATCTGGGATTTAATATAGATTACAAAGGAAGCTTGACACCAAAAAACAGAGATGTTGCAGATAAAAATATCTATGGAGGCGAGTATTATACCTACAGATTTGGTTATGAAAATATTGCACCTTACAGAGATGAAAAGTATGTTCATAATCTGGATAATTACAGAACATCCATCAGAGCTGAGCTTAACTCTACCAATATTACAAGAACGCCTGGAGCTTATGAATCCGGAGATTTGGGTGGCTTCAAATCTTATGCTGTATCTTGGTCAGACATCCGCAAACAACTGTACGAATCTGAGTATTTTGGGGATCAGCTAAAAAAGAAATCTTATGTAAAAGATCTTCTTCCGGCAGATATAAAAAGCATCACTTCTCCGCAAGAAGAAGCGGCAGCTATTTTGAAATTTGTTCAGAAAAATTACACTTGGAATAATAATTATACAGTAGGCTCGGAAGAAGGTAAAGGCATCAAAGAGCTTCTTTCCAGCAAAGTTGGAAGTTCTGGCGAAATCAATCTGCTAATGGTTTTGTTGATGCGAAGTGCCGATTTGGATGCACAACCTGTTGTATTATCAACCATAAGACGTGGTTTGCTTTTGGATCATTCGCCATCAATTAATCAGCTTAATTATTGTCTGGCATTTCTGGAGATTGATGGAAAAGCAATGATTTATGATGCAACATCTAAGATGACTTTGCCAAATCTAATCCGTCCGTCAGCCCTTAATTATAATGGTTATATTATGACGGAAAAAGAAGCTAAAAAAGTTAATATCTTCTGTCCGGGCAAGAGCCAGACTTTCCTTACTGTAGATGCAAAACTAAATCAGGATGGAACAGTTTCTGGTAATTTTTCAGACAGAGATACTCAGTTATATGCAATGATGAATAACGAAAGTTATAATGAGGATAAAAACGAATATCAAAATTCCAGCTATAAAGAAAGATACAAATTCCCTTATACTAATATCAAAACAGAGTTGTTAGACAATAACGACTTCCAAACCAGCTTCGATTTTGATTCCGATTCTTTTGTGGACGGGATTGGCGGTAAGTTAGTATTCAATCCGTTACTATTTTTATACAATAAATCCCACGAATTTGACCAGACTGAGGAGAGACGTTCACCAATAGAACTTTACACAGGCTATGATAAAATCAAAAAAGTGACCATTACTTTGCCGGAGGGTTACACTTTTGAAAATGTTCCGAAGTCCAAAAAATTCAGAACAGAGGATAGTGCAATCCAATATGTTTATAAAGTAACGCAGGAAGGCAACAAACTGACTGTCGAAACCACAACAACGGTTGAAGATCCAGTTTACCCTAAAGAATATTATCCGGCGTTCAAGCAGATCTTCGATAATATCACAAAGATGGAAGGTCAGGTTGTAACTGCCGTTAAGAAATAGAAAAACAAATCCCGGGAATTATTTCTCGGGATTTTTTCTTTTTATTAATGAACTTCGGATAAAATCAAGAACCTGAAAGCCGCAGAGCGACAACCTGTTAATAGCAAAAAGCAAATAAAATAACCAAACTCTTTTAAAAATTCCATGGAAGCTTCCTGCACCCTAGCGACAAACTTTTGTAGCTTCCACAAAACCTTCCTGCACTCCTGCAACAAGCTTTCGGGAAAGGCTAGATGAGCTTCGCAGCCTTGTAAGGTTTTTCTGACAGGTTAGATGTAAATCACATCCGTTTTCACAACTTTTTTTCCAAATTGTTCCAGCTTATTTTGATAAAGATCAACCTGCTTTTGGTCTTTGTCTTTTTCCTCGCCGGTCTTGAAATCCACAATGATAAAGCCGTTTTCCGTTTCTACCAATCGGTCAGGACGATAAGTTTTTGATTGCTCATTTTCTGTTGCAAACATTTCTCTTTCATTGATGATTTTCAGATGGTCTTCAAAGTAAACAGAGTAATTCACATCATTAAGTACATTTTCAATCCTTTCCAAAATTGATTTCTTTTCTTCGTTGGTAATAATGCCTTCCAGAAGGTAAGCGTTTAGAACTTTAGAAACATCTTTCTTGGTTTTGATTTTGGATAAAATTTCGTGGGTGAAAATTCCCATTCGCACATGTTCTACACGATTTTGATAATTTTTGGAAGTCGTAGCAATTTCGATATTCGAGGCTTTTTCAGTTTTCTGAGAAATTGAATTGATGTTTTCCGAGAGATATTCTTTCTTCGCTTTTCTTTTTTGTTTTGTTAAATCAGCAACGTGGAAAATATCAAATGAATCTAATTTTTCCCCGTTTTCTGTCGGCTGAAACTCTGTCACGAAATCAAATAATTCCAAATAATTGGAAGATTTACTAGGTTTTTCCAGATAGAGGAATAGCTGTTCCACAGGTCGTGTAGTTGCAACATATTGGATGCAAAAACGGTCAATTTTATTTCGGTAAGAATTTTCAGAATTGAATTGAGCCAAATCTTCATCATAAGTTTCCAACTCCGAAGAAAACTGAGTCAGAATCACGGTTTTCAATTCATCTTCACTATTGAGGTCATACCATTCGGAGAATTTTTTGTCGCTGTTTTCGTTTCGCATCGGGATGAAAACAACAGGAAACTCAAGACCTTTAGCTTTATGAATGGTCATAATCTGAACCGCATCGATATTCTCACTTGCCTGAATGCTGATTTTCGAAGCTTCATCATCCCAAAATTTCAGGAATTCTTTCAGCGTTGCACCCGCATTTTGAGTGTAATTGAATAACATCTCAAGGAAGTTAAGAAGAAAATCAGTTTCCTTATTCTCGACAGCAAATTCCTGAATATAATATTCGATGAAATTATAAAGATTCAGTTGTGGGATGTCGTTTTGAACTAATTTGACTTGGTAATGAGCATCAATATAATTTTCGATATCTTTCTTGGATTCGAGACTTAAAATGGTCTTAATTTCAGAAGTGAAATCATTCATTTTTACTCTTCCGGAAACATTCAAAAAGTACATCATCTTTACCAAAAACTGTTTGTTTTTCGGATTGATTTCCCATTTCAGGAATTCAACTAAAGCTTTAATCGTAAAAGATAAATCAAGTGTCAATCCTTTCTCAGAAATTGTTTTGATGTAAGTTTCTTTGTTGTTATAATTGACTTTTAGATTGCTTAATAACTGGGAATAATTGAAAATATCGCTGTTTCCACGACAAAGAATCGTAATATCAGAAAATGCAAATCCATTGTCCAAACATTCCTGAAT
>Ga0308158_10002943_pt1 | contig 15460 bp, 13 predicted proteins | sample PhyBR2_FD_201038 | JGI IMG/M metagenome (GOLD analysis project Ga0308158, IMG submission 201038) | Phyllosphere microbial communities from UC Gill Tract Community Farm, Albany, California, United States - DLSLB.R2 | ecosystem: Host-associated > Plants > Phyllosphere > Unclassified | place: USA... | reverse complement strand
GGGCAAGCGATTGAATATGATCGGGTCGAGGATTATTGGGCCAGAGACTTGCCGGTACAGCGCGGCTCCAGCAACTTTGATCGCATCCGCATTGAGTTCTACCGTGATAGACAGCCAGAATTCGAAGCCTTCAAGAAAGGCAAGATCGATTTTCGATCCGAGAACGTAGCAAAGAACTGGGCAACAGCTTATGATTTCCCTGCCGTTCAGCAGAACAAGGTCATCAAGCGCATATTTCCAGGGGAAAAACGCCCACTCATGCAGGCCTGGGCGCTCAACCAACGCCGCGAGCGCTTCCGCGACCCTCGCGTGCGCGAAGCAATCAATCTGTGCTTCGACTTCGAATGGACCAACGCAAACCTGTTCTATGATACCTATCAACGGTCGCAATCCAACTTCAATGGTTCCGACTTTCAGGCCGTAGGTATGCCGACAGCCCATGAGCTGAAGGTACTTGAACGATATCGCGGCAAAATTCCCGAAGCAGCCTTCGGCGAAGTTCCTGTCATGCCTGTTTCAGACGGTACAGGCCGCGATCGCAAGCAGTTTTCACGCGCTATTGAGCTATTGGAAGCTGCAGGCTTTGAGCGCAACAAAGGCCAGTTTCACGGCAAAAACGGCGAAAAATTCACGCTCGAAATCCTCAGCAATTCCGAATCTCTCAATCGGGTCTACAATCCTCTTGTCCAGAAAATGCGCGCCATCGGGATCGATGCCAGCGTGAGACTGGTGGACCCGAGCCAATATCAAGCTCGCATGCAGAATTTCGACTTCGATCTCGTCGGCATTGCGATGCAATTTAGCCCAACGCCCACCAAAGAATCACTGGCTGACATGTTCGGATCAGAATCAGCAAAAATCCCCGGAAGTTATAATCTCCCCGGCACATCCGACCCTATTATCGACGCATTGATCGAGAATGTGGGCAAGGCATCCACACGCGACGAACTGGTCGCAACGATCAGGGTGCTTGATCGGTACTTGCGTATCAGGCTTGAGTGGATTCCAAATTGGACGGTAGCGAATCACCTGATAGCTTATTGGGATCGTTTTGGTTTCAAGGAGCCAAAGCCCGATTACGGCTTTCCGGTCGAGACGCTCTGGTGGATTAAAGCATGATCTTGAAAAGTGGGAACCGGTTTTCGGATAAGATCATGTTCGTGAGAAACCTCATGATCCTGAAGAACAAGAAGGCAAAATCTGTTGGCAGGCCATAAGAGCAGACTGAACATCCGGGGCATTGAAAGCTGATGGGCGCTTATATTTTACGCCGCCTTCTCCTGATGATCCCCACCATCCTGGGCATTATGGCCATATCTTTTGCCGTCGTTCAGTTTGCGCCCGGCGGACCGGTTGAAAGGGTGATTGCACAGCTTTCCGGCCAGGGCGGCGATGCGCTGGATCGTCTTTCGGGTGGTGGTGGCGATTTCGGCCAGAGCGGCATGGATAGCGGCTCGGTCAATTCCAAATATCGGGGTGCGCAGGGCTTGGATCCGCAATTCATCGCTGATCTAGAAAAGCAATTTGGTTTCGACAAACCACCGCTTGAACGTTTTGGCCTGATGCTTTGGAATTATATGCGCTTTGATTTTGGACACAGCTATTTCCGCGATATCAGCGTCATTGACCTGATCAAGGAAAAGATGCCGGTTTCGATTTCGCTCGGTCTGTGGCTTACGTTCCTGTCCTATCTGATCTCGATCCCGCTTGGTATTCGCAAGGCAATCAAGGAAGGAACGCGGTTCGACACCTGGACCAGTGCCATCATCATTGTGGGCTATGCTATTCCAAGCTTCCTCTTCGCAATCCTGCTGATCGTGCTTTTTGCGGGTGGCTCGTTCTTCGACTGGTTCCCATTGCGCGGTCTGACCTCACCCGATTTCGCGCAAATGTCGTTCTGGGAAAAGATCGGCGATTATCTCTGGCACATGGTTCTGCCTGTCACAGCCTTGGTGCTTTCGGCCTTCGCCACCACCACGCTTCTGACCAAGAACTCGTTTCTGGAAGAAATCCGCAAGCAATATGTCACGACGGCACGCGCCAAGGGCCTGACCGAAAACCAGGTGCTTTACGGCCATGTGTTCCGCAATGCGATGCTGATCGTGATTGCCGGTTTTCCGGGTGCTTTCATCTCGGCCTTCTTTACCGGCTCTCTGCTGATTGAAACCATCTTCTCGCTCGATGGGCTGGGCCTGCTTGGCTATCAATCGATTATCAATCGCGATTATCCGGTTGTGTTCGCCAATTTGTTCATCTTCTCGCTGATCGGGCTTCTCGTAGGCCTCCTATCCGATCTCATGTATACGTGGATCGATCCGCGCATCGACTTTGACCGGAGGGATGTGTGATGACAGATACCGCCCTCACCCCGGCCGCAAAACCTGTGAAGCGCCCATTCCTTTCACCGCTCAACCGCCGCCGCTGGCAGAATTTCAAAGCCAACAAGCGCGGTTACTGGTCGCTGTGGATTTTCCTGTTTCTGCTTGTTGCAGCGCTCTGCTCCGAGTTTATCGCCAATGATCGCCCGATTCTCGTTTCCTATAAAGGCGAGTTGCTGACGCCGGTTTTTGTCGATTATCCGGAAGAGAAATTCGGCGGCTTCTACGCCGTCACAGATTATCGCGACCCCGTCATTCAGGACGAAATCAACCAGAATGGCTGGGCCATCTGGCCGCCAGTCCGCTACTCCTACAACACTGTCAATAACGACATTCCGGAAGCTGCTCCCTCAAAGCCATTCTGGCTTTATACCGAGGAGCAGCGCTGTCAGCGCTATCCGCAAGGGGTGAATGATCCGAATTGCATCGTCGGCAATTTCAACTGGCTCGGCACCGATGATCAGGCACGCGATGTCTTTGCGCGCGCCCTCTACGGCTTCCGCATTTCGGTGCTGTTCGGCCTGATCCTGACCTTCTTCTCTGCCATCATTGGCGTGACGGCGGGTGCCGTGCAGGGCTATTTCGGAGGCTGGGTCGATCTCATCTTCCAGCGTGTCATTGAAATCTGGTCATCGATCCCCGTGCTTTATCTGCTGCTGATTATAGCAGCGATTTTGCCGCCCGGATTCTGGGTGTTGCTCGGCATCATGCTGCTGTTTTCATGGGTTGCTTTTGTTGGCGTGGTGCGTGCGGAATTCCTGCGCGCCAGAAACTTCGAATATGTGAATGCGGCGCGAGCGCTTGGCGTGAAGAACGGCACGATCATGTGGCGGCATCTTCTGCCCAATGCCATGGTTGCGACACTGACCTTCCTTCCGTTCATTCTCAATGGCTCCATCACCACACTCACGTCGCTTGACTTCCTTGGATTTGGCCTGCCTCCGGGCTCCGCCTCACTCGGAGAACTGCTCGCGCAGGGCAAGAACAACCTTCAGGCGCCATGGCTTGGTATTACCGGTTTTGTGGTGATTTCACTGATGCTGTCGTTGCTGATCTTCATCGGTGAAGCAACGCGCGATGCATTCGATCCGCGAAAGGCATTTCAATGAGTGGGCCAACGAGCGGATCAATGAATAAAAAGACACTTCTTTCCGTCCGTGACCTTTCGGTTGCCTTCCGGCAGAACGGAGAAGAGCGGATTTCCGTCGACCGCGTTTCCTTCGATATTGCAGAAGGCGAAACCGTTGCACTTGTCGGTGAATCCGGTTCAGGCAAGTCAGTTTCCGCATTGTCTATTCTGAAGCTCCTGCCCTATCCGGCAGCAAGCCATCCATCCGGTGAAATTCTTTTCAACGGCCAGGATTTGATGACGGCATCAGAGCCGGAACTACGACGCGTGCGCGGCAATGATGTCACGATGATTTTTCAGGAGCCGATGACCTCGCTCAATCCGCTGCATTCGGTGGAACGGCAGATCAGCGAAATCCTGAAAATGCATCAGGGCATGAGTGACCAGGCAGCACGCGCACGCACGTTGGAGCTATTACACGAGGTTGGCATTCGCGAACCGGAAAAGCGCCTGAGCGCCTTCCCGCACCAGCTTTCAGGCGGTCAGCGTCAACGCGTGATGATCGCCATGGCGCTTGCCAACAAGCCAAAGCTGCTGATCGCCGATGAACCGACAACCGCGCTCGATGTGACAGTACAGGCGCAGATATTGCAGCTTCTGGCAGAGCTTAAGAGCGCGCAAGGCATGTCGATGCTCTTCATTACCCATGATCTCGGTATCGTTCGCAAGATCGCCGATCGGGTCTGCGTCATGAGCAAGGGCAAGATTGTCGAAACTGGACCAACCAAGGAAATCTTCGACAATCCGCAGCATGAATACACCAAGCATCTCCTTGCGGCAGAACCAAAGGGCGAACCACCTCTCGCCGATCTCAGCGCGAAGAAGGTGATGGAAGGCAAGGACGTCCGCGTCTGGTTCCCTATCAAGAAAGGTTTCCTGCGCAAGACCGTCGATCATGTGAAGGCCGTGGACGGCATCAATGTGGAATTGCGTGCTGGCCAGACGCTCGGTGTTGTCGGAGAATCAGGTTCCGGCAAGACGACCCTTGGTCTCGCTCTCTCGCGTATGATCTCCTCGCAAGGTGAAATCCGCTTCGATGGACGCGATATCGCGAAATTCAGTTTCAAGGACATGCGGCCGTTGCGTCGCGAAATGCAGATCGTATTTCAAGACCCGTTCGGCTCTTTGAGCCCCCGCATGACCATCGCCGACATCATCGCCGAGGGGCTTCTGGTGCATGAGCCGAAGCTGTCGGTCGACGCACGTGACGAGCGTGTGGTGGCAGCACTCAAAGAAGTAAACCTCGATCCGGAAAGCCGTTTCCGCTATCCGCACGAGTTTTCAGGCGGTCAGCGCCAACGTATCGCCATTGCACGGGCGATGGTTCTCAACCCGAAATTCGTCATGCTGGATGAGCCGACTTCAGCACTCGACATGAGTGTGCAGGCACAGGTGGTCGATCTTTTGCGCGCATTGCAGAAAAAGCATGATCTCGCTTATCTTTTCATAAGCCACGACTTGAAAGTGGTGCGGGCGCTGGCCAATGATGTGCTGGTGATGCGCAATGGCAAGGCAGTCGAATATGGAACGTCAAAGGAAGTCTTTGCCAATCCAAAAACCGACTATACCAAGGCGTTGATGGCGGCAGCCTTCCACATGGAGGCTACCGAGGGAGGAATAAGACAATGACAACAGCGGACAAAAAAATCTTTCTGTCTCTGACCAACTGGGATCCAGCGATTTGGGTCGACAGTTTCAAGGCCCACGCGCCCGAGCGCAATGTCGTAACTGAACGGAGCGAAACCGATCCAAGCGTCGAATATGCGCTCGTCTGGAAGCAGAAGCCAGGCTCGCTGGCAAATCTTCCAAATCTCAAAGTGATCTTCTCGCTGGGTGCTGGCGTTGATCATGTCTTTCACGATCCGCACATTCCAGACGTGCCGCTCGTGCGTGTGATCTCAGATGATCTCACCATGCGCATGACCGAATATGTGGTCTGGCAGGTGCTTGACCATCATCGTCTTGGCGCAAATTACCGCAAACAGCAGAAGAACCGCGTCTGGCATGAAGACCCGCGCCAGCCAGCGGCGCATGAAGTGACTGTCGGCATCATGGGGCTGGGGGTTCTCGGTCGCGATGCAGCAGCCAAACTCAAGACGCTCGGCTTCAATGTCACCGGCTGGAGCCGTCGCCCGCAGGAAATCGAAGGCGTTCAGAGCTTCAATGGCAAGGAAGGCTTCGCACGCTTTCTTAAAACTGCTGATATTTTCGTGTGTCTTCTGCCTTTGACCCCAGACACCAAAGGCATTCTGTCCATGACCATGTTTGCACAATTGAAAAGCGATGGACCGCTCGGCGCACCTGTGCTGATCAATGCCGGTCGTGGTGGATTGCAGAATGAAGCGGATATTCTGGCAGCACTTGATCGCGGTCTGCTTTCGGCTGTGACACTTGACGTTTTCAATCAGGAGCCGTTGCCAGCAGATAGTCCGCTCTGGACACATCCGAAGGTGACGATCACCCCGCACTCGGCTGCAAGCTCGTCAGCAACCGCCATTGTCCCGCAGATCATCCGTCAGATCGAAGCTTTCGAGCGCGACGGGACATTGGAAAATGTGGTCGATCGCACCACGCAATATTAAGTCCCAATAGAAATCTTTCCATCCTCGCCGACTGTCACCCTATGGCCGGCGAGTTTCTTTTGGGCCTCTCGGTCAAATTCGACGGCTATCGGCACATCATGTCCCATCTCGCGCGCAACGATGAGACCAAGAAGCAGAATGGCATCTGGTTCGTGCAGAACAATCGCTGCCGGAGCCAAACCAGCGTGAACCAATTCCAGCAACACGGCTGCCGCAGAAGACGACCCGATGGTGCCCGGCAAACATAAGACATAACCCGAAATGCTCTGACCATGTTCCGGATGACGAACATCGGCGATACGACCGGTTTTGGGATCAACACCGCCCCAGAAGCTGATAGGCGCTGAGAGAACCAGCGCTTGAGCTTGAGCAGCCTTACCTGCGACCAGGACAGAGGATGTGAAAGCGATTTCACTCATGCTGCCTGCCTCGCAAAAATCGGGCGGCCTGCGACAGCACTTTCAACACATTCCTCAAGCGACCCATACAGCACTCCATAGCCCGTATTCCCTGGCGCGTAATGGGCAAATTTACCTGAATTGGTCATCAGAACCGCATTATCCTTCGTCGGCAAAATAGGTGTAACGACAACGCAAGTATCGGCGACAATAACAACGCCTGCTTTTTCAAGCAGTTGCCTGCGCCCATTCTTCTCCAGTTCCACGAGCGCGTGACGCCCGGTGCATGCATAAAGCGGCACGGCGAGCTTGCGTCCAGCAATGGCACGTTCAAGACGATCGAACTCAGCAATCGACAAATGCGGACTGCCAATAGCGACCGCATCAATCGCATCCACATTATCAACCGTCGACAAACGTTTGCGGGTGGCCTCAATCATTTCCTGTGTCACATGGATAATGCCTTCAGGCTTCTGATGTTGAAGTGCTGTTTCAAGATCAGGTGCTTCGGGAGTTACACCGGCAACATGGAAAAGCCCGACCGATCCCACCGATGCAGCCGCAGCGCCAAAGGCTTTCAGTGCATCTTCATCCGGGTGTAACCCGGCTCCCGCCACCACACCAATATTTGTGCCCACACTGCGACCGAACAGGTTGCCGAGAATCGGCCATGCGACCTCAGAGCCTAGAAACGCAGGATCGATTGCCGAGATATCGAGAACGACCGTCGCGCGGCGATTCTCACTCCGGTGCAGGCCGTAATCAGGTGCCCGCCCGGCAATGGCACAGGCTATATCGAGGAAATCGCCATAACGGTTGGTGCGGGCACCCAGCACGGAATTACAAAAAACAACGGCATTGGATTCGCCCCAGGCAACATCGGTTCCTTTTCCCGGGCGATGGCCCGCCTGATAAGGCGCACAGGTCCATGTCGGCTCGCAACCAAGCTTGATATAGGCGCGCATCATTCGCTTGGCCATTTCGGTCTCATGTTGCGGCAGGAGATTGTGCGAACAGCCGGTGAGATCGATGGAACCGACATTGAGCGTTGCCCGCACTTTGGCTTTCGCACCACCATCAACCAGCCTTTCGGCAAACAGCGTTCCGCTGTCCCCATGATAGAGCGCACCATCAATATGTGCGGACGCTATCGGTATAAGACGCGGCGCACCCATCAAACGTGCGGTGTCGGCCACAATACGCATGGCCATCGCAGCGCCTTCTCCCTCAGCACCTGCCGCTATAGACTGCTCTTCAAGTGTTAATGTCAGTGCCACGCGTGATCTCCTTGCGCATGGTGATCGATGTCGTGCGCGTAAAGCCGGGATGAGCGGTTTCCGCCACCTTGCGATAGCCTAGTTTCTCAAAGACTGCGTGGTTGCGCGTAAGCTCAATGCGGGTCTGCAGCTCCATCACGGGCTTGCCACACGCCACTGCCAGCTGCTCAGCCTTTTCCACGAGTTTACGCCCTATCCCCTGACCTTCAAACGCAGGTACGACTGCGAGCTTGCCGAGATAGAAGCGATCATCTTTTTCCTTGGTGAACACACAGCCTGCCAATTCATCGTCAATGACGGCCGCAAAGCCCGCTTCGTCTTTCGCCTTCTCTCGCAGATTATCAACTGTGAGCTTTTGTGCGGAAGATGGTGGATCAATAACGCCATCCATATAGGCAAAACTCTCCTGAATGAGCCGGAGAAGATCTTCCCAGCGATCAAAATCCGAACTGATAGGAAGGATGCGGAGAACGGTCATTTGGGTTTGTGGGCCTTATAGCGAATGATTTCAAACCGCACGTTCAATGCGTTGTAGAGCAGAAGCCGACCGACAAGCGGCTCACCGATACCCGTCACCAGCTTGATCACTTCCATCGCCTGCAAACTGCCAATCACGCCCGGCAAGACGCCGAGAACACCGGCCTCTGCACAAGTCGGAACGGAGCCGGGCGGCGGCATATCAGGAAACAAGTCGCGATAGGACGGATTGGGATTGCCATCAGCACCAATGGCATAAGGCATAAGCACCGTGACCGTACCGTCAAAGCGGCCCATCGCGCCCGTTACCAATGAACGTTGGGCCAGAGCCGCAGCGTCAGCCAGCACGTAACGGGTGGCGAAATTGTCAGAGCCATCGACAACCACATCATAATCGCTGATGAGCGCTTGTGCGTTATCGCCGTTTAGCCGCAACAGATGGCCTTCAACCTTCACATGCGGATTGATGCGGGCAATCGAAGCCCTGGCGCTATCGACCTTCGTCTGTCCGACGCTTTCTGTGTCGTGGATCACCTGCCTTTGCAGGTTCGACAGCGAAACCGTATCGTCATCGACAAGGCCAAGTGTGCCAATACCGGCAGCTGCCAGATATTGCAGTACCGGCGCGCCAAGTCCGCCTGCACCCACAACAAGGACACGGGCGGCTTTCAGCATCTGCTGACCTGGGCCGCCGATTTCCGGCAACACGATATGGCGCGCGTAGCGCTCCAGTTCTTCGGATGAAAAAGGCTTTGATGGTGCGTTCATAATGCTTGAACATAGGCCTGCTCAAATGCCCTGTCAGCGACTATTTTTAGATTTTCGTCAGTTCGCCAGCCGCCACATTGAAAAACTGTGCGTCGCCTTCCAGCGCTTCAAACAGCGACCGGTCGGTACCGGTCATGAATGCCTGCCCGCCAAGATCATCCAGAATACCAAACAGGGCCGCACGGCGCCCAGTATCAAGATGAGCTGCAATTTCATCAAGCAACAGAATCGGCGCCATGCCAGAAAGTTCGCCCGTCAGCCGCGCGTGAGCCAGAATGAGGCCAATCAGCAACGCTTTCTGCTCACCGGTTGAGCAAAGCGCTGCTGGCATGGATTTGGGGCGATGCTGAACGATGAGATCAGTGCGATGCGGACCATCCAAAGTACGTCCAGCAGCGCGATCCCGCGCACGCCCGTCGCGTAAGGTGCGTCTAAAATCCTCTTCAAGATCAAGGGCTGCTTCCAGACCAATCCGTTGTTCAAGCGTTCCTTCGAGGAAACAGTCGGCTTTGGGAAATGGCCCATCACTGGGAAGCCGCTCAATCATCGCTGCAATCATACGCATCGCCTCGGCGCGCGCCGCAGCGATCGCAATGCCGAGTTCAGCCATCTGGCTTTCAATCGCTTCCAGCCACTGATTGTCGCTGTTTCCGTCGCTCAGCAACCGATTGCGCGAGCGCATCGCCTTTTCATAATCAAGCACGCGTTTGCCGTGACCGGTATCGATAGCCAGCACCATGCGATCGAGAAATCGCCGCCGATCCGATGCGCCGCCGGTAAACAGCCCGTCCATTGATGGAACAACCCAGAGAATGCGCGCATAATCGAGAAGTTCATCGCCCGATGCGGCAACGCCGCTAATGCGGACCTTGCGGCCACCTTCGCCGCCACCCGCGGTCCCTGTGCCGATCTCGACATCGCCGTAAATCATGCAATCAAGCGACGCGTGGATGGCAAAGCCATCATGCTTAATTTCGGACCCATTCGTTCGCGCAACATCATCATAGGATGCGCGCCGCAACCCTCTGCCCGGAGACAGGAAGGACAGAGCTTCGATGAGATTGGTTTTGCCTGAACCGTTTTCGCCAGTCAGAACAACGTGGCCGGGGCCAAGCGGCAACGTGAGCTCCGAGTAATTACGGAAGTCAGAAAGTTTAAGCCGCCGGACCGAGACTCGATCCGGACGGCTTAGATTTGGTTCAGAGATGCTCACGATCTGTTTTCTTTAATGTCCTAAACGCGCATCGGCATCAGGACATAAAGCACATCTTCGTCGCCGGTATCACGCACCAGCGTCGGCGAACCGGCATCGGCCAGCATGAAGACTGCTTCAGAACCGGAAAGCTGGCTGGTGATGTCGAGCAAATATTTCGAATTGAAACCGATATCGATCGGATCAGCGTCGTAATCGGCGGCCAGTTCGTCGGTAGCGCTGCCCGAATCGGGATTGTTGACCGTTAATGTCAATTGGCCATCAGCAATGGAAAGCTTAACCGCACGACCGCGTTCGCTGGAAATAGTGGAAACACGATCAACGGAGGCCGCGAAATCCTGACGGCTGATCGTCAGCTTCTTGTCGTTACCCGATGGAATCACACGCTGATAATCCGGGAATGTGCCATCGATCAGCTTGGACGTGAGAACCACGGAACCGACCGTGAAGCGAATCTTCGCATCCGACAGCTCAACCGACACAACAGTGTCCGGCACATCAACGAGCTTCTGCAGTTCAGCAACCGTTTTGCGCGGAATGATAATGCCCGGCATGCCTTCTGTGCCCGACGGTGCTTCCAGTTCAGCGCGAGCAAGGCGGTGACCGTCAGTCGCAACGGCACGCAGCTTCAACGCACCGTCGCTTTCAATGGCGTGGAAATAAATACCATTGAGATAATAGCGGGTCTCTTCCGTCGAGATCGCAAACTGTGTGCGGTCGATGAGGCGTTTTAACGCCTGCGCTTCGATGCGGAAGGAATGTGTGAACGAACCGGCTGTCAGTTCCGGAAAATCCGACTGTGGCAGGCACTGCAGGCGGAACGACGACTTGCCAGAAATCACCGACATCGAGCCGCCATCGGGGTTGGTCGACAGCATGACTTCTGCGCCATCAGGCAGCTTGCGCACGATATCGTAGAGAAGATGCGCCGGAACCGTGGTTGCTCCGGCCTGCTCGACCATGGCAGCGGTTGCTTCGTTCACTTCAAGATCAAGGTCCGTTGCCTTGAGCGCGAGACTTGCGCCTTCGGCTTGCAAAAGCACATTGGACAGAATCGGAATCGTGTTGCGACGCTCCACGACACGGTGGACGTGGTTGAGTGACTTGAGAAGGTTTGATCGCTCTAGGGTAACACGCATATTGAAACGCACTCGCTCTCTAGGACAGGGCAACCGCGTAACGGGCAGATGCCCCCATCAATAAGGCGCACAAGCGCCAGAAGGTTTGCTAAAGTGGCAGATATTTGAGCTGAAAAGCAAGCCCACGCCGCATCGCAAAACGACACGGCGCTGGCTTTTTAACGAATTTCTACAGATCAGGCAGCTTGATCGTTGATGAGGCGCTTCAGCAGCTCCAGTTCCTGCGCCAGCTTGCCATCGGCACCGACCAGATCTTCGATCTTGCGGACGGCATGCAGCACAGTGGTGTGATCGCGTCCGCCAAAACGACGACCGATTTCCGGCAGCGAGCGCGGAGTCAGCATCTTGGCCAGATACATGGCGACCTGGCGCGGCTTCACAATGGTGCGCGTACGGCGGTTCGAAAGCAGATCCTGCTTCGAGACGTTGTAATGACGTGCAACAATACGCTGAATTTCTTCAATACGGATACGCTTAGGTTCACCAACGCGGGTCAGATGGCCCAGCAATTCATCGACACGGTCGATGGAAAGATTGGGCTCGAACGACTGGCGGAACAGAAGCTGGTTGAAAGCGCCTTCCAGTTCACGACCCGATCCGGTGACGGTACGCGCAACATGGGCGAGAATCTCATCGTCAATGTTGAGGCTGGAATCTTCAAGCTGTGCGGTCGTGAGGCGACGACGCAGCATTTCAACACGCATTTCGTAATCAGGTGCTGCAACTTCGAGAGCAACGCCACCCTGAAGACGCGAACGAACGCGGACATCGAGTGATTCCAGTTCAGACGGCGGGCGATCTGCTGCAACAACAACCTGTTTGGCGCTATCGAGCAGCGTGTTGAGAAGATGACAGAACTCGTGCTGGATAGACTTACCCTGCAGGAACTGCATGTCGTCGATGACGAGCAGGTCGATGTCGCGCAGCTGTTCCTTGAAAGAAAGCGCATTGTTGTCGCGAATCGCAGTCGCAAAACGCCACATGAAATATTCGGCAGTCAGGTAAACGACACGAGCCTTTTCCTGACGCTGCAGGGCAGCTGCAGCAATCGCCTGCAAAAGGTGAGTCTTACCAAGGCCTACAGATGCGTGGATGAAAAGCGGGTTGAAGCGCACAGCACTTGAACCTGCTTCTGCAATGGTGCGGGCAGCGGCCAGAGCCACGCGGTTGGATGCACCATCGATGAAAGAATCAAATGTGTAGCGCGGATCGAGCGGGGAGCCGAGAACCGAACCGGAAGCCGATTCTGCCACCACTGCGGAGCCACGCTTTTCAGCGCTTGGCTGGCCAACCGGGAAAACGACCTTTTCGCGCATTGTGGAAGGCGACTTGGCGTCAATGGCTTCGTTGGTTTCAGCAGGTGCTGCAGTGCGAACGACTCGGCTCACTCCGCGCACAACCACTTCAACTTTGAGAATCTGCGGGTGTTCTTCCTGCCAGAGCTCGGTCAGCAGTTCAGAATAATGATTGTTGATCCATGAACGAAGGAAAGCTGTCGGAACCGACAGGCGAACCACGCTTTTGGACAGATCATCGAGCTTCAGACGACCAAACCAGCTTGAATAGATCTCGCTGCCAACACGCGCTTTAAGCTTTGCTGTCAAACGTTCAAAAACGTCGTCACCGACGACATTCCCAGCGCTCACCATGAGGCTGTTTTCTTTTCCAGTAGCAGAAGATCCATGGATACGGTTCGCATGCGCATCATCACCCATCGTTGCCGTCGACTTACCAGTCATCATTGCCATCGTCTCGCCTGCCTTCACATTCTTACACGCCATTTTTACGGCGCTTGTCGTTATTTCCTGCATTAGGTCCGCCGGATCTTATGATCCAGTCGCCTCGCGGGTACTCACTTTACACTGACCCCTCACTCGGTGGGCCAAACACAAACTCAAACAGTCCACGCTTCAAACAGCTGCCGTGGATCGGTGCCCGGATGCTCCTTTCCGGCTACGCGTTACGACTCACACAATTCTTACTCAAGGCTGATTGCCCGGAACGGGTCTTGCGACAACCATTCAATTAACGAAGATGCGCCTAAAACAGCATTCCGGTTAATGAATGGTAAGCAACAGCCATAAGAGACAAACTTAATAGGAACAGGGCCTTAAGACCAGAACTCAGCACCCGCGGACAAGACTGCCCACGTCAATTGAAGACTCAATGTGATGCTAACTCCGGGCCGTGGGCCCACCCCTCTGATGTCCTGACTTTAGCGAAGCCTCACTGCAAAGAGCAAGCCTAAGATCAGCAGTTTTTTCTTCAAATAAGACTTGCATGGTCGATGCAGTGGGCCAGAGAATCGGGTGTCAAAGAAATAACACCTTTGGATTCAATGCGTTTCCTGAACCGATTTTTTAGGTGGCCACGATATGTTCTCCGACAAAATAAATTTTAAAAAAATGGCTTGACTCGGATGGCCTTCCGAGTCCTCCAAGGGGGCTGTGGATAACTGTGGATAAAGACTTGCAAGTTTTTGAAAATAAAAGGGAATTTCCAGTGGTCATTTTTTTGAGAGTTTGGAAATCGTCGAAATAATATAAAATATCTCTAAAAAACATGCTCCTAGTTTATTGGGTTTCGTTCTTTAAAAAAGCTCCAAAAAAGAAAACCCGGCTAACAATGAGCCGGGTTTCCAAAACCTAGTTTTAATTTTAGGTTATATTAGGCGTTCAGGGCCTTAACGCGTGCAGCAAGGCGCGAAACCTTGCGAGCAGCGGTATTCTTGTGAACCACGCCCTTTGAAGCAGCGCGCATCAGTTCAGGCTCAGCAGCCTTGAAAGCAACCGATGCTGCTTCCTTGTCACCGCTCAAGAGCGCATCTTCAACCTTGCGGAGGAAGGTACGAACGCGCGAGCGACGCGACTTGTTGATTTCGGTGCGGGCAGCGATCTTGCGCACTGCCTTCTTGGCCGAAGGAGTATTGGCCATAAATGCCTCTCTTTTTCTGTCAGCAGCCCACTGGATATAACCGTCGGGCACAAAACCTCTAGGGCAGCCATAGTGCCTAGGGCCGCCGATCCGTGGCGGGCTTATAGATCAGCTTTGCCCCCGCGTCAACGAGGATTCTGATGAGTAGCTATGTCAAAAGGCCGGATATACGGCCTTTCTACTTAAATTCCGGACTCAAATAAAACCAATCCAGCCAAACTGCCGCGGTCTGATCGGCCCTTGGGATCGAAGGATCAACGATTCTTGAAAGATGGCGTACGCTTGTCGACGAAAGCGGACATGCCTTCTTTCTGGTCCTCAGTGGCAAAAAGCGAATGAAACAAACGGCGCTCAAACCGCAGTCCTTCATCCAGTGTTGTCTCATAGGACCGATTGACCGATTCCTTCACCATCTGCACCGAAGGCTGCGAGAAGGCGGCAATACGCTCGGCAGCCTTTAATGCTTCCTCGATCAATTCCTCAGGCGCGACAAGACGCGAGACAAGACCGCAACGCTCGGCTTCTTCCGCATCCATCATGCGACCGGTCAGACACATATCCATGGCTTTGGATTTACCGACATAGCGCGTAAGGCGCTGTGAGCCGCCCATGCCCGGCATAACACCCAGCGTGATTTCCGGCTGGCCGAATTTGGCGTTGGTGGCAGCGATAATGAAATCGCACATCATGGCAAGTTCACAACCGCCGCCCAGCGCATAGCCCGACACGGCCGCAATGATCGGCTTGCGCACGCGATCCACTTTGCGCCAATCGGCAAACATGTCCTGCAAATAGGCGTCAACGAAGTTGATCGGCTGCATTTCCTTGATATCGGCACCGGCCGCAAAGGCTTTTTCCGACCCGGTGAGTACGATCGCTCCGATTTTGCCATCAGTGTCGAAAGCAGCCAGGGCTTCGGTCAGCTCTTTAAGAACCGTGCTGTTCAGCGCGTTGAGCGCCTGCGGTCGATTAAGACGAACAAGACCGACGCCACCCCGCGTCTCAACAATGATCGTTTCATAGGCCATGGAATAATTCTCCTCCTTCGTCAGACCAGAATTGGCTGGACAAGTTGTACTGCGAGTTTCCGTTTGGCAAGATCAGCCAAATATCAACTTTGGCATGATGCGCAGAAAAAGGTCGATCGGCCCGCCTGCACGGCGCG
>Ga0308158_10002942_pt1 | contig 15461 bp, 15 predicted proteins | sample PhyBR2_FD_201038 | JGI IMG/M metagenome (GOLD analysis project Ga0308158, IMG submission 201038) | Phyllosphere microbial communities from UC Gill Tract Community Farm, Albany, California, United States - DLSLB.R2 | ecosystem: Host-associated > Plants > Phyllosphere > Unclassified | place: USA... | reverse complement strand
TGGACACACGGGCGTAACCAATCAACATGTCGCACAACTGTATCGGAACTAATGCATTATGCAACAGACTTTAGCGACACCGGTCTATGAGAGAACACAAGCATCGGTATGCTGTCGCGAAATTTAGGATATACGCGACACGGCTACGTCGGCAGTCCCCCAATTGCGGACGTTGTTCGGATCGTTCACCTTGGCGGCAGCGTCAGCTACGAGGTGATCAAGCATGAGCTACCAGACGGATCGTCGAAGCCGGACGCGAGCGATCGCCGTATACCTGAGCCTTCTTTTCATCGGCGCGACGCTGGGCTTCCTCGTCAGGTTCGGCGTGATTACCGATCACATGCTCTGGTAGAAGCGGCCGACGGGCGCTTGAAGGTCCGTTGCCCACCAGCTCACGACATTCGCCGTCGGAAAGCCGGCGCCTAAAAGCGGCTGGTCTGGCCTGGAAGGTGACATTCAACGGAGCATTTGAGTGACCTAACTTCGGCCCCTTCGTTAATGTCACCTCAGAGCAATCGCCGCCGATTGTAGAGCCGACCGGACCTAACGGCGCCGCGGCAGCATCCCAATCGATGCCTTGGGATTGATGACATGCAAACGTCCGTCGGGGCTGGTGTCGGCCCCCGCGATGATCATTCGGACCACTTCGGGGGGCGTCAACGCAGGATCGATCGCTAACATCTTCGCAGCAAGATTGACGACTGCGGGTGCAGCCATCGACGTACCCGTAAAACGTAGCCTTAAACCCCCAGGAACGACGGATTCCACCTGATAACCGCTGGCGTGAACGCGAACGAGCTTGCCGAACGTCGTGAACGACGCTTCCTCGCCCGCCTGATCGACTGCGCCGACCGTCAGCACATTGGGCATATCGAATGACGAAGGTATGTCCTCGGTAAAGCCGTTGTCGTCGTTCGAATTTCCCGCCGCAGTTATAAACAGGACATCAGGCGCGCTCGCCATCGCGCGGCGCAGTCCGTCACGTTCTCGCTCGAACAATCGGCGCGCGATCGCCTTGCGATCGGCTGCATCCTTGCCGATCCCGTTGGTCTCCAGATTACTCTCAAAATCACTGGGCGCTTCGCCCCAGCTCATATTCACGACGCGAATATGGCGGGTGCGGAACCAGTCGACATAATGCTGATAGGCGTCGACTTGTCGAGCGATGACAGCGTCAGTGAATGCGATGGGTACATTGTGCCAGTCCCACGTCGCCCGCGCCGTGGCCAGCCGAATTGCGGGATTGCCGCTTGCTGCGATCCCGGCGACGTGGGTGCCGTGGGTATAATTGCCGTAAAAATACGTGGACTCTATCAGTGCGGCGCGAGCGCTGGGGCTGAGCCTGGCAAGCTTGCGTCGCCACCCGTCAGCCTCCGGACTTTCGATCGATGCTTCCAGGTCGGACATGCCCTTGGCGTCTTCCAGGCTGGCGGCATATCCGCGCCGCTGCGCGGGCGTGAGTGACTTCAGGTCGCCGTGGGTTGGCCTAAAATTGATATCGTAGGCAAGGCCGTGCGGATCGGATGATGGGCCGGGGGTCGGGTCGACAAAGGTCTGGGCTGGAAACTGCGACAGGTCGACGCCGACATCCCAGATCGCCACGGGCACGGGATTCAGGCCATCCGCCGCAGTGAGATTTACTTCGCGTGCCGGCCAGATATCGCGTTTGGGGACATCATGAGCGGTGATATAGGCGGTCAGGGCTGCCAGTTCCTGCGGGACCGTTGCGCTTTGGTACCGCACGAACAGCCGTGCGCCGATGACGTATGCGGCGCCCTCCATGCTGAGCTGGTGGGTCTTGGCCACACCGGGTTCGATATAGGCCTGCAACAGGCCAAGCATATTGTCGTCGGACGCGATCAATGCGTCACCCCGGCGTTGCTTGACACCGTTGCCGACGACCGACCACGGTATCGTCTCAAGGCTTTGCGTCAGGTTTCTGCCGAATGCCTTGGCATAAGCGACCCCCGATGTCTGCCCGGTCGAAAGCCGTGCCCGCGCGATTGCCATGCTGGAGAGCCCGGTAAGCAGCTTCTCGCTGGGCTTTTCACTCAATCCGCGCAGGACGCCGATTGTCGCGAGTGCGTCGTCGTTCTTTCCCTCCAACAGCTGCAGGGAAAGCCGCGTCGAGTAGAGCTCCCGCAAGGTCGCTATGTCACGGATGTCGTAGTGGGCGAGCACAGCGTCAATATCGGCTCTAACCTTGGCGGCAAAGGGAGCGAAGGTCGCGTCAGGAGCGCGGACGAAATCTGTGGCGGTGCCGCTGATCGCATATGAAAACCGGGGGAGATCGTCCTTGATTTTGACTATTTGGCGTGGAGCAGATTGCGCAATGACCGGCAGAGGTTCGATTGCAAAAGTTGTCGCCGTCAGCGAAAGGATTAGAACGATCAGATTGCCCTGCATCATGGATGATTTTCACGATCGTACCGAAATAGCAACCTCGCTGTAATCGCTGTCGATGGCTAGTTACTACTTCGCCGTGAATGAGCGAACGATCGGTATCGCCTGCCTACCGCCCAAAAACGGCCGGGCCCTAATCTATTACATCCGGTCATGCCGCTATCGCCCACATCCGGCCGTTTCGGCCGGCGGTCCGGGCTCTAGATAACAGCCATTCGTTAAGCGCGATTTTCCTGGTTTCTCCATGCGCGGGATCCAAGACATTTCTATTCCATGTTGGGCCGATGCCGCTCCGGCAGTCAGCAGACATCCTCGTCAGCGGGGCGCTAGGCCGATCCGGGCCAAGAGGGAGGCGAAATCAGGAGCAACGGCCGTAATCCCGGCTTCGCCGTCCATTTCGTGGTCTATGAATACGATCGATTCCGGGAAAGCCGATACCTTCTCACCCGCCGTTCGATTCCGAGAACGCCGACGCCTTCTCACCCGTCCTTCGCTTTGGGCAAAATTGACGTGGCCTTGACGTCAAAAATTAAATGCTACGGCTGCCACGGCACGTCCGGCAGAATGCCTTGTGTCACGTCGGCCCGCGTACCGCGCATCAACCCAAGCGAGGGATATGGTCGCATGATTTATATTAACGTCCGCTCCAAGTAACCAGTCGATCTTATCGTAACCAGTCACCGTGTTTACGCCAGTTTCACGCCCAAGATGACCTCGCAGAACGACAGGTATCGCGGTCAATGGCTGCACTACTTCGCTAAATAAATATAGACCATCGCCCGTGCCAAGTTTGTCCTGATGAGGTGTGTAGCTAATGCCTACCTTAAGCTCGCTATTTCCTATAGAATGAGCCGCACTTGTATAAATCTCCGTGCTGCTAACGTTGCCTGTTCCAGGGTACAGATAGGAAACGACACCCAAGTCGAAATCGGCGTCGACAACTTTCGCTCGGTAACCGCCATAGACGTCTACCTCATTGTAAGCCTGCTTTGAAGCGCGGGACGTCGACCCCCAAGAGCCTACGTATAAGCCGCCTGGGCTGACAACCTCGGCCGAGGCTTGAACAGCAGCTTGGCCGGCAGCTTGGCTGATACCGCGGAAGCGATAGTCGCTGACGACCGAAATGTTGATGCTTAGACGTGATTTGCCGCTGGTAGTGACTTTGCCGTCTGGGACGGCTTCTGGATCGCTATTGGGCCGTGGACCATTTGTTTGTTCGTTGGGGATGTTACCTGGCGTGGACACGACTGCCAGCGTTATTGCAGCGGCAAGAGCCAGCATTACGCTGCTTCCGTATCGGACGCTACAGAATGTGGCTTCAAGGTCATGATCTGGCGTACATGCTCGGCATCAACCAAGGTCCGCGACGGTCGCCCGATAAGGTATCCCTGGACCGCCGAACAACCTTCACGGCTAATGATAGCCAACTGTGACGCGCGTTCGACTGCCTCTGCCAATACCGGCATATGCAAGGTATTTCCGAGTGCGGTTACTGATCGTAGGATCGAAACGGCCTGCTCATCATCCTCGACCTCGGCGACAAAAGAAGCGTCCAGCTTGATGCGGTCGAATGGGAAAGACCGCAGCACGTCGAGTGAGGAGTAGCCTGCGCCGAAATCGTCCAAGGCGATCGATACGCCCATAGCCTTCAAAGCCGTGAGCTGTTCGAGCGCATACCGTCGGTCGGCGATGATCGCGCTCTCGGTCAACTCTAAAGTCAGCCGCTCGGCTGGCAATCCGCTGTCCGCAAGTGCTGCCTGAACGGTTTCAATTAGTGACGCGTCGGATAGATGAACCGGTGACAAGTTCACCGAGACCGGGATACGGTTTGGCCATAATGCCGCTTCGAAACAAGCTTGTCGTAGAATCCATATGCTCAGAGGAACAATTTCCCCTGTCTCTTCCGCTAGCGGTATAAATACCGCCGGTGAGATAGCTCCACGTATGGGATGACGCCAGCGAACTAGCGCCTCGTGGCCAATAACGTCAGCGGTTTGGACGGAGGCTTGTACCTGGTAATGCAACTCAAAACTGCGGTCTTTGACAGCCTTACGAAGATCGCTGGCGAGTTCTCGCCGGGAGCGAACAGCATCATCCATACGTGAGTTATAAAAGCATGGTTCGCCTGAGTGAACTGACTTGGCGCGGTACATTGCCAAGTCGGCTTTTGCCAGAAGTGAGTTAGCTTCGTCGCCATCTCGACCGACCAGTGCCACTCCAATATTTGCCCCAATCGTCAAATTGACCCCGACGATCTCAAATGGTGATTCGAATGCAATCGTAATTCGATTTAGAAACTCGGTAAGGTCCTCTGCATGCTGATAGGTAATCAACGCTGCAAACTCATCCCCGCCTAAGCGGGCGATAAACTCGTTTGGGCGCAAGATCGAAGTTAGACGCGCGGCCAATGCTGTCAGCAACACATCGCCGGCCTCATGTCCGTGCGTGTCGTTGACGACCTTGAAGCGTGATAGATCAAGCATGATCACCGCAACGCTGGCGTAGCTGTCTTTGCCCTTCAGCCGGTCCTTGAATTCCTCGTTGAAACTTCGCCGGTTTGGCAAATCGGTCAGGCCGTCCCGCAACACCATACGCTGAAGACGCTGAAACGCTTCGGCATCGGCCCTTGCGGCAGCAGCTCGCGCTACGTTCAAATCATCGAACGCCTGACGAGCCTCGTGCGCATCCAGCGCGGACTGTAGCATTGCCGCATCGGTTTGCTCTGCGGCTCGTCGACACTGATACAGGATACGAACGGTAATCAACGCGAGGATGATCATAATAGCCAACAGGACTGGCAGGCAGATGCCACGCAACGCCGTTCCAGGTTTCTGGAGTGTCCAACCCAGATAGCCGAGCGGGACACCATCTAAGCCATGAATCTCAAAATCACCGATGGTATCATTGTCAGCCGGTTTTGCTTTAATGAAACGCATGTTGGTAAGGCGACGTTCGGAGCCTAAGCCCAAAAGCTGTTCAGGGGTTAGGACATCGATAAATAGTAGATAGGAAGCGGGTCCGCTTGGAAGTTTAACCTTACCGGGATCTGGAATGATGGCAGCGATACTAAACGCGGCAAGATTGTCACCGATGCGAACTAAACCACTGCGACGATGATCTTCACCAACAGGTTTTGTTCGAAGATCGATGATCGCCTTGTTGAGCGCAGGGCCTATGAGGCGAAACGGGTCAAGCTGACTGACTCGGTCGTGGTCGCTTGCATAGATTGTAGTGTCATGAGCGTTAATGACGAAACTATGTTCGTAACCCTGCGTTCGAAATAGATAGGGTCCTATATTATCGCTTGCCCAGCCTTTATCGAGGTTCAGCACTAACTTCGCGACGGAATCGTCCCAGGTTGCATAATCGCTTTGATTGCGAAGCATGAAATCAACCCGGCTTGATATGACGAGCCGCGCCATCTCGGTTTCCCGAGCAGCTTCCTGTGCATCTGACTTGATGGTTAACCAAATAAGCAGGGCAAGCATGATGATGCCGGCTGCGGCCATTGCCGCGCTCAAAGGGTAAACAAAATGACGGCGGTAGCTTCGCAATGAGCTACCTTGAACCGTATGTTGATCGCCAAAACCCGTCGCTATCATGCGGTTTTATTGAACTGGGATGATTAAAAAGCTCTCTATTAACATGATAAAACTACAGCATTTGATGACTCTCAGTTAACATGCGTTGCTATCGAGCCGATGTGGTTCTAAGTGCCAGGCTATGTCGCCCTCTGATCCGGCATTGCCCTGACAAGCATTGTCCCGCTGCCTCTATCTCGATGGCTGCGACGGTGTGATCGGTTTCAACAATCGCAGTATTTTCCAGCCCGCCTCAGCTTTCCCAAATTAGCATCATTTATAGGAATGCCCGCGGCGCTATATGTTCCAAGACGCCTGTTGTAGAACCACGCGATAGCCGTCCGGGTCTTCGAATGTACGACCACTTTCATCCCAATAGCTATTAAAGGAAGCGACGGGCTCGAATCCCGCATCTTTCATCCGCGCAATTGCCGATTGCCAATCATCCGGATCGGGCAAGTAAAAGACAAGAAGATTATCCTGCGAAGGTGCGCGCCCGACAGAGTGACCTTCTGCTCTCGTGAACTCAAAATGGTAAGGCGCATCGTACCTTCCGATCATAACGCCATCAAAGCCATTGTGACTGTCGAACTGATAGAGAACGTCAAGGCCAAGGCCGTCACGGTAGAAGGGGATGAGCGCTGATACGTCGTCAGTAGGTCGTGCGACGCGCAGTTTCGGCATCATAGTTAACGCTCCTCCTGCAAAAACGGTTCAAGCGCGCACTATGGCTTCAACCCAGGTACCGAGCTGCGATTGCGCTAGGTCCGTTGTGTTGAAAATCACGATCGATTCACTCCGATCCAGCCTATGCGTAATGAGAGCGCGATACCCTTGAATTTTACCGGTCTCCCAAGCCCATAGGTTGCCGTCGATCGCTTTTACGCGCCCGCCAAGGGCATATTCCTCGTCCGGCCATCGGATCGTCGTAAGGTCACGCCGAGAGGCGCCACTGAGGAGCGAGCCATGAAAGATCCCATGTGCAGCACGCACGGCGTCACCGATGGTACTGGCAGTATTCCCACTAGCGGCAATGAATGACGGGTTCGGCGCCATTTTACGCACGGGCGGCATCGCACTGCCGTAGGCAGCAGCTAGGTTCGGCATCGACGGTTGGTCGGCTTGCGCGAACCCAGTGGCTGTCATGTTAAGTGGGCGAAGTACAAGCTTTGCAACCGATTGTGGAAACGTTTCGCCGGTAACCCGCTCAATAATCGCCGCCACTATGGCCCAGTTTATCGCACCGTAATCCCACCCCTTTCCCGGGACGAACGACAAGTCGCCATTACCAAACCGCGCGACCATCGATGCCGCGCTGGCGTCCGTCGCTCGCAAAGCCGGCTCTTTGGCAAGCTGGCGGGTCAATAGATCCGGGATGCCGCTGGTGTTCGATAGCACATGCTTCAACAGCACATGCTCGCCGGTATCATGCCGGAAATCCGGGAGATACGCAGTGATCGGCGCGTCGAGAGCCAATCGCTTCTGTTCAACGAGGCGAAGCACGGTCGCGCTCGCTAACCACTTTGATGCAGAGCCCCATTTGAACTGGGTATCGGGTGAGATGGCCTTACGTGCTTCGACATCGGCCATGCCGACGTACCGAGCATGTTCAATCTTGCCGCCCCGAGCGTAGGCGAACGTGCCATTGAAGCCTGACGGTAACTGAATTGCGTCGATCGCGGCGCCCTTTGCAGGCGACGATGGTTTCACTGCCAATGCGTTTGTTGCTCCAAACGCTAGGCCGCTCGCCATGAGCATACGTCGATTGATCATGTAGTTCCCCCCTGTTTATTCAGGGACATATGCGAGCAAGACCCTCCCGGCTAGCTTTCCTGAAACTGGATCGTTCAGGGGAAAGCAGCTGCGCTCAGATCGTCGGCACGCTCAATTACGCTGTTTTGGCCAAAATGGTGCCGCCAAAGGCGCGCGCCGAGTTCAGCCGAACGATCAAGGGAGGAGCCGACCGTCAGCCACTTGAGCATCGTTGGATGCAGACCTGCGTCGAACAGGAGGAAGCCGGCCGCCAAGCAGCAGGTGTCAGCTTGTAGGCCGCATATCAGCACGCGCTGCACACCAGCGTCTTTAAGGTAGTGGATCAACTCGACGGGCGGCGCATAGCCGTGCTTTACGAATACTTTGTCGGTGACGACCAGCGGCTCGTCATCCGTAGATGGTTTCCATCCGAGTTGCCGCCAGAACGGCGTTACGTCCTCATTGTGGCGCTCGATAGTCGCGATCGAGTGCATCGTTGGCGCAAGTTGCGTGATGCCATCCACCTGCCATTGGGGCGGGTCGAAGCATGGCTGAACGTCGATGACGAGGAGAGCCTGTTCCATATGCCGGCATAGCAGAAGGGGTGATGCCGCGTCACCGCAGCAGCTTCATTCTCAATTTCTGATCCCCAGCGAGAAATCTGGACCAGGCGGGAACGCCCGATTGTGTTAAAAAAGCCGGCCTTGGTGCGGGGCGGACCCGGGCTTAAAACCAAGGCAAGCATTCCTGCCGTCTCAGGCAGGTGCCATCTGCGCCGGCATCGGGATGAGCTTGGCCATCTTGCGGAGGTTCTGGGCAGTGGCAGCGAGTAGGAACTCATCCTTGGCGCCGTTTGGTCCTCGTAGGCGGAGGCGGTCGAGCTTGAGGATGCGTTTGAGGTGCGCAAAGAGCATCTCAACCTTCTTACGCTCACGACGGGATTTCACATAGGCGTCGGTAGCGGCGATGTCGCGCGCCAGATCGCGGGAGCCCTCATGGATGGACCTGGTTACCTTCCGTGCTGGCGTGTTGGGTGTGCAACGTTGCCGCAGGTCGCAGCCCGCGTAGTCCTGTTGGCGGGCGCGATAGCGGATGAAGCCGTCCTGGCCGACATCGCCGCGGGCCTGCGTGAAGTTGCGATTGCGGGGACGCAGGCGGTTGCCGGCAGGGCAGACATAGCTATCGTCGCTCAGATCATAGCGGAAGTCTGCCCTCTCGAAGGTGCCGTCGCGGCGGACCGACTTGTCGAATACGGGGATGTGCGGTTGGATATCGCGCTCGTGGACGAGCCACGCCAGCATCTCGGCCGAGCCATACCCTGTGTCCGCTGCCAGCCGTTCGGGCCAGACGCCAAACCGGTCCTGCACGCGCTCGATCATCCGTTTGCAGGCGGTCACCTCGGCCTGCCGGATCGCGGTGCTCGCCTCCACGTCTATGATGACGGTGCCGATCACGAGTTCATCGGACGGCCCGCCGATGCCAATTTCATCAGCGCAGCCGCAATCAGCACCGACTTCCTACGTGCCTACGGCCTGTCGGACGCCAAGGCGCGCGGTCGGCTAATGAAGATATCCGACACAGCCACGACGACGTGGACGCGGCGCTGATAGAAGGTAAGCGGCACGCTTCGAAGGGCGCCTCGGAGCGACCGCTACTCAAGGTCACTTTCTGTCACTGTTATTAGATTAGCCGTTGGACGAAGCTCGGCAAGATCGGCGCAGATATCGAGAATTTCGTCGCTGAACCGCTCGAACAGTTCCAGGGCGTCATTGTCTGGTTCGTCGCCGCTCACTTCACGCAAAACGGCGTATTTCACGGCAAAATCGCGGTCGTCGCTATCGATTTCGGCGGTGAACTCGACCTGCTTTTCGCGGTCGTTGTCGACCAGGCTGTCTTGATCAATTGTGAGACGGTTCGCCATGTATCACTGCTTCCTTGGTTGGCAGGCTTCCCTGCCCGAAGGCTATACAGCACGCAAACTCAGCAAAGGCTGATCCCGCGGTACGTCGCGTCCTCAACGATGATCTTGGCCGTTCCCGGCCCGACGATCGTGTTCACCTTCCCCAACGTCGTATCGATCGTGTCCCCTGGAAATACGATCTCGACCACATGAGAATTCGCGACGGGGAGGCCATCAGCGTCGATTACCATCGGCGCCGGTAGTAGTTGAACACGAAAGGCAGGTATGTCGGAATTGGTCATGGCGCCTTCTCCAGCCTAGTTGATCAGTGTCAATGCCCAGTGGGCCGTGGCGTAGAAACCGTTCCAGCATGGGGCAGGAGTAAACACAGTCGCGTTAGAAAACTGCGTTTAGAGCCGATAAGTTAATCATGGACTTGGCACATGCCTACCAGGCTTATAGGCATGGCTGTCTTAATTAGCGACGCAATCTCGAAAGTCAGGTTTCATGCAAGTCATCGTCCGCGACAACAACGTCGACCAAGCTCTTCGCGTTTTGAAAAAGAAGCTGCAACGCGAAGGTGTGTACCGCGAGATGAAGCTACGCCGCCATTTCGAGAAACCGTCGGAGAAGCGTGCTCGCGAACACGCAGCGGCCGTCAGCCGAGCGCGTAAGGCCGATCGCAAGCGTGCCGAGAAGGATCAGTAAGCCTCAGGGTTTGTTTAGACCGTTACCGGGTGGATACGTGCTGTTTGCTCAAACGAATACGAAAAGGCCGGGCGATCACTCGCCCGGCCTTTCATTTTAGCAAAAGGGTAAGATTAGCGCGGCGGAGTGGTACCGGTCGTTCCCCCTGTCGGGGAGCCCATCGTACCGCCGGTCGTGCCACCCATTGTGCCTCCAGGGTTCGTGCCACTCATTGAACCAGCGGTGCCGTCGGTCGTACCGCCCATCGTGTCCGGGCCAGTCGTGCGGCCGGTCGTACCGGACATCGTGCCACCCGTCGTACCTGACGTTGTGCTACGCGTTTTGCCGCGAGCCTTGGTGCCATGCTGCGTGCGTGTCGTTGCGGTCGACCCCGATGTACTTGGCGTCGGATTAGTCTGGTCCATAGAACCGGTCGACGCACCCCCGCTCATGGTATCAGTGGTTGATCCACTCATACCGCCGCTTGTCGTGCCACCGGTGGTGGTGCCGGTCGTCTGCGCCAGCGCTACACCCGGAATAATCAGGGCTGCAGCCGCTATGGATGTCAACAATCGCATTTTCTCTCTCCTATATTCTTAAAGGAGAAAGCGATCGCGGTTAAGTATGTTCCCGACAACCTGAATATAAAGGGTCTTTCGTCCGACTCTATCCCGGGTGCCGAGTATCAGTCGACGACTTACGCAACCTGATCGACGGAGGTATTATTCTAAGCCGCAGCGTGTGGTGCGCCGGTCCTGATCGTAACAGTCTTCGCCTTCATCGCATCGGAATTTCGCGAACCAGGTCAATTACGAGCGACCGCGTCCAGCAAGAATCGCGCGGAGGCGGCGCGGACCCTGGCGCAGCTTCGAAGCTGTCGAGTACGCCACGCTCGAATGGGTTGAATGGTTCAACGATCGTCGGCTGCTGGAGCCCATCAGCAACATCCCGCCCGCCGAAGCCGAAGATCAATATTATGCTGCCGCGGACAATATCGATATGGCAGCATGACTCACAGCCCAAGGCCTCCGGCAGACCCGGGGCGGTTCATGAGGCCGGAACAATCCCATTGACCATCTCAGTCGAGACAGTGCCAGCCGTCTCGACTGAGACGGTCAAGCAAGGCCGAAGCGAGGGTCAACCGTCCTTTTTGAGAATAGGTTTTGCAGAGCTATCGCTCAGCTGACGCTTGCCAACTTCTTCTTGTTCTGCACCCTCTTTATCGAAGGAGTGGCCATCGGCATTCTGCTTGATCTTGCCGACGGCGGTATTAATTGTTCCCTCAACCTTCTTAATGATACTAGTCATCTGAATAACCTTAAAATCTGAGATATCTAAGATTTCGCATTGGAATATGATCTGAACTCCTCGCGACAGCTAATGACCCAAATTTCGGACCTCGCTTATGCAATCACTGCAAACGCCCCTGCTCACCTCTACCTTGCCGGATTTGAGATTTGGGTCTTTGATTCTCAAAACTCGATCCTATTTCGAGAACCGAAGCTACACAGGCCGCGTTGCAAAACGGGTTCCTTTTGCGACGCCAAAGCTATGTTGATCAGGCAAAAAAATTGGCCAGCGCAAGTCAGCCCGAGTGATCAAGAGAGGATGCCTGAAAGGCGTCGCCATGCTGCACTTGCGAAACAGATCGATGCAAGTCCCCTGACGCAAGCTCTCAAAAAATGGGCTGACCAGTGGCCTCTCACTGATACAAGGATCAAAGGTTTCGCATCAGGTTTAAGCCGCAAGCGCTAAAACCGCTTGGGCTGCACGAAGGGCGGTTCCCGGTCCCGTTTCGCCAACCGTTTTTGCAATGTAGCGGCGCTGACCGGGCTCGAAAGATGGCTGTAGAGTGAAAGCGCGATCGAGTGCTGGCAAGATATCGCCGAAGCCCTTAACGACTTGGCCCTGCGTCCAAAAGTCGTGATCGTCGGTTGCGCGCCAATCTATATCTTCGGGATTAAGGAAAACGCACGGCCGCGGACGCAGCAGAAACTCCATTACTTGGCTGGACGTGTCCCCAAGGTAGATGTCGGCCGCAGCCATGTAGCTACCGTCGACCATCGCGAAGCTGTCGAGATCGACATAAATATGTGGCAGATCACTAACGGAGGCTAAGACTTCGCGGACTTGTGGGTCCTTTTCCACTAGGCGCTGGTGCGGCGCTAAAATGACGTTGTAGCGATCCTGTGCAGCGAGCAGCGCCACAAGCTCGCGGCCCCAGCTCCACCAAGACGACCGATGCTGCTGCCAGTGGGGAGCGTACACGACGACTGGCTTTGACGCCGCGAAGACGGGGCCGCCACTTTCACGGGCACGAAAGGCGGATTTGATATAGCCAGTAACAATTAGCCTGTCCTCAGGTATGCCGCGAGTTGTGTAGGTCTGTTTCTCGGTTTCGCTAGGAACCAGTAAAAGACGCGCAGCGCGACGACGACGGTCATCACGTGCGCTCATTGAGCCAACGCCATGAGAGGTTTTGACGAAACGTTCTCGAAAAAACGGAATTAAAGTGGGAATCCATAGGCTCGTCTGTTCCGCACATACGATAGCCGAAGCAGTGATCAGGCGGGGCATGAGGCGTAGCAGCGTAAGGGGTTTAGGCGGTAGCTCAGGGACGTTGCCAAGAGGGAGGCCAGGAATCACGCAGAAGCCAGGCACGCGGCGGATCCGGACATTGGTATTATTGATGTTCAGCTCATTCAACCAACCTACGATCAGGCGTTCGTGGGTCGAGGTCGCGGTCCATATGTCGATGCGAACGTCAGGAGCTTCTTGCGCGATCGCTTCGACAATTGGATGAAGGTGCGGGATCAGCAGCGTTTCGCCGAGGAACAGGAAGGCGATGGTTTTGCGGCGGTCGCGCGTAATCAACTTATGCATATCGGTAAAATGCTGCACCTTTCGAAAAAGCACATGTTTCCCAAAAGTGTTTTGGAAACATACCGTTTCCAGAGGTCAGCAGCATCGTTCCCGGGAATGCTGCCTGTGTTGTCCGGTAAACAACCAAGCCGCTCGCGATGCATAAATCAAAAGTTTGCATCAGGCCGGACAGTAGCGCGACGGGCATACGAGGGTTGAAGGCAATCCGCCTTAGTTCAGTTAATCCTAACTCCTCAAGTGAATGCTTTGAGCATAATACGCCTTCTCACCATCGTCACCGCGTCTGTAGCCCTCGCCAGCTGTGGCAGCGCGTCTGCACGATGCGCTACTTGCGATGCGCAGGGCCTCGTTGCCTCGATAAAGCCGGCCAAGCAGTTCAGGTCGGCAGTTGGGCGAACTCAGGCTGCCGCTATGGTCAAGGCCCGGGACGGGGCTTCGGGTGACCAGAAGCTTGCGCAGGGAATCGACGCGGCCGTTAAGCGTCATAGCGCAGAGTGGGAGAAGAACTTGGTCGGTAGGTGGCAATCGCTCAGCGCCACCGAGATTGGCCAAGCATGCACCGCTATGCAGAAAAATGATCGAAGATCATTCATGCCTTTCGCCGAACGCATCGGACCCCGAGTGCAGTCGCTAAACAAACCTCTGCTACGCAGCGCTACCAAAGAAGTTCTTAAAACTGCCTGGTAATACCCGACATGATATCTCGAGCTCCTACCGCATTTAGAAAATCAGCAACAGGGCGCCTGTGCACTATTCGGACACAGATTTACGGTAGCTCGAGATCGAGTTCTTTATCGGCCAGAAACCTAATCTCTGACCTCGTGGTGCGCACACGTCGTGCTACAAGCGGTCAGTAACCCTCCTACAGCCTTTCACACATGAAGAAGGGGCTGCTTGGCAAAACCAAGCGGCCCCTGGAAGGTCAATTATTTAAAAGTTCGTCTTTACGCCTGCGTACAGGAAACGCCCTGTGTTGGAGAAGATGGCACCGCCATCGCTAGTACCGAGTAGACCCAGCGGGGGAAGGCGATCAAACGCGTTATCAACACCGACATAGAAATTGAACTTTTCATCGACGTCATATCCAACGCGGAAATCATGATACCAGACATCCGGGTAGAAGCTTGGATCCGAGTAATCCGGATCGTATGCCGGGCCCTGCTTGCTGTCGTGGGTAGCTTCCCAGTCTGTAACGCTTTGCTTACCGATGTAGCGGACCTGATAGCCCAAGGTCAGGCCACTCAACTTTACGTTAGCGGACGCATTGAAGCTATAGATTGGATCACCCAATTCGCCGCGAATCCGCTCTGGAAGATCCGGCGTGTCTAGATAGGGGAAATCGCTACGATTCTTCACGTAGTTACCAATAAACCGCAGCGACGCCGAGTTCTTTTCGCTAAACTTGTATTGATAGTTTGCGTCCAAGTCGATGCCCTTGGCACGAAGCGCTGAGAAGTTTACTGACGATACAAGCAATGCAGGACTAGCAAAAAAGCCATTCGACTGACGCGGGTTAATCAAGCTGCAATACTGGTTGTCAAGTGAAGCGGAGTCGAAGCAACTGTCCACTGTCTGCTGGCCAGAAATCGACGAAATAACACTCTTGACTTTGATATCATAGTAGTCGGCGGTAAGGGTGAAGCCCGGAAGGAAACGTGGTTGCAGAACAACACCGTATGTATAGCTGTCAGACTTCTCTTCACTCAGATTGGCGTTGCCTCCTGAGAGGATCGCCAGGTTTGAAGAGCGCGCAGCCGAATTTTCGAACGTAGTAGGGTCAAGACCTAGAGCGCGGCAATTTGCCTGCCGGTTCGCCCCGTTGCCCGGACCGTTGGTGCTATAATTGCGGTCACAGGGATCATTGATAAAGGCGAAGTTTTGTGAAGGCGAAGAATACAGATCGCTAAGTGTTGGGGCACGCACCGCACGCGAGTAACTTGCGCGCAATCTGATATCATGGATCGGGGCCCAGACGACGCCTGCATTGTAAGAGTATACGGTTCCCGTAGAACCCTTGAAATCTGAAACTCGCCCGGCGCCGCTGAACGTGAGTTCCTCGATTGCAAAAACATCTTTGATCAAGGGGACATTGATTTCGCCAAAAGCCTCCTTCACTTCAAAGGCCGGTGGATTGAATGGGGCAATTGCGTTGAGGAAGGTTTGACCGGATGAAACCAACTCGTCGAACGACGAGCTAGCCGTCTCACGACGGTATTCGCCGCCAAGCGAGAAGCTTACAGGGCCACCGGGAAGCT
>Ga0308158_10002939_pt1 | contig 15467 bp, 13 predicted proteins | sample PhyBR2_FD_201038 | JGI IMG/M metagenome (GOLD analysis project Ga0308158, IMG submission 201038) | Phyllosphere microbial communities from UC Gill Tract Community Farm, Albany, California, United States - DLSLB.R2 | ecosystem: Host-associated > Plants > Phyllosphere > Unclassified | place: USA... | reverse complement strand
TGGTGACCTTGCCGAACAGGCGGGTGCCTTGCGGGTAGCGACGCGACAGGCCGGTCCACGGATCGTCGCCCAGTTGCTTGACGCCCAGCGAGACGCGGTTCTTTTCCTGATCGTACTTCAGGACCTTGGCGGTGATTTCCTGGCCGACGGTCAGGACTTCCGACGGGTGACGGACACGACGCCATGCCAGGTCGGTGATGTGCAGCAGGCCGTCGATGCCGCCCAGGTCGACGAACGCACCGTAGTCGGTGATGTTCTTGACGACGCCGGTGACCACGGTGCCTTCCTTCAGCGTTTCCATCAGCTTCGCACGCTCTTCGCCCATCGATGCTTCGATGACGGCGCGACGCGACAGCACGACGTTGTTACGCTTGCGGTCCAGCTTGATGACCTTGAATTCGAGGGTCTTGCCTTCGAACGGGGTGGTGTCCTTGACCGGACGGGTGTCGACCAGCGAACCCGGCAGGAATGCGCGGATGCCGTTGGTCAGGACGGTCAGGCCGCCCTTGACCTTGCCGTTCACGGTGCCGGTGACGATCTCGCCCGACTCCATTGCTTTTTCCAGAGCCAGCCACGATGCCAGGCGCTTGGCCTTGTCGCGCGACAGGATGGTATCGCCGAAACCGTTTTCCAGCGATTCGATGGCCACGGAAACGAAGTCACCCACGTTGACTTCCAGTTCGCCCTGGTCATTCTTGAATTCTTCGATAGGAATGAAAGCTTCCGATTTCAGGCCGGCGTTGACGATCACGAAGTTGTGATCCAGACGCACGACTTCGGCCGAAATGACTTCGCCCGAACGCATGTCTTGACGCGACAGCGACTCTTCGAAGAGTGCTGCAAAGCTTTCCATGCCGGTATCTTGATTTGCTGCAGTAGCCATGAGTTTTTTAAAGGTTAGCCAGCAGAACGGCGATATGCGCTCTGAACTGGGTCAGGTTGAAACACACCCGGGAACATGCCCGGGCACCACTAGCTGTGCGACCACCAGTCGAGTACTTTCGCTACCGCTTCGTCAACGGTCATGTGCGAGGTATCGAGGAGATGCGCACCCTCTGCCGGGACCAGCGGCGCCACGGCGCGCTGAGTATCGCGCGCATCGCGGGACTGCAAATCCGCAAGCAGATCGTCCATATTAGCAGAAAACCCTTTGTCAATCAATTGCTTATACCTGCGTTGCGCACGTGCCTCAACGCTTGCCGTCAGGAAGACTTTTAACCTGGCGCCGGGGAAGATCACGGTGCCCATGTCGCGCCCGTCCGCCACCAGCCCCGGCGTCTGGCGGAAGCCCAGCTGCAGGCCATACAGGGCCTGGCGCACGCCCGGCAGGGCGGCGATCTTCGAGGCCATGTTGCCGACTTCCTCGGCGCGGATGGCGTGGCTGACGTCTTCCGTGCCCAGGTAGATGTGGCCGCCGTTGAAGCGGGCTGGCAGGTGCTCGGCCACCTTGGCGAGCGCATGCTCGTCCGTGGGCGCGGTGCCACGGCGCAGCGCCGACAGCGCGGTCAGCCGGTACAGGGCGCCCGAATCGAGCAGGTGGAAGCCCAGGTGGTCGGCCACCCGGTGGGCGACCGTGCCCTTGCCGGACGCGGTCGGACCGTCGATGGTGATGACGGGAATAGTAGAGTGTGGCATGCGTTTTTATGATGCGAATGTCGTTCGTGGGCACGGGGTGCCCACCCTACGATTTGCGGCGACACGTAGGGTGGGCACCCCGTGCCCACGGAATTTTATTATTCCAAAGACGTCAGGATAAGTCGTCTTTGGCGATCCCGGCAAACGTTTCGAAATAATCCGGGAAGGTCTTCGCCACGCACTTCGGGTCGTTGATGCGCATGGCGTTGCCGCGCCGCGCCTGGCCGTCCAGCGAAGCCAGCGAGAAGCACATCGCCATACGGTGGTCGTCGTAGGTGTCGATGGTGGCCGGCGACAGCTGCTCGGGCGGCGTGATGCGGATGTAATCCTCGCCCTCTTCCACGATCGCGCCCACCTTGCGCAGCTCGGTCGCCATCGCGGCCAGGCGGTCGGTCTCCTTCACGCGCCAGCTGGCGATGTTGCGCAGCGTGCTGGTGCCGTCGGCATACAGGGCGGCCACGGCGATCGTCATGGCGGCGTCCGGGATGTGGTTGAAGTCGGCGTCGATGGCCTTCAGCACGCCGTTCGACCGCGCCTCGATCCAGCTGTCGCCCTTGACGATCGTGGCGCCCATCTGCTCGAGCGCGTCGGCGAAGCGGACGTCGCCCTGGATGCTGTTGCGGCCCACGCCCTCGACCCGCACCGGGCCGCCGGCGATCGCGCCGGCCGCCAGGAAGTAGGATGCCGACGAGGCGTCGCCTTCGACGTGGATGCTGCCCGGGCTGCGGTAGGCCTGGCCCGGCTGCACGGTGAAGGACGACCAGCCGTCCTGCCCGACCGTCACCCCGAAGCGGCGCATCAGGTTCAGGGTGATCTCGATGTAGGGCTTGGAGATCAGCTCGCCCTCCACGTCGATGGTCACGGCGTGGTCCCTGGCCATCAGCGGCGCGGCCATCAGGAGCGCGGTCAGGAACTGGCTCGAGACGTTGCCGCGCACCGACATGCGGGAAGCGGTCAGGTGGCCGCGGCGGATGCGCAGCGGCGGGTAGCCGGGATTGCCGGTGTACTCGATCCGGGCGCCGACCGCGTTCAGGGCGTCGACCAGGTCGCCGATCGGGCGCTCGTGCATGCGCTGCACGCCATGCAGGGTGTAGTCGCCGCCGATCACGGCCAGGGCCGCCGTCAGCGGGCGGATCGCGGTGCCGGCATTGCCCATGAAGAGGTCGGCGGCGCCGATGGGGAGCTGCCCGCCGGCGCCGTGCACGACGTGGGTGCGCTCGTCGAGCTGCTCCCACTTGATGCCGAGCGACTTCAGGGCGTCCAGCATCACCAGGGTATCGTCCGAGGCCAGCAGGTCGTGGATGGTGGTCGTGCCCTCGCTGAGCGCCGCCAGCAGCAGCGTGCGGTTCGAGATGCTCTTCGAGCCCGGCAGGCGTACCGTGCCTTCGACGTGCATGACCGGTTCGAGGTCGAGGTGTTCGGGGTAGATTTTGGACTGCGTCATGATTTACTTTCCTGATTCCTGGTCCGGACTGGGCGGCTTCTCGAAGGCTTCGATCGCTTCGATCCATGCGCGCCGCGCACGCTGGGCGTTGCCGTACACGGCTTCGAGCCCGGAAGCGTCGGAGGCCGCGAGGTGCGCGCGCAGGCCATTCAATTGTGCCAGATAGGCATCCAGCTCACCGAGCAGCGCATCGCGGTTGGCCAGGCTGATGTCGCGCCACATCTCGGGCGAGGAGCCGGCGATGCGGGTGAAGTCGCGGAAGCCGCTGGCCGCATACTGGAACAACAGGTCCGCATGCGGCTTGTTGGCGATGTCGTCCACCAGCGCATACGCCAGCAGGTGCGGCAGGTGGCTGACGGCGGCGAATACCTTGTCGTGCTCGCCCGGCGTGAGGGTGTGGATGATGGCGCCGCATGCGCGCCAGGCGCTGGCGACCCTGTCGATGCTGGCTTGCGGGTTTTCCGGCAGCGGCGTCAGCACCGCCTTCTTGCCGCGGTAGAGGTCGGGGATGGCGGCATCCGGCCCGTTCGACTCGCGCCCGGCGATCGGGTGGCCCGGCACGAACTGGGCGATGCGTTCGCCGAGCACGGCGCGCGCATTCGCGACCACGTCCGACTTGGTGCTGCCGGCGTCGGTGACGATGGTGTGCGGCTCCAGCCACGGCAGCAGCGCCCGCAGGATGCCGGCGGTCTGGGCCACCGGCGCCGCCAGCAGCACCAGGTCGGCGCCGCGCAGCGCTTCTTCCGGCCGCTCGCTGACGGTGTCGACGATGCCGAGCTGCCGCGCCCGCGCCAGCGCCTGGGCCGAGCGTTCCAGCCCGACGATCTCGCGCGCCGCGCCGGCCGCCTTCAGGCCGAGCGCGAACGAGCCGCCGATCAGGCCGACGCCGACGATGACGACTTTATCGAACATTCAGCCGAGCGCCTTCTTGAGCGCTTCAATGAACCGCGCATTCTCTTCCGGCAACCCGATCGAGATGCGCAGCCACTGCGGCAGGCCGTAGGCGCCGACCGGGCGCACGATCACGCCCTGCTTGAGCAGCGCCACGTTGACGCGCGCGCCCGCGCCCTCGTCCTCGCCCACTTTCACCAGCACGAAGTTGCCGTGCGACGGCACGTACTCGAGCTCGAGTTCGTCGAAGGCGGCAGTCAGCTGCTGGTAGCCGGCGCGGTTGTTGTCGAAACCCTTCTGCAGGAAGTCCTTGTCGTTCAGGGCGGCGATGGCCGCGGCCTGGGCCAGGGAATTCACGTTGAAGGGCTGGCGGATGCGGTTCATCAGGTCGGTCACCGCCGGCTGGGCGATCGCGAAACCGACGCGCAGGCCGGCCAGGCCGTAGGCTTTCGAGAAGGTGCGCGAGACGACCAGGTTCGGGAACTTGCGCACCCACTGGGTCGACTCGAACTGGTCCTTCTGCTCCAGGTATTCGTTATAGGCCTCGTCCAGCACCACGACCACGCCGGCCGGCACTTTCGCCAGGAAGGCTTCGATCTCGGCGGCCGCGATGAAGGTGCCGGTCGGGTTGTTCGGGTTGGCGATGTACACCAGCCTGGTGTCGGCGTCGATCGCGGCCGCCATCGCGTCGAGGTCGTGGCCGTAGTTCGTGGCCGGCACGACGATGCCGCGCGCGCCCACGCCCTGGGCCGCCAGCGCATACACGGCGAAGGAGTACTGCGAGTAGACCACGGCCTGGCCCTTCTGCACGAAGGCGTGGGCGGCGATCTCGAGGATGTCGTTGGAGCCGTTGCCGAGGGTGATCCAGTCGGCCGGGACGTCGTAGCGCTTGGCCAGCGCGGCCTTCAGCTCGAAGCCGTTGGCGTCCGGATAGCGGCCCAGCTCCGCGGCGGCAGCGGCCATCGCCTGCTTTGCCGATTCCGGAATGCCGAACGGGTTTTCGTTGGACGCCAGCTTGACGATATTGGCTTCATCCAGGCCGAACTCGCGGGCGACTTCGGAGATGGGTTTGCCTGCCTGGTAGGGGGCGATGGCGCGGACGTATTCTGGGCCGAATTGCGACATGATTTCTCTCTGGGTTGATTCTGTAATTAGTTAGCTTAACAGGACCTCGAAGAACCGTAGCGCGCAGGGCTCGGTTCTGGCCGGGACGCGCAGCCGTACATCCGTACGGCGCGCATCGCAGGCCGGAAATGTGCCCGCGCAGCAGGTTCTGCGAGGTTCCACTACAGGCCGACCGGGTAGGAGCCGAGCACCTTGAAGAAAGCGGCATTCGCCTTCAGCTCGTCGAGCGCGCGCGCGACCGCCGCGTCCTGCCGGTGGCCTTCGACGTCGACGTAGAAGTAATACTCCCAGGTCCCGATGCGCGCCGGGCGCGACTCGAAGCGCGTCATCGACACGCCGTGTTTGGCCAGCGGCGCCAGCAGGTTGTAGACGGCGCCGGCCTTGTTCGGCACCGCCAGCACCAGCGAGGTGCGGTCCTGGCCGGACGGGCCGGCGGCCTGGCGGCCGATCACGGCAAAGCGCGTGCGGTTGTGCGGGTCGTCCTGGATATGCGCCTGGACCACGCCCAGCTTGTACTGCTCGCCCGCCATCTCGCTGGCGATCGCCGCCACGGTCGGGTCCTGGCTGGCCAGCACGGCCGCTTCGGCATTCGAGGCCACGGCGCGGCGCTCGATGTTCGGATGGTGCAGGTTGAGCCAGGCCTGGCACTGGGCCAGCGCCTGCGAATGCGCGCACACGACCGTCACGCCATCCATGCTGCCGGTCCTGGTCATCAGGCTGTGGTGGACCGGGATCGAGACTTCGCCGCTGATGATGGCGGTGGTGCCGAGCATCAGGTCGAGGGTGCGGTTGATCGCGCCTTCCGACGAATTCTCGACCGGGACCACGCCATAGTCGGCGGTGCCGGCCTCGGTGGCGCGGAACACTTCGTCGATCGACACGCAGGGCAGCCCTTCGACGGCGCTGCCGAACTGCTGGAACACGGCCTGCTCGCTGAAGGTGCCGGTGGGGCCGAGATAGGCGACCGTGACGCGCTTTTCCAGCGCGCGGCAGGACGACATGATCTCGCGGAAGATGGTCTGCACGTCCTGGTCCTTCAGCGGGCCGGGATTGTTCTCGGCGACCTTGCGCAGGACCTGGGCTTCGCGCTCGGGCCGGAACACCGGCGCATTGGTCTCGGCCTTGACGTGGCCGACTTCCTGCGCCACCTTGCCGCGGCGGCTCAGGAGGTCGAGGATTTGCGCGTCGATCGCATCGATCTGTTCGCGCAGGGGTTGTAATTTGTCTGTCATTGTCTGCTCATGATTGTCGTTCGCCGTCGTCCCCTCGGAGGCGGGACCCAAGTTTGTCGCGCTGTCGAAATGCGGACGGAACCTGGATCCCCGCCTTCGCGGGGACGACGAGTGATGGGCGAATCAGCGCCCCGCAAACTCGTTCAAATAATCGACCAGGGCATGCACGCCCTCGATCGGCATCGCGTTATAAATCGATGCCCGCATACCGCCGACGGACTTGTGGCCCTTCAGTTGCAGCAGCCCGCGCGCCTTGGCGCCGGCCAGGAATTGGTCGTTCAGGGATTCGTCGCGCAGGTAGAAGGGTATGTTCATGCGCGAACGGCATTCGGGCGCCACGCGATTCCGGTAGAAATCGTCGGCATCCAGCGCCTCGTACAGCAGGCGCGCTTTTTCGATATTCAGGCGTTCCATCGCGTCCACGCCGCCCAGCCGCTTCAGTTGGGCGAACACTAGGCCGGCGATGTAGATCGCGTAGGTCGGCGGCGTGTTCAGCATGGAGTCGGCGTCGGCCACCGCGCGCCAGTTGAAGACGCCCGGGCAGATCGGCAGTGCGTGGTCCAGCAGGTCGTCGCGCACGATCACCAGGGTCAGGCCGGCCGGGCCGATGTTCTTCTGCGCGCCGGCGAAGATCACGCCGTATTTCGACACGTCGATCCGGCGCGACAGGATGTGCGAGGACATGTCCGCCACCAGCGGGGTGTCGCCCTGCACGGTCGGGGCGAAGTTGAATTCGACGCCGTCGATGGTCTCGTTGGTGCAGACGTGCAGGTAGGCGGCGTCGTCGCTCAGCTTCCACGTCTCCTGCGGCGGCACGGTGGTGAAGCCGCTCGCCTCCCCCGATGCCGCCACGTTCACGCTGGCGTAGCGGCGCGCTTCCTTGATCGATTTGCTGGACCACGATCCGGTCTGCACGAAGTCGATCGTCGCCGGCTGGGCCTTGCGTCCCGCCAGGTTCAGCGGAACGAGGGAATTCTGGCCGAGTCCCCCGCCCTGCATGAACAGGATCCTGTAGTTCGCGGGAACGTCCAGCAGTTCGCGCAGGTCGGCTTCGGCCTGCTTGTAGATCGAGATGAACTCGGGGCCGCGGTGGCTCATCTCCATGACGGACATGCCGCTGCCGTGCCAGTCGAGCATTTCGGCGGCGGCCTGCTGGAGGACTTCTTTCGGAAGGACGGCCGGGCCGGCGGAAAAATTAAATACCTGGGTCACGCGATTCTCCGCATTATCGATTATCTGTGCCGGACGCTTCCGCGCTCATGAACTTTTGCAGGCGCGGCGCCATCACGCGCTGGCTGATATCCATGACTTCGCCCATGAGCCGCGGCATGGTCCTCAGCATCTTCTGGCCCAAAGGCGACTGGTAGAAGGCGGTCAGCTGGCGGATCTCGTCGAGCGTATAGGTCTTCGCATACAGCGGCACGACTTCCGCCAGCATCTCGTCGACCAGGGACGGATCGGCCAGCAGCGCATTCACGCGCGCCGTCGTGGCGGGGAGCATTTCCTCCAGCTTCGCCAGCGCCGCCCGCTTCTGCTCCGCGTCCAGGCGGGCGTCGCCCTGGATGGCCTGCGTCGCCGAGGCGCGGATCTGCTCGGGCATGCGCTGCTTGACCTGCTCCATCGTCTGCACCATCAGCTCGCGCATCCTGATCGCGTCCAGCATCTGCCGCGTCGCCTGCGCGATGGCCGGATCGACCGCCGGCGCCGCCTGCGCAAAGACCGGAACCAGGCTGAAAGCGAAGGCGGTAGCAATGGCGGCGAAATGCTTTTTCATGGGGGTCCTCTATGGCGGGGATCTCGATTTTCGCACGAAACTTGCAAAAAATCCTCATGCAGGCCGATTTTTCGCCGCAATGCAGCAAACCGCGCCAAACGCCCCCAAAAGAAAAACGGCCCGCGCATCGCTGCACGGGCCGTTTCGATGGAGAACGCAGGAGGATTACTCCGGCGCCGGCTCCAGCTCGACCTCGTCGACGTCGCTCTCGACCACGCGCTGCAGGCCGGACAGCTTGGTGCCGTCTTCGACCGCGATCAGGGTCACGCCCTGGGTCGCGCGGCCCATCTCGCGGATCTCGGCCACGCGGGTACGGATCAGCACGCCACCGGTCGTGATCAGCATGATCTCGTCGGTTTCGTCGACCAGGGTCGCGGCCACCACCTTGCCGTTACGCTCGGTGGTCTGGATCGCGATCATGCCCTTGGTGCCGCGGCCGTGGCGGGTGTACTCGGTGATCGGGGTACGCTTGCCGAAGCCGTTCTCGGTGGCCGTCAGGACCGACTGCTGCTCGTTCTCGGCGACCAGCAGGGCGATCACGTTCTGGCCCTCTTCCAGGTTCATGCCGCGCACGCCGCGCGCGGTACGGCCCATCGGGCGCACGTCGTTCTCGTCGAAGCGCACGGCCTTGCCGGCGTCCGAGAACAGCATCACGTCGTGCTTGCCGTCGGTGAGCGCGGCGCCGATCAGGAAGTCGCCGTCGTCCAGGTCGACCGCGATGATGCCGGCCTTGCGCGGGTTGCTGAAGTCGCGCAGCGGGGTCTTCTTGACGGTACCCAGGCTGGTGGCCATGAAGACGTAGTGGTCTTCAGGGAAGCTCGAGTTCTCGCCCGACAGCGGCAGCACCACCGTGATCTTCTCGCCGTCCTGCAGCGGGAACATGTTCACGATCGGCTTGCCGCGCGAGTTGCGCGAGCCCTGCGGCACTTCCCACACCTTCAGCCAGTACATCCGGCCGCGGTTGCTGAAGCACAGGATGTAGTCGTGGGTGTTGGCGATGAACAGCTGGTCGATCCAGTCCTCGTCCTTGGTCGCCATCGCCTGCTTGCCGCGGCCGCCGCGCTTCTGGGCACGGTATTCCGAGATCGGCTGCGACTTCATGTAGCCGGTGTGCGACAGGGTCACCACCATGTCCTGCGGGGTGATCAGGTCTTCGGTTTCGAGGTCGCTGGCGTTGTGCTCGATGGACGAGCGGCGGGTGTCCTTGCCGTTCTCGGTGTAGTCGGCCTTGATCTGGGACATCTCGTCCACGATGATCGCGGTGACGCGCTCCGGCTTGGCCAGGATGTCGAGCAGGTCGGCGATGTGGGCCATCACTTCCTTGTACTCGTTGACGATCTTGTCCTGCTCCAGGCCGGTCAGGCGCTGCAGGCGCATCTGCAGGATTTCCTGGGCCTGCTCGTCGGACAGCTTGTACAGGCCGTCCGCCTGCATGCCATAGTGCTTCGGCAGGTGCTCCGGACGGAAGGCCTCGATGCCGCCGGCGGCGCCGGTCTCGGTACGCATCAGCATCTCGCGCACCAGGGACGAATCCCAGGCACGCTGCATCAGCTCGGTCTTCGCGACCGGCGGGGTCGGCGCGGCCTTGATGATGGCGATGAAGTCGTCGATGTTCGCCAGGGCGACGGCCAGGCCTTCCAGCATGTGCCCGCGCTCGCGCGCCTTGCGCAGCTCGAACACGGTGCGGCGGGTGACCACTTCGCGGCGGTGCGACAGGAAGCACTCCAGCATCTGCTTCAGGTTCAGCAGCTTCGGCTGGCCATTGACCAGGGCCACCATGTTCATGCCGAAGGTGTCCTGCAGCTGGGTCTGCTTGTACAGGTTGTTCAGCACCACTTCCGGAACTTCGCCGCGCTTCAGCTCGATCACCACGCGCATGCCCGACTTGTCGGACTCGTCGCGGATGTCGGAGATGCCTTCCAGCTTCTTGTCGCGCACGTTCTCGGCGATACGCTCGAGCAGCGACTTCTTGTTCACCTGGTACGGCAGCTCGTCGACGATGATGGCCACGCGGCCGCCGTCCTTGCCGTATTCCTCGAAGTGGGTCTTGGCGCGCATCACCACGCGGCCGCGGCCGGTGCGGTAGCCATCCCGCACGCCGGACACGCCGTAGATGATGCCGGCGGTCGGGAAGTCCGGCGCCGGGATCAGCTCGATCAGCTCGTCGATCGTGCAGTCCGGGTTGCGCAGCACGTGCAGCGCGCCGTTGATGACTTCGGACAGGTTGTGCGGCGGAATGTTGGTCGCCATGCCGACCGCGATGCCCGAGGAACCGTTCACCAGCAGGTTCGGGATGCGGGTCGGCAGGACGGTCGGCTCTTTTTCCTTGCCGTCGTAGTTCGGCTGGAAGTCGACCGTATCCTTGTCGATGTCGGCCAGCAGCTCCTGCGAGATCTTGTCCAGGCGGCACTCGGTGTAACGCATCGCCGCGGCGCTGTCGCCGTCGATCGAACCGAAGTTGCCCTGCCCGTCGACCAGCGTGTAGCGCAGCGAGAAATCCTGCGCCATGCGCACCAGCGTGTCGTAGATCGAGGCGTCGCCGTGCGGGTGGAATTTACCCATGGTCTCGCCGACCACGCGGGCGCACTTCAGGTAAGGACGGTTCCACACGTTGTTCATCTCGTGCATCGCGAACAGCACACGGCGATGCACCGGCTTGAGACCGTCGCGCGCATCCGGCAGAGCACGGCCCACGATCACGCTCATGGCGTAATCGAGGTAGCTCTTGCGCATCTCTTCTTCCAGAGAAATTGGAATTGTTTCTTTTGCGAATTGATCCATTGGCGGGTCGACTGCTTTCAGGCGATAAGGGAAGTTTCCAAGGGGTAGATTTTACCACGCGCGCTATATCAGCAGTGCATTTTGAAAGCAAGTCCAGCACGACAGGCTTTTCGCACGTTTGCACATCTGACACATGCTTGTCATAAACTTTCGTCAAGCTTGCGGGCCACTCACAACACGTTGTTGTGCAGAAACAACGCGACAAATCCCATGCATGGCAATTCGGCCTCCCATGGTCGTGCGGATGTAGCGTATGTGGCAAAATGGCCGAGAAGTTAATTGCTTGTTTCACAATGCGAAACGGACGCGTCCGCGCAGGATGTTAATATTCTGCCTATGTGGCTGACTTATGCGCGTGCCATGTAGTTTCGCAGCGGGAAGAATTTACCGAAAGGAAGAAAAAATATGAAAAAATTGGCAACCCTCATGCTCGCGGCTTCGGCGGCGATGGCCGGCAGCGCTTTCGCGCAAAGCGCACCGCCGTATGCACCGCTGACGACCGACATCCAGGCGCCGACGCCCTATAGCGCTTACGTGCAGGATGCCCGCGGCGTGATCGCGCGCAATCCTTTCGGCCTGTGCTGGCGTACCGGCTACTGGACCCCGGCCGACGCGGTCCCGGGCTGCGACGCGCCGCTGTGCGTGCCGCCCGAGAAGCTCGAAAACGGCAAGTGCGTCGCTCCGCCGCCGCCGCCGCCGGTCGAAGCCCCGGCCCCTGCTCCGGCACCTGCCCCGGCTCCGGCTCCGGTCCCGACTTCGGAAAAGGTGAGCTACTCGGCTGACGCCTTCTTCGACTTCGACAAGGCCGTCCTGAAGCCGGCAGGCAAGGCCTCGCTGGACGACCTGGTCTCGAAGCTGAAAGACATCAACCTGGAAGTCATCATCGCCGTCGGCCACACCGACTCGATCGGCACCGATGCCTACAACCAGAAGCTGTCGGTCCGCCGCGCTGAAGCCGTCAAGTCCTACCTGCAGAGCAAGGGCGTGGAATCGAACCGCATCTACACCGAAGGCAAGGGCGAGAAGCAGCCTGTCGCCGACAACAAGACCGCCGCCGGCCGTGCCAAGAACCGCCGCGTGGAAATCGAAGTCGTCGGTACCCGCAGCACCCAGCAGCAGTAATCTGCGACTGGGCGGGCTGACTGCCCCGATCAAACCCCGCTTCGGCGGGGTTTTTTTATTTTTCGCGACCCCAACCGTAGCACCGCGGCATTTCCGCTATTATTCCGACCTATGACTACGCAACCGATGACGGCCAACGCCGACCCCTTGGAAATCCAGAAGTTCAGCGAGCTCGCCCACCGCTGGTGGGACCCGACGTCCGAATTCCGCCCGCTGCACGAAATCAATCCGCTGCGCCTGGAATGGATCAACGCGCGCGTGCCGCTGGCCGGCAAGAACGTGATCGACATCGGCTGCGGCGGCGGCGTACTCTCCGAATCGATGGCGCGCAAGGGCGCCAAGGTGACCGGCATCGACCTGTCGAAAAAGGCGCTGAAAGTGGCCGACCTGCACAGCCTGGAATCGGGCGTCGAGGTGCGCTACAAGCTGATCGCGGCCGAAGACATGGCCGCCGAGGAGCCAGGCCAGTTCGACGTCGTGACCTGCATGGAAATGCTCGAGCACGTGCCCGATCCGGCCGCCATCGTGCGCGCCGCGGCCACGCTCGTGAAACCGGGCGGCCATGTGTTTTTCTCGACCCTGAACCGCAATCCGAAGTCCTACCTGTTCGCGGTGATCGGCGCCGAATACATCCTGCGCATGCTGCCGCGCGGAACCCACGACTACGCCAAGTTCATCACGCCGGCCGAACTCTCCGGCTTCATCCGCGCCGCCGGCCTGCAGCTCGATGGCATGAAGGGCCTGAGCTACAATCCGCTCACCAAGATCTATTCCCTGAACCGGGACACCGATGTGAACTACATGGTGGCCTGCACCAAGCCTCTCTGATATCCGCAGTCCATGACCTTTCCTTCCCGCCTGCCCGCGCCGCGCGCCGTCCTGTTCGACCTCGACGGCACGCTGGCCGATACCGCACCCGACCTCGCCGCCGCGGTCAACTGGCTGCGCACCGAGCGCGGCCTTGCGCCGACGCCTTACGAGGTGCTGCGCCCGACCGCCTCGGCCGGCGCGCGCGGCATGATCGGCGCCGCCTTCGGCCTGGCCCCGGGCGACGAGGGCTATGAAGAGCTGCGCCTGCAGTGGTTCGACCGCTACCAGTCGGCGATGGCGGTGGAGAGCTCGCTGTTCGACGGCGTGCTGGAACTGCTGAAGGGCATCGAGGACGCCGGCATGGCCTGGGGCGTGGTCACCAACAAGCCGATGCGCTTTACCGACCCGCTGATCCCGCAGATCGGCCTGGCGCACGCCGGCTGCGTGGTGTCCGGCGACACCACCGCGCACGCCAAGCCCCACCCTGCCCCGCTGCTCGAAGGCGCGCGCCTGCTGGGCCTGGCGCCCGAGGACTGCTGGTACGTCGGCGACGACCTGCGCGACGTCGAAGCCGGCCGCGCCGCCGGCATGGTCACGGTTGCCTGCGGCTGGGGCTATTGCGGCGAGATTCCCCCGGCAACCTGGGGCGCCGACTACCTGCTCGACAGCCCGCTGGATCTGCTGCAGGTCCTGCGCGAGACGATCGGCGCGGCCGAAGCGTCGGCCTGAGCCGCTTACACATCTTTACGATTGATACAGAGAGAGGTCTATCTCTGGACGATGCCGGCCATTAATCTACTCCCATAGAACAACGCAACGTCTCGGGAGTAGACAAATGGAATCGATCAAGACCGCCACCAACCGCATCCACCCGCTGATGGCAGCCGCCGCAGCATCCGTGATCATCGTCAGCCTGGCCGGCACCGCCGCCATCACCGGTGTCCTGCCGAGCTCGCACAGCGCTCCGGAAGCGCCGATGCCGACGACCCAGGTCGCTCCCGCCTACGCCGGCGCCCTCGCCCCGACCACCGCACCGGCCATGGCAGCGCAAGGCCTCCAGCAGGTTCCGGCCGGTTACGTCCAGCCGGCAGGCGCCGCCTACGCCCAACCGGCCGCCTATGCGCAGCAGGCTTATCCGCAACCGCTCCAGGCAGCGGTCCAGCCTGCCCCGGCTCCGGCGCCGGTCGTGATCGAGAAAACGATCATCAAGGAAGTGCCGGTGAAGCAGGCTGCGCCGCGCCCGCGCACCGTGCACACCAGCTATGCCCGCCATGAGGCCCCGGCCTATTACGAACCGGCGCCGCGTCCGGCCCCGCAGCCGAACTACGTCGGCATCGGCACCGGCGCCGTGATCGGCGGCCTGATCGGCAACCAGGTCGGCAGCGGCAACGGACGCAAACTGGCGACTGTCGCCGGCATCATCGGCGGCGGCATGCTGGGCAACCAGATGATCAACACGAACCGCTGATCCCCGGATCGCCCGGATCGTTCAAAGAAAGCCGCAGTTGCCCAGGCACTGCGGCTTTTTTACGTCTTGCGGAAGACGCTGACGATGATGTCGCTCGGGAACACGCGCAGCAGCGGGATCGCGCACAGCACGGCGGCGTACTGCAGGTAGAGCGACGGGCCGGAAATATTGCCGGCGCAGCGGATCCGCTCCAGCAAGCCCTTGGCGCGCAGCGAGGGCAGCTCGCCCGAATGGACGCGCGCGAAACCATGCCTTGCCACCAGGCGTGCGAGGTTGGCGGGGCGGAAGTAATGGACGTGCGGCGAAGGCAGGTCTTTCTGCCACAGGCGTTCGAAGGGGCTGCGCCAGCCCACCTTGGCGAAGGCCTTCGACAGGCGGTAGAAGAACCCCGCACTGTTCGGCAGGTTAAGGATCAGCAAGCCGCCCTCCGCCAGGCGCGCATGGCAGGCGTCGAGCGCGGCGCGGATGTCGGGAATGTGCTCGATGACGTCGTTGAAGACGATGATGTCGAAGGTTTCACCGGGTTCGAGCGCATCAGGGAAATACCCCGCACGCACGGGCAGGCCGCGCGCCGCGGTGCGGCCACCGACCACGGCATCCGGCTCGATGCCGAGCACCTCGAAGCGCTCGCGGGCCGTCTCCAGGAACCAGCCGTGGGCGCAGCCGACGTCGAGCAGGCGTCTCGCGCCAGGCCGGGCCAGGCCACGTGCGAGCTCGACGATATCCCGAAAATTCTCCTGGCGCAGCGCCTTGAGGCCCAGCTCGCGCGCATCCTCGTCGACGGGCGCACCAGACGGCTTCTCGTTGATCGCCCCTTGCAGCGCTGCACTTTCGTACCCACATTCGTGACAAGACGCATGCCATCCGGCCAAGCCGGCGGTTTGCGGCATACCGCAGACGATACAAGCCATATGCTCTCCGTTGGTCGTCATCGGGACATCTCCAGGCTTCAGATGATAGTCCTTTTTGACAACTAAAAACTATCGAAACTTAACATTTGCTTGCGATTTCGAGAGAGCCGCATCACTGCACACCGCCGCAGATTGGAGTACAATGAGCATTCTTCGTTGGGGGGCGACCTGGTTTCGACGTGGGTTGCAAAGCAGCGCAGGGCATACCGAGGACTGGTTACCTCGTAAATACATCCAGAAATCAATAACTGCAAACGATAACTCGTACGCACTC
>Ga0308158_10002937_pt1 | contig 15472 bp, 13 predicted proteins | sample PhyBR2_FD_201038 | JGI IMG/M metagenome (GOLD analysis project Ga0308158, IMG submission 201038) | Phyllosphere microbial communities from UC Gill Tract Community Farm, Albany, California, United States - DLSLB.R2 | ecosystem: Host-associated > Plants > Phyllosphere > Unclassified | place: USA... | reverse complement strand
CGCATGACCTCGAGCTTGTGCGCGTATCCGGTCACCGGGGTCGTCGTCGCCCAGGTGTCGGACGTGAACCGCACGAGCATCGACTCCCCGCCGTACCCGTTGCGCTCCGGGCGCTCCTGGGCGTCGGCGGACTTCACCCACTGCAGTCCGTACTGCGCGGTCAGCTGCGCGCGCACGTCGGCCAGGGTCTCGTCGGCCAGCGCCTGCAGCTGCTCGAGCGACTGCTGGTTCAGGAAGCGGCTCGGCTCCTTGTCCTTGATGCCCGGATACGCCTCCCACAGCTTCTGCTTGTCCGTCTTGTGCCCTGCGTACGAGCCGGTCGCCGCGACCCGCACGGTGCTGAGGGCGCCCATCGTGCCGACGTTGAGCACGAGGGCGACGGTCAGGGCGACGGCCCCGAGCACGCGTCCGGCCCGGGTCGCGACCGCGGCGATCGCCAGGCCCAGCACCACGAGCTGCAGCACGAGCATGGTCGGGCTGAAGAAGGCGTCCGCGGCGCCGATCACGAGCAGGATGAGAGCCACGATCACGAAGCCGATCCCCGCGGCCAGCGCGATCCAGCCGAGCGTTCTCGGGCTCTTCGTGCGGGCGTCGGCGCCGGGAAGGGGCGGCGCTTCGGCCGGGGCGCCCTGCGGGCGTCCTCCCCCGACGACCCCGTTCGCGCCGAGCAGCGCCCGCCGTGCGCCGCGATAGCCGCCGGGCGGCGGGACGGGCGGGGCGCCGGCGGAGTCGGCCACGTACCGGGGCGGATCACTGCGCTCTACCATGGCTTGTCCGTCCCGCTGCTGCCTCCGTCGTCGGTGCCGTCCTGCTGGTTCTGCTGACGCTCCTGCTCGCCCTGCTGCAGCTTCTTCTGCAGCTCGTCCAGCTTGCTCTGATCGGGGGTCGGCGGCTGCTGCGGATCCTGTTTCGGATCCTGTGGCGTCCCGGAGTCCTCCTGCTGCTGCTGCTGATCCTGCTGCTTCTGCTGCAGCCTGTCCTTCTGATCGGTGTTCGACTGGCTCATGTCGCGCTGCGGATCCGGGGACTGCTGCTGCGCCTGCTTGCTGTCGCACTCCTTCGGGCGCTCGGCGTTCACCTGCAGCGCCTCGGCGTAGAACTCCAGGGCGGTGGCGTGGTCCTGCGCATCGGCGGCGGCATCGCCCTCGCGCTCGAGCACCAGGGCGAGGTTGAACCGCACCGCGCACACCTCGAGACCGTGCGCGAGCCTGAGCGACTCCTCGAACTTCTTCTGTCCGGCGGCGAGCTTGCCGGACTCCGCGAGGCCGACGCCCTGATCGAACGGGGCCTTGTACGGCTCGAACCAGTTCGCGGGGTTCAGGTTCTCGGCCGCGCTCACGGATCCGGTGTAGTCGCCGGCGACGTACGCGGTGATCGACTGGTACGCGAAGGCGTAGAGGCTCACCAGCTTCCCGACGAACAGCAGGGCGACGAGGATCAGCGGGAGCGAGGCCCCCGCGATCCATCGGCGCACCAGGAGACGGCGCCGGTTCGCGGCGAGCAGGGCGCGCGCGCCGGCGTCGCCCCGGGCGCCGTCGGCGTCCTGGCTCGACGACCCCTGGCGGAGGTTCTCGGTGATGGTCATGCGTCACCTCCTGCCGGAGGAAGCGCGAGGTGGCGCATCCGCATGATCAGCACCGTGGCGCGGGTGATCTCCGTGCACAGGAGAGCGGCGATGACGAGCGCGAGGATCCAGCTCAGATCGATGGGCTGGGTGAGCGGATCGTTCTCGCGGTAGGCAGTGGTGGAGGACGGCGCGGGCGGCAGCTGCAGCTTCGCCTGGCCGGTGCGGTGCGTGTAGCCCACGCCCAGCTCAGCGGCGATCTGCTGCAGGTTCTTCTCGTCGATGCGGCTCAGGGCGTCGGATCCCTGGTACTGGATGTAGTCGCCCTTGCCGCTGAAGGCGCCCGTCGTCTCGCGCATCGGACCGCCCTCGGCGGTGCCGTAGCCGAGCACGGCGCCGCCCGACACGAGCTTCTTCGAGGCGGCGAACGACTCCGGGGTGCTCGACACCGTCTGCTCGCCGTCACCCAGGTAGAACACCATCCGCGCGCGATCCGGCGATGCCTTCTGCGCGTTCTGCAGGGTCTGGGCGAGCAGCTGGTTCGCGATGCCGATCGAGCTTCCCTTGGACTGCCGCGTCACCTCGGGCTGGAGAACGTCCACGGCCGAGACGAGGGCGCCGCTGTCGGTCGTGAGCGGCAGGCGCAGCACCGCGTTCGCATCGAACGTGATGAGCGCGAACCGGGCGCCGGGGTACGCCTCCGCGATGCGGCGCACGTCCTCGCGGACGCCCGCCATGCGGGTGCGGTCACCGGTGGCGCCGGCGGAGCCCTTCGCGCCGTCCCCGTCCTCGGCGACCATGCTGGCCGTGGTGTCGACCGCGATCACCACGTCGGTCGCCGAGGCGAGGGTGCGCACGTGGCCCCCGGGGATGCCGGGGCGCAGCAGCAGCACGCCGCAGGCGAGGACGAGAAGGATTCGGAGCGCCCACATCACGGGACCGGCGCCGCCGAGGCCGTTGCCGCGGGAGGAGACGCTGCGCACGAGCATCCACACCGCCGCTCCCAGCACGGGCAGCACGAGCAGGATCGCCAGGAACGGCGCGATGACGGGCTGGAGGATCACAGGCGCACCCTCCACAGCAGCACGACGAAGCCGAGCGCGACCACGATGAGCGCTGCGATCCACAGCTGCGGCACGTCGGTCCAGATGACGGTCGCCTGCCCCTTCAGCTGCGATGCCTCCTGCTTCTGCACCTGCGCGACGATGTCGCCGACGGTCGTCGTCTCGCGCAGGGCGTAGGCCTTGCCGCCAGTCGTGGCGGCCGCCTCCGAGAGCCCCTTGCTGTTCGGCTGGTCGATGCCGTCCACGGGGTTGATCGTGTAGATCCGGATCTTCTTGGACGCCGCGTAGTCGGCCGCCTCCCCGAGCGTGACGATCGGGGATCCGTTCAGCTCGTTGTCGGTGGCGAGGATGATCGAGCGGGCGCGGTGCTGGTCGGCATGGTCGAAGCGCATCACGCAGGACGCGAGGCCGTCGCCGATGAGCGAGGCGCCCACGCCGTTCATCGTGCCGACCCACTGCTCCGGCACGTCGGTCGAGTAGTCGAAGCCCTTCATCAGGCTGCGCAGGTGCTCCTGGATGAACGTGTAGTCGTCCGTCAGAGGGAAGACCTGCACGGCCGAGCTGTTGAAGATCGTCAGTCCGACGCGCTCGCCCTTGAACCCGTCGGCGAGCTTGTCGAAGATCGAGACGATCTCCTTGTCGACGTCGGTCATGGATCCGGAGACGTCCAGGCAGAGCATGACGTCGCGGTTCGTGGACACCGGCTGGATCGTCTTCTGCGCGACCGGGCGGGCGGCGACCACCCCGCCGAGCACGACCGCGAGCACCCCCAGGGCCACGATGCCGGCGAGGGCGGCCTGGCGCCGGCGCACCGCCCGGCGGAACGCGGGGAGCGCCCTGATGCGCTCCGCACGCGCGATGGGCGCGCCGGGTCCGGCGGAACCGCCGCCGCGCCCGCGCATCCCGAGCAGCACGCCGAGCGCGATCGCGAGGAGCAGGACTCCGATGACCGCGAGCAGGATCCAGACGTTCGCTAGTACCACGTGGTCACCACCGTACGGGCGGCCTCGGCGCCGACCAGGGGGTCGACCGGGGCGGTGCGCCGGAAGATGCTCGGGTAGTAGTTGCGGCCGATCGCGTCGATGAGCGCGGGGTGCACGCCCAGGCGCACCAGATCGTCGAGGGCGAGCACGGGCGCCTCGATGCCGCTGTATTCGTTCACGAACCCGCGCACGGTGCGGCTGAGGTCGAGGTTCGCGCGGCGCGCGTCGAGCAGGCCGGCGCGGTAGTCGGCCTCGATCTGCGCGATCGAGCCGAGGTACTCCTGACGCAGCACCGCGGCGACGTCGGCCGCGAGCATCGGCGCGGCGGCGGGAGCGGCGAAGGCGACGGCGCGTCGCGGACGGGTCAGCACCACGATCAGCCATGCGGCCCCGGCGAGCAGCACGAGCACGCCGATCGCGAGGAGGATCCAGCCCCAGCCGTACTGGGCGGGAGGATAGAGCTCATCCGTGCCGGACATGCGACCTCGCATCCAGCATCGCGAGCAGCTCGCCGACGGCCGCGTCCTGCGCGGCGAGGGCGACATGCGTGATCTCCAGACGGCGCAGCAGCGTCTCCGTGTGCGCGGCATCGGCGGCGTCGACGGCGTGCAGCTCGGTGGCGAGCTCGGCATCGCCCTGCAGGAACTCGGGGATCGCCCAGTGCGAGGCGACGTCGCGGCGGGCGCGCTGAGGCGCCGCCGGCACGTCGGCGGCCGCGCGGGCGCGACGCCCCGCACCGGTGCCCGTCCTCGAGGGGTCGAGCACCGGCTCCGCGTCGCGCAGCGTGATCCACAGCACATCGTGCTGCACGCGCAGGCGCCGCAGCAGGCGTTCGGTCTCGGCGCCGACCGGGGCGTCGTCGGTCAGCACCACGACGATCATGCGGCGCGCGATCGTGCGCGCGACGTACGAGAGCAGGGCATCGCGATCGGAGGGCGCCGACGCCTCGTCGACCGCGCGGTCGATCCGACGCAGGGTGTGCTCGAGGGCTGCCTCGCTGCGGCCGATCTCGCGACGGCGCACCCCGGAGGAGTCGCCGTCGACCAGGCAGAAGTCGTCGCCGTGCCGGAGGGCGAGCAGGCCCAGCACGCCGACCGTGAGGATCGCCAGCTCCTTCTTCGGCCTCTCGTCGTACGCGAGGGCGGCCATCGAGAGCCCGGTGTCGACGACGAACAGCACGGTGTGCATGCGGGTTGCCAGCGACCGCCGCACCACGGGGGATCCGAGCCTCGCCGTCGCCTTCCAGTCGATGTCGCGGATCTGATCGCCGTACTCGTAGGCGCGCAGGTCGTCGAAGTCGAGGCTGTGCCCGCGCAGCAGCGACGCGTACGCGCCGTCGAGCGCGTGCGTCGACTTGCGCGTGGAGTCGATGAAGAGCTTGCCCTTCACCGGCGTCAGCAGGCTGGCCATGTCACCCCCGCTCGCGTTCCGGATGCCGGGCGTGGGCCGGACGCCGATCGCGGTCCGGATACTGGGCGCGTGGCGGATGCCCGGCGCGCCGGAGAGGGAAAACGTCGCTCCGAGCCGTCCGGCAGGAGCGCAATCCATCTCTCCGCGCGCAGATCGGCCTGCAGAAGATGGAAAACGTCGCTCACCGGAGTCGCGGAGATGCGAAATCCATCTCCGTGACGTCGGGCGACGGCGAGGGGACCCATGATCAGGGGGTGGGAACGGCGCCGAACACGGCGTCGATGATGTCTTCGCTGCGTACGTTCTCGGCCTCCGCCTCGAACGTCAGCAGCACGCGGTGGCGCAGCACCAGGTGGCGGAGGTTGCGCACGTCCTCGGGGATCACGTACGCGCGGCCGGCCAGGAGGGCGAGCGCGCGCGACGCCTGCAGGAACGCGATCGAGCCGCGGGGGCTCGCGCCGTACTTGATGTACCCGCCCAGCGTCTCGCCGATGTACGGCACCGGGTTCCTGGTGACGTAGACGAGCGAGACGATGTAGTTGCGGATCGCCGGATCCACGTACACCCGCGACGAGATGTCCTGCAGCCGCTCGACGTCGGCGAGGGAGATGGTGGTCTCGGCGTGACGGTCGGGATCGAGGGCGCCGGAGTCGATGCGGGCGAGCACCTCGAGCTCGTCGGCCGGGCTCGGGTACTCCACGATCTCCTTGAGCAGGAAGCGGTCCATCTGCGCCTCGGGGAGCTCGTACGTGCCCTCCTGCTCGATCGGGTTCTGCGTGGCGATCACGAGGAACGGCCGCGGGACCTTGTGGATCTCCCCGCCGATCGTGGTCTGCCGCTCCTGCATCGCCTCGAGCATCGCCGACTGCGTCTTGGCGCTGGAGCGGTTGATCTCGTCGAGCAGCACGAAGTGCGCGTGCACGGGGCCGAGCACGGTGCGGAAGGATCCGCTCGCCGCGTCGTAGATCTGCGTGCCGGTGATGTCGCTGGGCAGCAGGTCGGGGGTGCACTGGATCCGCTTGAAGTCGGCCTTGACGGTGTCGGCGAGGGTGCTCGCCGCGGTCGTCTTCGCGAGACCGGGCACCGACTCGAGCAGGATGTGCCCGCCGGCCATGAGCGCGAGCAGCAGGCTGGTGCGCAGGCGCTCCTGGCCGACCATGCGCGCCGAGTAGGCGTTCGAGACGATGTCGAGGATCTCGCGGGCGCGCGCCATCTCCGCCTCGGTCGGCGCGGCCTTCGCCTCCGCGGGCGCCGTGGGCGCGGGCGCGCTCGCCGGCGCAGCCGGGGCGGACGCCGCGGGAGTCGCGGGCGCGGTGGGGGCTGCGGGGGCCGTGGGCGCGGCGGGCGCGGCGGCCTGCTCGCGGCGGGTGGTCGGCGCGGGCGGCATCGGCGGTGCCGGCGGGATGCTCGGCGGCGGGGTCACCGTGTTCGCGGGCGGGGGCGGCGTCTGTGCGGCGAACGTCTGCGCGTCGTTGTCCTGGCTCACGTGCGGCTTCCCCCTGCTCCCGGTGCGCGTTCCGACCGCGCACCTCTGCCAGCGTAACCGCCGTCAACGGTCGTGCCGCCTGCCGTGGATGGGCAGAACTCCCCATCCACGGCAGGCGGCGACACTGATACTGCGGAGTGACGCGCGCACCGACAGGAGCGTCGTAGCGTGGATCCGTCGGCACGTGATCGTGGAGAGGAGCCGCCATGTCCCTCGGGCTCCCGCAGGACCTTCGGGGCTCGGCGCTGCGGCGCCGGCTCGGGATCCTGCCGCTGCGCGTCGCGCCGGGCCGCGCCAACCTCGCGATCTGGGCGTTCGCGATCGTCTGCGCCCTCGCCCAGCTCGCGGTCGCCGCGTCGCTCGGCGTCGCCCTCTACCGGATCCCGGTCGCCGCGGCCCTCATCCTCTCCCTCGTGCAGTCCGTCGCGATCGTGCTCGCGCTGTTCGCACCGGCCTGGGCGACCGTGCTCGCGCTGATCGCCGGGAACGCGCTCGCCGGCCTGGCCGCCGTGGTGCCCGAGGCCCCGTGGCCGATCGCGGCGTCGACGATCGTGGCGAACGCGCTGGTCTGGATCGGAGTGGCCCTGCGGGCGCACTGGTGGATGCCCGTCGGCGGGTGGGCGCTCAGCGTGCTCTGCGCGGTGATGGTCGCCGTGGATTCGCCGGTCCGGTCCGACGACGGTGCGGCGATCGCCGATCTCATCGTGTTCGCGGCGGTCACTCTCGGCGCCATGCTGATCGGACTCGGCGTGCGCAACTGGTCGCTGCTGCGCGCGCAGCTGCGGGCCGAGCGCGCCGCGACGGCCGTGGAGCTGGCCCGCCGCGAAGCCGTGGAGGACAAGGCGCGGATCGCCCGCGAGCTGCACGACGTGGTCGCGCACGGCATGTCGGCGATCCAGGTGCGCGCGGCGAGCGCGAGGTACCGGATCCCGGACCTCCCCGAGGAAGCGGCCGCGGAGTTCGACGAGGTCGCCGCCACCGCCCGGTCGGCGATGAAGGAGATGCGCGTGATCCTCGGGCTGCTCCGCGACGAGGAGGGGGACGTCGAGCACGCGCCGCAGCCGGGGCTCGCCGACATCCCCGCGCTTCTCGCTCGGGCGGGCGACCTCGGCCCGGTGTCCGAGCGCGGGTCGTGGCAGCTCACGGAGCAGGAGCAGCAGGATCCGATCCTCGGCCTCGCCGCGTACCGGGTGGTGCAGGAGGGGCTGAGCAACGTCGCCAGGCACGCCCCCGGCGCCGCCGCGGAGGTGGTGTGGACGCAGACGCCCGCCCAGCTCGGGATCGGCATCCGCAACGCGGCGCCGACCAGGCCCGCGACCCCCCGTGCGGAGAGCGGCGGTCACGGCCTGCGCGGCATGCGCGAACGCCTGGCGACGATGGGTGGCGCGGTCGAGGCCCGACCGCGGGACGACGGCGGATTCGCGCTGCAGGTGCGGATCCCGAGGGAGGAACGGGCATGACGACGGTGCTGATCGTCGACGATCAGGCGATGCTGCGCGCGGGGTTCTCCGCGATCCTGCAGGCGCAGGATGGGATCGACGTGATCGGGCAGGCCGCGGACGGCGCGGAGGGCGTGGACGAGGCGCGCCGGCTCCGCCCCGACGTGGTGCTGATGGATGTGCGGATGCCGAATCTCGACGGCATCGAGGCGACCCGGCGCATCCTCGCCGCGGCGGAGCGCGACGGGCGCCCCGCCCCGGCCGTCCTGGTGCTGACGACGTTCGACGCGGACGAGTACGTGCACGAGGCGCTGCGGGCGGGGGCGAGCGGATTCCTGCTCAAGGACGCGCTCCCGGAGGAGCTCGTCCAGGCCGTGCGCGTCGTGGCGTCGGGCGACGCGCTCCTCGCCCCGCGCATCACTCGGCGGCTGCTGGAGCGGTTCGCCGAGAGCCGGCCGCGGACCGGCGGTACGGAGCTGCGGCTGAAGGGGCTCACCGAGCGCGAGCACGAGATCCTCGTGCTGATCGGGCGCGGGCTGTCGAACCGTGAGATCGCGAGCTCCCTCTTCCTCGCGGAGCAGACCGTGAAGACGCACGTCAGCCGCGTGTTCGCCAAGCTCGGCCTGCGCGACCGCGTGCAGGCCGTGATCCTGGCGTACGACGCCGGCCTGGTGGCGCCGGCGGGGTGAGACCCCGGCTCAGCTCGTCGTCTGCGAGACCGCGATCCCGAACGCGGAGAGGCCGACGACGAGGAGCACGATCAGCAGGATCGCCCACACCACGAGGATCAGGCCGGAGATGACCACGCCGGCGATGGCCATGCCCCGCCCCGCGGGCTCGCGGCGCAGGCCCACGATCCCGAGGATCAGGGCCGTGATCGGCAGCAGGAACGTGAACCCGAAGACGACCGAGACCAGCGCCAGCACCATCGAGGCGGTGCTCAGCCCCTTGGGCTGCGGCGCGGGCAGGTATCCCGGCATCGGGTAATACGGCTGTCCGCCGGCGGGATTCTGCGCCAGGGGATACGGCTGCGAGTTCTGCGCCGCGGGATACGGCTGCGGGTTCTGCGCCGCGGGATACGGCTGCGGCCCCGGCTGCGGATTCTGCGGATCGGTCATGACGCCCCCTCGGTCTGCGCGTCGCTGTGCGCCTCTCCTTCCTAGCGCAGTCGCGTGGCCGGCGGAACGTCGCGCACCGGCGACGGCGCCGGGTGATACCGCGGTAGGGGGTGGATCCGGCTCCGCAGCGGGATGCGGCCGCCGTGACCTGGCCGCGACCGTGGGGACATGGCACTGATCACCCCCGCTCTCGACCCCGCGCCGGTGCGCTCCGCGCGCACCGGCCTCCCGGTCGCGGCGCCGGAGCGTTCCACCCGGGACACGTCCGTCGATGCCGTGCGCGCCCTCCTGCTCGGCGTCGTGGTGCTGCTGCACGCGCTCATGGTCGGCGTCAGCGTCGCCGCCGACGGGTCGCCCGTCCTGCGCAACGCGATGGAGGGCTGGGACGGGTTCGCGCCGCTCACCTGGATCCTGCAGATCATGCCGCTGTTCTTCGTGCTCGGCGGCTTCGCCTCGTACACGCAGTGGACCCGGCAGCGCGCACGCGGAGCGACGGCGGGCGCCTACGTCGCCGGGCGGGTGCGCCGGCTGCTGCTCCCCGCCGCCGGAGCGATCGTCGCGACCGCCGTGCTGCTGGCGGGCCTCGTGGTCGCGGGGGTCCCCGCGGAGATCGTGGCGACGGCCGGCTTCCGGATCAGTCAGCCGCTCTGGTTCCTCGGCGTGTATCTCGGCTGCTCCGCGCTGGTGCCGGTGATGGTGCGCCTGCACGAGCGCCACCGGGTCGCGACGTTCGCGGCGCTCGCCGCAGGCGTCGTCGCGGTCGACATCGTGCGCGGTGCGTCCGGACTCGCGGGCATCGGCCTGCTGAACATGGCGTTCGTGTGGCTGCTCCTGCAGCAGCTCGGGTTCGCGGTGGCGGACGGATCCCTCGACCGCCTCCGGCGCGGGACCCTGCTCGCGATCGCCGCGGGGGCCGTCGGGGTCGCCGCGGTGCTGATCCTCACCGGCGCGGCGCCGGGCAATCTCATCGACGCGCTGAACCCGCCGATGGCGATCCTCGTGGTGGCGGGCGTGGCGCAGACGGCGCTGTTCCTCGTCCTGCGGCCGCGGTTGCGCGTCGTCGCGACCGGTGCGCGCACGTCGGCCGTGATCTCCTGGGTGAACGCCCGTGCGATGACGATCTACTCCTGGCACATGCTCGTGGTGATCGTGCTGGCCGGGATCCTCCTGCTCTCGCACACCGGCCTCCCGACGCCGCTCAGCGCGGCCTGGTGGGCGAGCCGCCCGCTGTGGTTCGCCGCCGTGCTCGCCGCCGTGGCGCTCGTCGTCGCCGTGACGGGGCGGCGCGAGGCGGCGCGCGAGCCGGCCCTGCCGCCGCTCGGCCGCGGCCGCGGGGCAGGGTCGGCGCTGGTCGGCGCTGCCGGGGTCGTGACCATCCTCGTCGCCGGATCCTCGCCGTCGGGCTGGGTCGTCGGCGCAGCACTCGTGCTCGCCGCGCTCCGGCTCGCGGGTGCCGCGCGCCGCACCGGTTCCTGAGCGGGTCGCGCGCCCCCTCGTGAGCGGCGGAGCGCCCCTTCCGGAGCGAGCCATGCACTCCGGTTCCGGAGCATGAGTCGGAGGACCGCTGCGCGGAATGCCGGAATCCTTGGGCGCTACGATTCCGGCAGGGGAGGTGACGACGGAGGGCGATGCAGGGATGACGGTGGACGACGCCATGCGGGAACGGCGCGACCGCTTCGAAGGCGGAGCACTGTTCATCGGCCCCGAGGGCCTCGAGGGCCTGTCCGTGTCGTCGCGCATGTCGAGCCCCCGGCCGCACCACCACCGCACCCTCGTCGCCACCATGACGTTCGGCGAGATGTTCGCGACGCGGATCCGCGCCCGGCACCTGCACGCCGAGCGCTCGCCCGATCGCCTCGACGATCCGTACTCGGGTTACGCGCAGCTGGGCTTCGTGCTGTCGGGTCGCATGCGGATCGAGCAGGCCGGGCGGCAGAACGCGATCGCGCCGGGCGCCGTGAGCCTGCTCGCGGGCAGCCTCCCCTTCCGCACCCGGATCGACGAGGAGGCGGAATCCATCCAGCTCTACGTGCCGCTGCGCCTGATGCGCGCCCATGGCTACGCGCCCGAGAGCTGGGCCGGTCTCACCTGGGACGTCACGCCGTCCGCGGTCGCGCTCCATGAGATCCTGCGCACCGTCACGAGCGGGACGAACCCGGTGCCCGCGACCTCGGCCACCCACGTCGGCCACGCTCTGCGGGAGCTCGCGCTCGCCGTGCTGCACGAGGCGGCCGATCGCGTGCATGCCGAGTACGACGCCAGAGCGATGTACCGCGAGCGGGCACGGGCCGTGATCGCCGACCGCTTCGCGGATCCGTCGTTCGACGTCGCCGCGCTCGCCGAGGAGCTGCGTGTGAGCCCGCGCTATCTGCACGCCCTCTTCCACGGGGAGGATCTGACCGCGGGGGCGCAGCTGCGCGCCACCCGGATCCGGCATGCCGCGACGCTCCTCGCAGGCGTGCGCACCCGGGATCTGACCGTCGCCGAGATCGCCCGGCTCAGCGGCTTCGGCGGCGACGACCAGTTCGCGCGGGCGTTCCGCCGTGCGCACGGGATCACCCCCTCGCAGTACCGCGCGCAGCACCGGTCCGCCGCGTACTGAGCGGATCCGACTTTTCGTGCAGCAGCCGCGTAGGGGCTCTACCGCGTGCTCCGGTATATCGGTACGGTGCGAGTGCCACAGCGTGGCTGCCGGAGTCGGGCTCGAGCACTCGTGCTCACAAAAGGGGGGCGGATGGACGTCGATGATTCGCATGCGGAGCGCCGGTCGAGGGGTCGGCGCATGAGGCCGGGGCTGAGCATCCAGTCGAAGCTGCTGATCATGCTGCTGGGCGTGAGCCTGGTGTCGGCCCTCATCATCGGCGCCGTCGGGTTCGTCAACGGGCGCAGCTCGCTGCACGCGAGCTCGATCGATCAGCTCACGACGATCCGCGAGATGCGCACGCACGAGATGAAGGTCGCGCTGGAGGACGTGAAGCGCACGGCGTCCCTGAACTCGCGCAACCTCAGCGCGCAGAACATGTCGAAGGCGCTCAACGACGGCTTCGACCAGCTCCAGGGCGCCGCGCTGGACGCCGCCCAGTCCGCCGCCCTCGACGGCTATCACGCGCACACCTTCGTGCCCGCGCTGGAGAAGCGCACCGGCGACGCCTACGGCGAGCACGCCTTCATCCCGGAGTCCGCCGCCGGGCGCTGGCTGCAGGCGCACTACACGATCCGCAACACCACCCTCGACGACGCCGGCTACGAGGCGAACCTGAAGAACGACGACGCCGGAGACGGATCCGCCTACTCCGCGGCCGCGGTGCGCTACGGCGACTACTTCTCCCGCCTCATCAACCAGGCGGGCTACGAGGACGCGCTGCTGCTCAACCTCCAGGGCGACGTGGTCTTCACGGGCTACAAGGGCGTCGAACTCGGCACCAACCTCGACACCGGCCCGTTCCGCGACTCGAAGCTCGCCGACGCGTATCGCGAGGCCATCGCCACGAACTCCGTGGACGCGGTGGTCATGACGGACTTCGAGCGCTGGACGCCGTCGCTGGGCACGCCGTCGATGTGGATCGTCTCGCCGGTCGGCAACGACTCCGGGATCACGGGAGCGCTCGCGCTCCAGGTGTCCTTGAGCTTCGTGAACAACGTCATGACCGGCCGGAACGATTGGAAGGGCCAGGGGCTCGGCCGCACCGGCGAGGTGTATCTCGTGGGCCGCGACGGGCTGATGCGCAGCACCTCGCGCGAGATCGTGGAGCACCCGAAGCAGTACGCGCAGGACGTGGTCGACCACGGGACGTCGCCGTCCGTCGCCAAACGCGCGGCCGAGGTCAAGGGCACGGTGCTGATCCAGCCGATCACGGGCGACGCGGTGACCCGGGCGCAGAGCGGAAAGAGCGGCACGCTGGAAGGATCCGACTACATCAGCGGATCGAGCGTCGTCAGCTACGGACCCCTCGAGGTCGACGACCTGGACTGGATCGTGATCGCGCGGATCGACTCCTCCGAGGCGTTCGCGCCGGTCGACGACTTCACCCGGATCGTGCTCATCTCGCTGCTCGGGATCATGCTCGTCGTGGCACTGCTGTCGCTCCTGCTCGCGCAGGTGTTCACGCGCCCCATCCACCGCCTGGTCGGCGCGGTGCACCGGGTGGCCGAGGGCGATCTGGACGTTCAGGTCCCCGCCGGATCCCGCGACGAGTTCGGGGATCTCGGCAGTGCCTTCAACGACATGGCGTCGAGCCTGCGGATCAAGCAGCAGCTCATCGACGATCAGCGCGCCGAGAACGAGAAGCTCCTGCACACCCTCATGCCGCAGAGCGTGGCCGAGCGCTACAAGCAGGGCGACGAGGCGATCACCGAGGCGCACGACGACGTCTCGGTCGTGTTCGCGGAGCTCATCGGGTTCGAGGAGCACGGCCGCGCCGTCAGCGCCGAGGAGGAGATCGCGCAGCTGAACGCGCTCATGCGCGGATTCGACGAAGCGGCCGAGAAAGCCGGCGTCGAGAAGGTGCGCACGCTGCACGGCGGCTATCTCGCCTCGTCGGGGCTGGTCGTGCCGCGCGTGGACAACGTACGCCGCGCGGTGGAGTTCGCCACCAGCCTGCGCGATGTGCTCGAGCGCTTCAACGCGCAGTACGGCACCGCGATCGGGCTGCGCGCGGGCGTCGACTCCGGATCGGTGACGAGCGGCCTGGTCGCCCGCACCTCCCTCGCCTACGACCTGTGGGGCGACGCCGTGAACCTCGCCTACCGCGTGCGCTCGGTCTCCGGGGATCCGGGGATCTACGTCAGCCAGCGGGTGCACGAGCGCACCTCGGAGCTGATCGACTACACCGAAGCGGGCACGGTTGAGGTGCGGGGCAAGGCCGAGACCGTGTGGAAGGTCGCCTGACATGGGCGTCCTCCAGCAGGGATGGACGTGGTGGCTGATCGCGCTCGCGGTCGGGATCCCGGTGCTGCTCGTCGGGCTCACCGAACTGCTCGGCGCGCTGCGCCGTCGCGGCAACCCGGTCGCCAAGCCGGTGGCGCTGCTGCGCAACGCCGTCATCCCGGCCGGCGCGCTGTTCGCCCTGCTCGCCTTCGCGATCGGACAGAAGGACGACGGCTACGTGTGGGTGCGCGTGGTCGCCACCGTGTTCGGCTTCCTGCTGATCCTCCTCGTCCTCTCCGCGTTCAACGTGGTGCTGTTCTCCAACGCGGAGGAGGGCTCGTGGCGCCGCCGCGTGCCGTCGATCTTCGTCGAGATCGCGCGGCTCGTGCTCGTGGTCGTGGGCCTCGCGATGCTGTTCTCCTGGGTGTGGGACGCCGACGTCGGAGGACTGTTCACGGCCCTCGGGGTGACCTCGATCGTCATCGGGCTCGCGCTGCAGAACGCGGCCGGCGGTGTCGTCTCGGGGCTGCTCCTCCTGTTCGAGCAGCCGTTCAAGATCGGCGACTGGCTCGACACCGGCGGAGTGAAGGGGCGCGTCGTCGAGGTGAACTGGCGTGCCGTGCACATCGACACCGGATCCGGGATCCAGATCGTTCCGAACTCGACGCTCTCGGGAGCCTCGTTCACGAACATGAGTGAGCCGACAGGTCCGTACTACGCGACCGCGTCGTTGAAGTTCAGCACCGACGACCCGCCCCAGGAGGTGCTGGCCCTGCTCGTGCGGCTCGCCGACGGGCTGCCCATGCGGTGGCGGGACGAGCGGGCGACGGCGGAGTACACGGGCGCCGCCGGCTACACGGTGTCGATCCCGATCAATGCTCCCGGGGAGGCCTCGGGCGCCCTCTCGCTGTATCTGTCGTGGCTCTGGTACGCCGCGCGACGCCGCGGCTTCGCACTCGACGGGGATGCGTCGGATCCGATCGCCGAGCCCGCGATGCTCGACGCGGCGATCGAGGAGGCGGCACCGGTCCTGCGTCTGGACGAGGCAGGCAGGGAGATCCTCCGCTCCGGTGCGCGACTGCAGCGCTACGGCGCAGGCGAGACCGTGCTGCCCGCGGGCGTCGTGCCGGACGAGGTGCGCCTGATCATGACCGGCGGCGTCGCCATGCTGTACGAGGCCGACGGGGCGCGCATCACCGTCGCCGAGAGCGGACCCCGCGAGCTCATCGGGCAGACCGCCCTCACCCGCGAGCGCACGACGGTGACGATCGTCGCGACCGAGGTGCTCACCGCGCTGCGGATCCCCCTCGAGGTCATCGACGCGCTGATCCGCGCACACCCTCGGCTCGCCGCCGAGATCGGACAGTCGCTCGATCTCAAGCGTGCGGCGGCGGCCGACGTCCTCGCCGCCGCGGGATTCGCGCGGGGCGAGATCCGTCCGCGTTGAGGCCGGGGCCGTCGTTGAGGCCGGGGTCTGTCGCGGAGGCCGGGGCTAGCGGGTCGGGCCGGGTCCGGACGCAGGATCGGCCTCGGTCGCGGGA